>JGI2173J19968_10000204_pt1 | contig 20729 bp, 16 predicted proteins | sample DeeMarSWOR136_30_FD_19968 | JGI IMG/M metagenome (IMG submission 19968) | reverse complement strand
CTATAGCCTTTTTAATGGAATATCTGATAGTTTACTCTTTTCTGTCTGATGGATTATACGATGAGTTTACATGGATAAAGACATTTCAAGTCCCATATGTCAACTGGAGCGTCACATTAGCTGTCAGCCCACTGCTTCATCTTTTACCTTTGAGCGTTACAATTGTTCTCATTTCAAGCTGGGTATTCCTTACNAAGCACATAGCCTTCATATCCCAGAGAATAGAATCAGCAAAGAAAGCAGCGATTANGAGGCAACTACCTCAACATCGCAGATNTAAGTCCATCAGAAAATTTTTCAAACGAGTAGACAAAAACATGCAAAAAATCGGTAGAGCCTTCAAAAAAGCTTTTCTCCGAATTCCAGGCTCCTCCAGATTATCTCGACGTCTTTTCTTCGCCAGAACAGCCGTCAGAAGCGCGATGATAATTCTGTTAGTCTTCGTCTCCTTTACTTTTCTGGCATATTTACTGGCATATCCTTGGAGAGTTCACGATACAGTAATCAACTTCTATCGTGGAAACCCTTCCTTCATGACATTCGTAATCGAGACTCAAAAGAAATTTCGATCTTTGGGACAATCTTTAGGACCTATAGGAGGAATGGCAACGGCCATAAACAACGCATTACTAGCCGCCGCGCCAGGCATTAGAAGCAGCATCCGAAGCCTTGGAGGATCTTTAGAACCAATAGCCAAGTTGAAGATTACCGGAAAATATCTTCTTGTTCAAAACCTAGCTGCATGGATCTGCGCCTTAATCGCATTAATTTATGGAGAATATGCAAGCGCTCGCCGATACAAGAAGAGATGAGTGGAAGAAAACGAGAGATGGCAGACCGCCTCAGATTTGGTCCTGCAGGAATGCCCGAAGGTTTTAAGGTGTTAAAAAGTTCTCTGTCTGAAATTCCCAAGTATCTTCACGACGAAGGGCTTGACGCCTTTGAATACCAGGCGGTCAGATGGGGTCCGAAACCTCAAATGAAAAGGGAAGAGGCAGAGAAACTTGAAAGAAACGCTTTTCAACATGATGTCTGGTTGACGCTTCACGGTTCTTATTATGTCAACCTCTGCAGCGAAGGAGAAATTCTTGAAGCCAGCAAAAGACGCTTGCTCGCATGTGTAACCGCCGCTGACTGGATGGGCGCCCACGTAGTTGTGTTTCACCCAGGCTATTACGGCAAGAAATCCCCAAAAGACGCACTAGAAATCTGCATCAAAGCAATGAAAGAAATAGTGGAATCCATGCGATCAAACAACATAACAAAAGTACATCTCGCGCCCGAAACCACGGGCAAACGATCTCAACTGGGAAACCTACAGGAAGTTCTAACACTGTGCGAGAAAGTTGAATCAACTGAACCGAATATTGACTGGGCTCACTTGCATGCAAGAGAAAAAGGCAAACTAAAATCAATGTACGACTTCGTAAAAGTCATAGATGAGATTGAAAAACGGCTGGGAACAGAAGCTGCGAAAAACTTGCACTGCCACTATTCAAACATAGAGTTTACCGACAAAGGAGAAAGACGCCACCACACAATGAATGAGGTTGGATACGGTCCAGATTTCCACATGCTAGCATCCCTTATTGCAGAATTAGACCTAAAGCCGGTAATGATTTGTGAAAGTCCTGATCTTGACGTTGATTCCAAAAAAATGCGAGATATCTTGAAAGAATTGAAAACACGCAGAGGTTGATGTGTTAATAATTTTTGCTAAGTGCCCAGCGTTTCCTACCATTTAAATTTGGGAATCGTTTAACCTTTTGTCTGTGTTTGGTGGTACTGTTGGCTAGGCTTAAGGGATTCGAGAAGCTTACAGGCGTTGATGCTGCGCTCTCTATGTTTCATAAAGAACTTAAGCCAGCTAGGCTTGGAGTTGATTGTGTTCAATTCTCTGAGGCGTTGGAGCGAGTTTCGGCTGGAAACATTGTGGCGCCAAGTGATTTGCCTTCTTTTGACCGCTCTGCCATGGATGGCTATGCCTTAAGAGCCAGAGATACGTTTGGGACTTCGGAGTTCAAGCCTAGATTTTTTGAACCAGCAGAAAAAGAACGTGTGAACGAAGGCGAAGCTAAGCAGATTTGGACTGGAGGCATGCTGCCTAAGGATGCTGATGCCGTTGTCATGTTGGAGCATACAAGGAAACTTGAGAACGGAATCGAAATTTTGGCGGCGGTTACTCCAGGTGAAAACGTTTCTAAGAGAGGTGAAGACATCCGAAAAGGCGAGGTTGTTGTAAAAGCTGGAGTTCGACTGTTACCTCAACATTTAGGCTTGCTTGCTGGACTAGGAATAACCCACATTAACGTAGTAAGAAAACCTAAGGTAGCCCTTTTATCAACAGGCAACGAACTTGTCGAGTTGGGTCAAAAACCGGAGCTCGGGCAACTAATCAACGTAAATCAGCTAATTATATCTGCAATGTGCAGACAACTTGGCGCTGAGTCCGTAAATCTAGGCATCGCTAGAGATGACCTAAACGAGATAAGAGGCAAAATCGCTGAAGGACTAAAACAAGCTGACGTCGCCATAACAACAGGCGGAACAAGCGTTGGCTACGCTGACCTTGTACCCTTAGCTGTAAACAAACTTGGAAAGCCCGGAGTGATTGTGCATGGCATAGCAATGCGTCCAGCCATGCCAACAGCATTGGCAATCCTTCAAGGAAAACCCGTTTTCATTTTATCAGGCTATCCGGTTGCAGCTATGTTCGGCTTCGAAGTGTTCGCGCGCCCGACTATTCTTAAACTTTTAGGGATTGAACACGAGCCTAGACCTATGCTTCGGGCTAAGCTAACTCGAAGAGTTGCTTCGGCCTTGGGGCGAAGAGTATACCTTAGAGTCTATGTTTTCCAGAAGGAAGGCGAGTTTTGCGCGGAACCCATACGAACAAGAGGTTCTGGTGTGCTTTCCACAATGACCAAAGCAAACGGTTACGTTGTGATTCCAGAAGACAGGGAGGGACTTGAAGAAGGAGAAATCGTGATTGTGCAGCTGTTTGACAAGATTGGAGGCGCTCAGCCTGTTTAAGAAACTTGTATCTTTAGGTGAAGCCAAGCAGATAATCGCGAAAAGTTTCTCACCAAAACCGGTTGGAAAAGAGAGTGTCCCACTTGAACACGCCTACAACCGAATCTTAGCAGAAGACGTAATAGCACCACTAGATGTTCCACCCTTCAACCGTTCAACCGTAGACGGCTACGCAGTTAAAGCCGAAGACACATTTGGAGCAGACGAGGAACGCCCGATTACTCTGAAGCTTTGTGGACAAGTAAGAGTTGGAGAACCACCCAAAGTGAGCATAGAAAAAGGTACAACTGCCGGAATAGTAACAGGCGCGCCTCTTCCAGAGGGCGCAGATGCTGTTGTCATGTTCGAAGACACGATTCAGAAAGAAAACATCGTTTCGATTTGTACTTCAGTCTCAAAGGGGGAGAACGTGATGGAAGCAGGGTCTGACATTCACAAAGGTGAAATTGCGTTACGAAAAGGGCAAATGCTCGCGTCCTACGAAATTGGAGTTTTGGCAGCGCTGGGCGTAACCAATGCTAGAGTGTATAAACGCCCTATGGTCGCTATTCTTTCAACTGGCGCTGAGGTGGTTGAGCCTGGAAGGCCTTTGTCAAAGGGGAAAATCTATGACATTAACGCGCATGCTCTGAGTGCGGCGGTGACTGAATGTGGCGGTGAGGCGATTAATCTTGGAATAGTTGAGGACGAAAGCCGAAAGATGGAGTCAACCTTTAAAGAGGCTTTAAACATCGCGGATTTGATCGTAACTTCAGGCGGAGTTTCCGTAGGACCAACTGATATTATCCCCGAAGTTTTGGATACACTAGGCAAGCCAGGCGTAATCGTTTACGGCATAGCAATAAAACCTGGAAAACCAACAACCGTCGCAGTAATCAACGGAAAGCCAGTCTTCTCTTTGCCTGGACATCCAACATCGGCTCTCCTAATCTTTCAATTGCTTGTCCGACCAGTGATTGCTAGCATGGCTGGGCGTCCATCGGAAGAGCCAAGAACTGTGAAAGCCGTAATCGCGACAAGAATATTTGCCGCTAGAGGACGCCGAACCTTTGTGACTGTGCACTTAACGAGCGACAAAGCCGGTGGATTTGTGGCTTCACCAGTTCCTCTGGGGTTGTCTGGTGCAATAACTACACTTTCAAAAGCCGACGGGTTCATAGAAATACATGAAAACCAACAGTTTATTGATGCTGGAGAAGAAGTCACAGTGCATCTTCTTAAGCCAAAACTGTACTAAAGGTAATGAATGAGTGATGACAATGAACGTGGGCTTGGTGGGTTGTGGAAGAATAGCAACACTTGTTCATTTGCCTTGCCTTCAAAAGATTAAAAGTTGGGAAATTGCGGCTGTCGCCGACATAAATCAGCACCATCTGAAAGAAGTCACGGAGAAATTCGGTGTTGGTGAGGCTTACACTAACCATAAAAATATGCTGGAAAAAGCAAACATCGACGCTGTCGTCATCTGTACTCCACCAGAACATCACTTCCAAATTGCACTAGACTCTATACAATGCGAAAAACATGTGCTCTGCGAGAAACCCATCACTACCACGATTGAGGAAGCTTTAACATTAAAGAAAACCTTGCAGAAGAAACGAAAAGAAACTCGACATAATCTCGCTTTTATGCCGGCCCACAATTTCACTTTCACTCCATGTTTCGCAGAAGCTCAAAGACTGATTCTTGACGACCAAATTGGTGAAATACGGAAGATTCGTGGACGCGCCTTTTCAAATTTGAGTTTCTATAAACCCAAGACTGACTTCCGAGCGCAAGCAAAAGGTGGAGTTATAGAAGATCAGCTGCCCCACCTGCTATACCTTTACCATGAAATTGGCGGTTCACTGGAAAGAGTTTCACGCGTTGAGCCGCGTTCAAAAGGCGGTGTTATAAGTGACGTGTACGTAGAGGGCAGATTGGCTCACGGCGTTGAGGCAAATATGTCCGCTGGTTGGGCCGGATTTCTGCCTATGCTTAGATTGGATGTGATAGGAGAACATGGTGAAATAAGAATGGATCTGCTTAGAGCACCTTACAACCTAAAAGTAACCAAAAAGGAGGAGGTCCAAACCATACACATGGGTCGAAGAGTCCGCCAGTACCTAGACGTTTTACGTTTTAGGCATCCATCCTATCAAACAGAACATTTACACTTTTTTGATTGTGTGGAAAAAGAAACGGAGCCCCAAGTGAGCATGGACGACGGCATCGCGCTCGTCGGAGCAATGAGTGAAGTCATGACACACTTCGAAGGTAGAAAACAGGCTCCAAAAACCGAAAGAGTTGTTGTGCTGCGAGCGGGAGGAAATATTAAAGAAACCGTTCAGAAGTCCATCGACATGCTCGGAGGCTTGGCAACAAAAAAGAACGACTTAGTGGTGGTCAAGCCCAACGTTTGCTACCCGAAAAATATAGAAAACATGATCATAACTGACCCAAAGGTGCTAGAGGCTGTTCTGAACATCATAAAGAGCAGAACAAAAAACGTAATAGTTGTAGAGTCCGACAGCCCTTCTGGCACCGCCGAGAAGCGGATGACAAATTCTGGCACTATGGACGTTGTCAAAAAATGCGATGTGGATTTCCTCAATTTAAGTAAAGATGATGTTGAAGAGCATGAAGTCGCAGGTTTTGATCTCGAGGTTCCTAAGACTGTTTTGAAAGCCGATTTCTTGGTTAATCTTCCCAAGCTTAAGACTAATGATTTCGTGTACATTTCGGTAGCTATGAAAAACATGTTTGGAGTTCTGGCAAACAAGAAAAGGTCTAAGCTTCACAAGAGTCTTCCAGAAGTTTTGGCGTATCTCAACCAGCTTCTTCGTCAAGACTTGATTGTTGTTGATGGCGTTGTAGGAATGGAAGGTATGGGCCCAATTAGGGGCAGTCCAGTTCAGTTAGGTCTAATCATATCTGGCTTAAACCCAGTAACCGTGGACGCAGTGTGTTGCCATATTATGGAAATTAATCCATACGTAGTAGAACCTTTGTGGAAAGCCTATAAGGCGGGAGTTGGTGAAATCAACATCAAACATATTCAGGTTATTGGCGAAGCAATCGACAACGTGAAAACAAAGTTTCGTTTACCCTCACTAACACCACAGAACATCTTTACGGCGTTAAAGACAAGCCTTAAGGTTTACTTGAAGAGGTAAACTAGGCGGCTGAAAATGGTAAAACTATCTGTGATAGTACCCGCCTACAATGAGGCAAATTACATCCGTGAAATGTTAATTTCTCTAAGAAAACAAACCTTTAGAGATTTTGAAATAATTGTTAAAGACGGTCAAAGTTCAGATAGAACGGTTGAGATAGCGAAGAAACATGTTGATAAGATTATTTCATCAAGAGATATTTCTATTTCAGATGCTCGTAACCAAGGAGCCAATTATGCAAATGGCGACATTCTGGTTTTTGTAGATGCAGATACGGTGTTGCTGCCAAATTTGTTTCAGGGAATTTACGACCTAATGCAGAATGAAAAGATAGTTGGTGGAAGTTGCAGAAAAATTCCTGGAAACAAAAATGTTCTAGACAGACTGGTCTACGAGCTTGTTAACCTATCCACTTACATCAGCGTCTACATGCGCGTCGGAGGGGCACATGGTAACTGTATGTTCATTCGGAAAAAAATTTTCAAAGAGATAGGCGGCTTTAACCCTCGAATCCGAATTGCAGAGGAGCAGGAACTTGTAAGAAAAGCTGTGAGATTCGGCAAATTCGTTTTTCTGTTAGACCAGCATGTAGTAGAACATCCAAGAAGAATACAGAAATGGGGCAGGCTAAAGCTTTATACGATATGGTCAAAAGGGACAATAAGTAGCTTCAAAGTCCGCAAAAAGCAGATTTACGAGAAGGTACGATAAAGTGCCTCCATCAATCCTCGCCGATGGTTGTTAGGAGGTAAAATCAATGAGCACTGTATCAATAATAATACCAACCTTCAAAGAAGCAAGATATATACATCAAACGTTAAACAATATTGAAAAACTGAATGATGACATCGAAGTTATTCTGGTTGAAACCATCAGCGAGGAAACTGGAATTCTAGAGAACGTTGTTAAGAAGCATAAAGGCGTTCAATTATACAAGATAAAGGAAAGAGGCATAGCCAAAGCTAAAAATTACGGCGCGCAGAAGGCGCAAAGCAACATACTTTTGTTCCTAGACGCGGACGTCTTTGTTACGGAAGACGTTGTCAAACGAGTTTCACTACTTTTCAATGACCCCTCAGTGGTAGGGGCGACCTGCAATACCTATCCAGCTAACCCAAGAATTGGCGAACTGCTTTTTTTCAAATTTTACAATACTTTAATAAGATTGGTATTACGCTTGCCGCTAATCAAATTCAAACATTCAAGGGGTGAATTTATCACAGTAAGAAAGTTATATTTCGAAAAGGTAGGCGGTTTCAATGAACGTCTAGTCTGCATGGAAGATGCAGATATTACACATAGACTAAGCATGTTGGGCAGATTTGTTTTTTTGAAAGATTTAGTTGTTTACGAGTCGATGCGTAGAATTAGAAAGTCAGGCTTATTTAGAACATTCATGTTATGGTCAAAAAATTGGCTGTTTTACATTGTCAAAAGTGGTGTTGTTGAGAAAGAATGGAAACCAGTGCGGTGAAATTTTCTATTTGAAATCTTTCCTCTTCGTTGCTACATAGACAAGTGAGACGAAGCAGAGAACTACGTAGAGGATGAGCGACAGGTTGAAAGCAGTAGTTTCCCAAACTGGAGAAAGAGTCCAGCCCATAACGGAGTAAAGGGTAATGACGCCAAACACAACTTGAGGAAGGAAAAGAGCTGCCAAAAGCTTGACTGACCACTTTTTCATTTTGAACAAGCCATAAGCTAAAATTAAGTTCAAAACAGCTAGTACTCCAACATGAAAGAGGCGAAAATTGGCAAGCAACAAAACTGATACTAAAACCACGCCGACAACAGCGTAGAAAAGGGAAACCAGTAACATGCCTGGATGTTCAGATTTAAGTTTAGACTTCAATGCTCTTCATTCCCTTAAGCCAAATGCTATAACAACTCAAACAATAAAATTGTTTCGTAAGCAGCAAGCGAAAACATTTATTGTATACAGCTCGAATACAAAGGCATCATGAGCTACCGTGAACTCCTAGTTTCGTCTTCTCCAGTTTTCAGCGGCTATCAGAGGACATTTGAAGAATCCGATTATGTAATCCTAGGCGCGCCCTTTGATGCGACAAGCACTTATCGAGCAGGAGCAAGGTTTGCCCCTCTTGCCATTCGAGAGGCTTCACTGAACATAGAGACCTACAGTTTCCGAAGTAGCGTGGACATAGAAGACTCGAAAATCCATGATCTAGGCGACTTGCATGTAGCAGGAGAGGTTGAAGAGACGCTGAAACGATTAGAAAAGGTAACCGGAGAACTGCTGGAAACAGGAAAATTGCCAGTTTTCATAGGTGGAGAACACACCATAACGCTTGGTGCTATGCGTGCAGTCGGCAAAAACGCTGCCGTAGTAAGCTTTGATGCTCATTTGGACCTTCGAGAAGAATATTTGGATGTAGCCACGTCTCACACCACTTTCATGCGGAGAATCCATGAACAATTACATCCTATCCGACTCCTAGAGATAGGCACTCGAGCAGTTTGCAGAGAAGAACTTGAATACGCCAAGAAATCAGACATTCACTTCATTACCAATCATCAAATATTAACCGATGGAGTTGAAAAGACCTTAAGAACAATCACCAAACTGCTTGCTAATAGCGAGAGAATCTACATAACAATCGATATGGACGTACTTGACCCGGCATTTGCGCCTGGTGTTCAAAATCCAGAACCCGACGGCTTAACAGCAAACATTTTTCTAAACCTCTTATGCGGATTATGCGATCAAAGAGTTATAGCCTTAGATTTAGTGGAAGTTGCGCCGAATTACGACAACGGTACAACTGCTATACATGCAGCAAAAGCATTGTTTGAAGCATTATGCAGTATTGAAAAGACAAAGAGAAAATAATTCGCTTCATTCAGTTTTCAGAAGTTTAGCAATGAAGAACCCGTTGCATTTGTGAAGGTGAGGATACAACCTTTGACATTTTGCTTGTCCGCGTAACCCTGGCAAGCCGATTCTCGGCTGAGTATTCTCCAGCATAAACTCTGGATGCCACTTCAAGAATTTCTCAATAAGCATTTCATTTTCTTCGAGAGTTACGCTACATGTGGAGTATATGAGATATCCTCCTTCTATGACGCGTTCTGCGCATTGTTGAAGCATCTTCCACTGAATCTGCGCCATATGTAAAACTGAACGTTTCGTTAATCTCCATTTGGCTGAGGGCATTTTGCTGAAGGCTCCAGTGCTCGTACATGGCGGGTCCAGAACCACAAGATCAGATGACAACCTAAGCGGCAAAGGACGACACACATCAGCTATAACTGGAACTGCAATCTTGATGCCCATACGCTTCATTTGTCGTTTCCAAATCTGCATTCTACGTTTTGAATAGTCAATGGAATAAATTTCGCCTTTGTTCTGCATCAACTGCGCCATATAAGTGGTTTTGGCGCCAGGTGCTGCACAAACATCGAGAACAGTCATTCCAGACGAGGGATTTGCAATCTCTGCTGCCAGGCAACTTGCCTTATCTTGAATGTAAAAGAGACCTTCACGAAAGCTTCGTGTTCTTACTGAAGACCCTTTTGCTTCAAGTAGTTTGTATGTATGTGTAAGTTGTGAAACCTTTTCTGTCCGTATTCCTTCGTTCTCCAGTTTCTTTAGAATGTTTTCTTCTCGGGCTTTGAGCGTGTTTATTCTTAGATTAATGGGCAACGGTCGGGTTGCGCTTTCTAAAAATTGAAGAGCCTTCGCTCTTCCAAGCAATTGAAAGCAATATTTCACAAACCATAAAGGATTACAGGTTAGCAATGCTATGCGTTCTTCGTCGCCGACTCTTTTCAAGGCGGCATCGAATTGTGTGCTTAATATTTGTCCCAGCACTTCCTCAACTTCCTTCAATGCACGCCAGCCCAGAATCGAACGCCCAAGCTTAGCTACGTTTGCCGCTTTTGTAAAGTCGCTTTTGACGAATCTGGTTTCGTAGGTGTAGAGTCGGAGAAAAGCTTGAGGACCAAGCTTAAAATCCCTAAGTGTACGGGGCGCTAATGCTTGGTTGATTATGAAATCGAGGAGGTTTCGTCGGCGGAGAGTTTCAAACACAAGTTTGTGCGCCAAACCGGCAACTTTGACATCTTGAATTTCCAACTGCTTGGCTGCTTTAGCTAAGGCCAGCCGCTCGCCTAAACGTTGCAGTTCTATCCAGCTTAGGGTTTCAATAGCGAGCGTCCAAGCCTCGCGTAGCAATGTAGATTCCTTCTTTACAAGTTTCGTGGGTTTGTAAAACAGATAATTAGTGAGAGAAGATATTACTTGTGTCCTAAAATGCTGAAGGCGACACGTTTTTAGGCATAGTAGCAGATAATAAGTGGGACACTGTGCATGGCGAAGAAACACTTAGACGACTATTTTCCAAAACTAGGAAGCGCGCTTGAAGAATCGACAAAATCTTTCAAAAAAATGGGACAGAAAGAGAAACGGAAAGAAATCGAGATCCTACCTAAAACTCCGAAGGATTTGCCGCCTTCCTATTTTGTTTCTGCCACTTACGACGGCAAGAAAAGAGTTGCCTGTATCAAACTTTATGAGCCAAAATCAGAGAGAATCCATTTTTGGTACGATAACACGGGACACAAACCGTATCTTCTTACAAACTTGGCACCTATTGAACTGGAGAAGATAGGTCGTGTAATGTCGCATCCAGGCTTCGACCGGTTCGAACTTGTGGAGAAATATGACCCGTTCCAAGACAGAAACGTCACTCTTACAAAAGTTGTGACAAAAGATCCTTTGGCAATTGGAGGTCGCCCAAGAGGCTGCCTACGCGACATTATACCTGAGGACTATCCAAAGATCGGCGGCAAGACTGAGGCCAAAGTTTGGGAGGCCGCCATCAGATATTACCAATGCTACATTTACGACAGACAACTGGCGCTAGGCATGTTCTACAAAATCGAAAACGGTGATCTAATTCAGGTGGAACACGAGTCTTCAGAGAAAATGGTCAATAGAATCTGCTCGTTGTTCCCTGGTGAACCTGAAGAGGCCTTGCGGAACATAGAAACTTGGGCACGACTGCTTGAGTATCCTGCTCCCAACTTTAGAAAGATGGCACTTGACATAGAGGTTTTCACTCCAACCATAGAAATCGAAGGCAAACTGACTTTTCGTGTGCCCGATCCACGAGAGTCAGCCTATCAAGTCATATGCGTATCGCTTTTGGGGTCTGATGGGAAAAAGAGAGTTTTACTATTAAAGCGAGTTGGCGTGAGAGAGGGAATTGAGAGGCTTTCGCCTGATGTGAGCGTTGAATATTTTGATTCTGAAGAGAAGTTGATTCTGGAAGTTTTTAGGGCGCTAAGGGATTATCCTTTCGTTATCACTTTCAATGGAGACGACTTTGACCTCAGATATTTGGCGCATAGGGCTGAAAACCTTGGAGTGAAGCGAAGTCAGATACCGATCGAGGTTGGGAGAAGAGTATGTCTGCTCAAATCTGGAATTCACATAGACCTCTACAAATTCTTCTTCAACAAGTCCATTCAAATTTATGCTTTTAGCAAAAAATATAGCGACGTTACCTTAGACGCAGTTGGCAAAGCCTTGATTGGACTTGCCAAACTGGAGTTGACTAAACCGCTTAACGAGCTTTCTTATGGTGAACTTGCCCAGTATTGCATGCGAGACGCTGAAATAACCTTAGAGCTTACTACCTTCGACGATAACCTTGTTATGAAACTTATCTTGGCCATAGCCCGAATAAGCCGCATGCCAATGGAAGACGTGAGCAGACAAGGCGTTTCCCGTTGGATACGCAACTTTCTTCAGTTTGAACATCGCCGCAGAAGCGTGCTTATTCCGAGCACTGAAGACATACTTGCCGTTAAGGGTAAAACAGTCACAAAGGCTATCATAAAGGGTAAGAAATACAAAGGCGCAATTGTGGTCAAGCCCGTTCCAGGCGTGCATTTTAATGTTGCTGTCATGGACTTTGCAAGCCTGTACCCATCTCTCATTAAGGTTTGGAATCTGGGCTACCAAACAATTAGGTGTCCTCATCCCGAATGCAAAAGCAGCACCATACCGGATACATCTCATTGGGTCTGCACTAAATATCGTGCCATGGAAAGCCTCTTAATTGGTTCTCTCAGAGACCTACGAGTGAAATGGTACAAGCCGAAGTCAAAAGACAAGACATTGCCTAAAGAGATGCAAAGCTGGTACAGTGTTATACAACGGGCTTTAAAAGTTATCTTAAACGCCAGCTACGGCGTGTTTGGCGCTGCGACCTTTGACCTTTACTGTCCGCCAGTCGCGGAAGCTACAGCCGCTATAGGAAGACATTCGATAACACAGATAAGCGACAAGGCACGACAGTTAGGAATCCAAGTTATTTATGGAGATACAGACAGCATTTTCCTCAAGAATCCAGCTCAAGAGCAGATTGACTCTTTGGCGCAATGGTCAGCGGAAGAGCTGAAAATGGAGCTCGATGTGGACAAACTATACCGCTATGCGCTGTTCAGCTCGAGAAAAAAGAACTATCTGGGAGTGTCTGCTGATGGAAGCGTAGACGTTAAAGGGTTAACAGGCAAAAAGAGGCATATTCCAATCTTCATTAAGAAAGCCTTCAATCAAATGAACGAACAACTGGCTCAGGTAAAGTCTCCCTCGGAATTTGAAGGTGCCAAAAAGCAAATCGCAAATACCATTCGAAGCTGCTATTTGAAACTGAAAAAACGCGAATGGGAACGACTAGACGAACTAGCTTTTAATGTCGTTCTCGGAGAGGCTCCAGAACGCTATGTAAAAACCACTCCGCAACATGTGAAGGCTGCCCTTATCCTCAAAGAGAAAAAATACGAGATGAAGGCAGGTGATCTGATAAGCTTTGTCAAGGTTGTTAAGGAGCCTCATGTGAAACCTGTTCAGCTGGCTTCTGACAGCGAAATAGACGTAGAAAAGTATGTAGGCTATTTACAATCCACCTTCGACCAAGTCCTAGACGCGTTAGGCTTAGACTTCGAAGAAATCATAGGACTAACAAAACTGGAACGTTTCATGTAAGACATCAAGATTTTGCATACTATTCAAGTCAATCTTAGGATTTCTCAGAGAAGATCTGTTCAATTATTCGAATACTTTCAGTCCTCGAGACTTTAATGGTTCAATGATGTTGGAACTGCTTAGAGCAACGAGTAATGCATAACCCATTGCGGTGACAGCTATTAGACTGCTTAAGGTGATGCTGATCATCATTGCAACCCACGAGGGCAAGGATAGTCCAAAAATGTCTGGTGGAGGGAAATAAAGCGAGAGATAGCCACCTCCTACGATTATGCCTATAGGTAATGCACCGACGAAACACCCTAACAAACGTTTTTCTCTGAGTTGAAATATGAGCACGGCGGCGATAAGATTTGCAATGGGGCCGAGAATCACATCGTGGTAGCCTAGCGAGACGTAAGCATTCCCTAAGAAACAGCCTATTGTCACGCCTATGACCACTGGCCACCCAAACAATGCAGACAATGGAATTAAGACATCAGCTAAACGCAGTTGCACCGGGCCGAAGGAAATTGGAGCTAGTATGGCTACAAGAACAGCGTACAGACCTGTGAAGAGAGCGGTCAGACTTATGTCTTTGGTATCCATCATTTTTCACCTCCTACTCCGGGGTTTATAGTGCGGAACGGGTGGAGGTGAGTCCCCACTCACCCGCCAAACAGAGACACTTCACCTTTGTGGGTTAAAAATGTTGCCAATTTCTTTCACGCGCATGATGCCTATATTTAGGCGTATTATTAGACCTTTCAAGGTGGTAAGACAACATGCGTAAGATCATACGAAGAATCGAGCGAGAAGTTGGTGTACCGAATCTCAGTGAAATACTGGTTGAACGCATTAAGCCAACTGATCTACAGTCATTGCTTCTGAAAGTATATCAAAGACGCGTAAAACGCCGTAATCCACGCGATGTATTCTCGGATTATATCTCGAACAGCTTCACTGTTCCTTCTCGGTGCGACCCTGCTCTACTCCTTGAATGGGATCGCATTGCCTTCTCTCACTTACCCGAGGGATTCCGTGCGATTGAACTTTCTCCAGTGTCTCCTATAGGCAGTGTTTCGCGTATAGCACCGATCAGTCAGGATTGGGTTCTCACAACCATACGAAATATGGAGGTTGTAGCCGATCCTACAAACGTACTTGCCTTGGAGTGTGCCCTGCGACGACAGGAGTTCATCCAGTCTGAGCCGATCAATGCGACTCCTGTGCATCTTGCTTGTAGCCATCGAGTCGTAAGGGCCCAGCGATATCGAAGCTCTGCTGCACTTCAGCATTTCCGCTTATTTTCCCTTTGTAGCGCAGGTCGCACTACAGGAAATCTTCGATTTGAAATCCATGCAACAACCAAGCACATTCGATTCTACTTGGAATCTCTAAGGGATTTTCTTGGGTCAGACATTCCTCTTCGAGTCAATATTATTGATTTGTCTCCAGATTCTCACGACGACGCGATCTTCAGCGCCCTGCTGGAGAATCTGAAAAATGAATTTGATGATGTAGATATAGGTCTTGAAAAAGCACAAACCAGAGGAACAGAGTACTACGGCGAGTTGCGCTTCCACGTTTATGCTAGCCTAGCGAGAGGGCACGAACTGGAGTTGGTCGATGGAGGCGATACAAACTGGACGCAGAAATTTCTAAACAATGCGAAAGAGCGTCTTATCATAAGCGGAATCGGATCTGAAAGACTCTGTGAGAAATTAACGCCAATCCGCCAATCTTAACCCTAATGAACTTGCAAAGTTCGTCTGAACTTAATTTATTGTGTCGATTGTATTGATCGAAAAGTCGAAGAATACAGGTTTTTTATGGATTGGACGCACACGCTCGCGTGCTTTTCGACTTACTTGAATTCTGCCTTCCTGAAAAATATTAACACCGCTCCAATAGAAGGTGCAGCCAAGAGAGGAAAGAAATAGTATAATAACGATTGCAACATGTCCGAGTGTGGAATGATCATTGATATAATCCAAGAGCCACCGCCCGAAAGCGTACAGAATAGTGAAGAAGCCATAGTCCACATGTATCTCTTTCTAGTCAATGAAAGTATGATGGCAGAGAACCCAAACAGCACTCCAGTTAGAAAGAATACAGTGAAGATTTGATCGTAGGAAAACCAAAACTGTGCGACCAACGTCGGATACCATCTATGGATATTCATGAGTGCCTGAAGGGCATAGACCAAAAAGATAAAGTTTGCCATTGTCGCAGCAATCATCAAAGCGCCACCAACCGAAACTTGAGTTGATCTTGCGGACGGTTTAATTCCATGTCCACAATATGGACAATACACTGAATCAACTGGAATAGTTCTACTGCATTTCGGACATTTAACAACCATGGGGATAATTCTTGGCTGGCATGCTAATTAAAATTTCGAAGTCCTTTTATGCTTATACAACGAATTTAAGCAAATGAGGACTTTTTCCTTGAAGACAGGCAGTTTAATTCTACTTGGAACACTATTGGCAATCATTACATTGGTTCTGGTTTGTAACGCAAAAGCTACTGAAAACATCGAGTTGGTTCCAACAGAAGATCACCACGTCATTGAACTCAACTCGAATCAGCCCTATGTAGCTGGCTATCACGTCAACACACCTGACTTGGAGATTCGCGAGAGAGTTCTTGCGACAGCCGTCACTGTTAGTTTTCCTTCAACGGATACAAGCTTTTTTCCATCTGGTAGTTGGCTTGGAGGTGGCATGTTTGTCCAAGCTCAAGACAGTCAATTAAGGTTTGTAGATTATGGATTCTACACAATGCTTGTTTTAGATTCAGAAGGCAAATTTTTTCTTGACGTAGGTTTTCACCAAACAAGAGAGGAAACACCACCGTTTCATATGCCAACGGAACAATTGCTTTATGCCAAAACTTGGCAGATAGCGGGGATAGATCCAGCAACTCCTGTTACCTTGTGTGCATTACGGAGTTCAGACGGGCTGGTTCATTATTCAATCTCCGCCTCTGGGTCTAATGTTACTCTTCCGCCAATTAATGCCACTGATTTCCAAGGTTGTGAGTCTTTGATAAGAGAGTTCTACGCCGGTAATGTGATAGTTGGACAATTTCCCTTTAGCCGGTATGTTCAGTACTTCCAATTTGGCGTTGTGAGCTCTATGATTATAGCTAACAATCATTGGTCTGTAGACTTAAAAGAACCTCGGCTCTTGAGAGAAACGGGCTGGGATTTTGTTGACATCGCTTGGTCAATAGAAGGCGACATTTCCTATCTTGATTACAGTTGGAAGTGGGGAGGATCACCATATTATGGAGTGTCCGCGCACTACCATAGAAATCCTCTTGAGAATCCCCGTGAAGTGATTTTCTATTATAATGGTCAAACTCTGCCAACCGGAACTATTCTCTGGCATTACGAAAATCCTGATCTCCATATTAAGGCGACAGATTCCTCTACATCTTCGCAGCGCACTTCCGAAGTGTTTAGCACTTACGTCTTCTCCTTTTCGATTTTGACGCTGACGATTCTAGGATATTTGCATAAAAGAACGTCTCGCACGCAACTATCACCAATGTGAAATGCTAAAACTGCAGGAATTTTTCAACAAAAAGTGAGAGTTTGTAGTGGGGATCTCCAGTAGCATGAGTACTCTTACGCTTATGTCGGTATGTCCTTCTTTTCGAAAACCTGTATGCTGATGATGACCAGAATGATCGCTAGCAGAGTTAATAGAGCGAAGTCCGCTGCTTTGAAAAGGTCGTCGATGATGACGGAGAGGTAGTCCCAGTATTTGAAGATGCTGATTGTTTTCATCCATTCAAGGCTTTTGGATAAGCCACCAAAGGTGTACAAGAAGAATTCGGCAAAAACAAATGCAAACGTTACGCCCATGCCAGTTCTTGCTTTTTGGGAGAACACAGCAGTAAGCACACCAACCGCGGCTATAACCATTAGAAAGGGCAGACTACCTATCAGTGAGAGCAACGCCGCATTGGCAGAAAACTCACTGAGCGCATCAATGCTTGCGAGTCCCCAAGTAAGCCCTGCGATTTCTACAAAGATTATGAACAGGGCGATGACGCTCATTGTAGTGAACTTCTCCAAGAGATAACGTCTACGGGATATTGATGCTGACAACATTATGTCCATACGTTTGTTCTCGAAATCACTCGCAATGACAGATACTGACAGATAAGCAATGAACAATCCAGTAAGCATCCACGACCAGCTGTAATACTCGAGAGCTACGAATCCCGTGACTTCAAGCATGCTGATGTTTCTCCCGCCAGTAAGGCCAGCATAGGCAGGATTTTTTAGTAATTCCTGAAAGGGATCCTCGCCTTTTTCCGTTGTAGCAATGCCGATTAAAACTGGATCGGACGTTTCGTCTAGTACACCCATGACTGCATAATATCGTCTTTCTTCAAAATCCTTCTCAAAAGTGATGCTTGTTTCATTGCCCATGTATTTGAGTTTCGCCATCACCATGCTTGAGCGATTGTCCTCCAGCACCATGTAGCTGGTTGCAGCCTCCAGCGGTTCCCATGAAAGCGTGATCATGCCTCCCTGCTCATCCGGAAGCTTCAAATTCACTTTGTTTGCTCCTTCCAATTCTTCAATTAGGGATTCTCGATAGGTGGGAAAGATAAGGGGAATACCGGCTGAAACGATTAGGATAAGTAGGCCAAAGATGAGGAGCCCTTTCCATCCAGTTCTGAGTTCCATGTAGACCATTCTACCGAACATCATTCATCAACTCCTTCACCTGCTCCTTCGTCCTCCGCATAATACTTCAGAAACAATTGCTCTAAGCTATAGGTTTGCAGATTCATGTTTAGTATTCGATGATTCGAGACAGCTTTGATCACGCTGTCAAGATTCTCATGTATAGTCAGAATGAGCCTGCCATTTTCTTGGTGTATCCTGCTTACTCCCTCAAACCTGAACTCGTCGATGCTGAATGGATCTCTGAATTCAACCTCAAGCACCTTGCCTGTCTTTTCCTGCAAAACCTGTATGTTCTCTACGACTACTAGTTGCCCCTTTCTGATTATAGCAACCCTGTCGCATACTGATTCAACTTCTGCCAAGTTATGTGAGGACATGAATACGGTTTTTCCGTGCTTTTTCTCTTCACGCATAATGCGATAGAATTCCTGTTGCATGAGCGGGTCAAGTCCCGATGGCTCGTCCAGGATGATAAGGTCCTCATCTGCCATCAATGCCTGAACGATTCCCACCTTCAGTTTGTTACCCTTGGAAAGCTCGTTTGTTTTTCTGTCAAGGTCAAGCTGAAGCCGCTCAGCCAGTGATACCATCTTTTTCGTTGAGTCACAGCCGTTTAACGAGAGCAGATACTTGAGATAAGACCTGACTTTAACTGAAGGAATAAGACCAAAATCGCCGGGCAGATATCCCGTTTGTTTTCGTATTGCGACAGCGTCTTTGTGGGAATCTAGTCCAAATATGGTTATGTCGCCCGCTGTTTTTGCGATCAACGCGAGACAACTGCGTATGGTTGTTGTCTTTCCTGCCCCGTTTGGTCCGAGAAAGCCCATTATTTCGCCTTTGTGCACAGTGAGGCTTAAGTCCTTAACACCTATGTGGCTTCCGTACATCTTTGTCAGATTCTTTATTTCTATTACTTTTTCTCGGTCCACGATGGCATCCATTTCCATCACACTCGCCACAATTTGCACATTGTTGCAAATTACTATAATTAAACAAAGATATATATAGATTGCGTCGTCACATGACGTGTCTGCTAGGCGCTTCATATAGGTTTTCGTAATTTGCGTATTTTTGCAAATCACTACAATTATAGAAATATATATAAACCATTCTCTTATTATATTAAAATATGAGTTCACTTCAAAAAATCAAAGCTGAATTTGTCCGGATTTACGAAGACATTGCTAGCGCGAAGGGCTTGCCTGCAGTTTTCGGCAGAATCATGGCTGTCCTCCTTCTTGAGGGACGTGAGTTAAGCCACAAAGAAATTTCGGACCTAACGGGATATTCTGTCTCCTCTGTGAGTAGAACCCTAAATCAGATGGTTAGAATGGGAATCGTCCACAGACACAAGGATGTCTCCCTAAAGCATTTTGTATTCCATGTGAGCATTGACTTAAACGAAATGTTCGCCAACAGTTTGGAGACAATGTTAAAAGTTTACGAAGCGCAAAGGGAGGAAATGCAGAACTTGACGCGAAAAGTGAGTGCACTGAAGTTAAAAGCGGAGAAAAATGCTGAAGTAAATCGTTTGCAAGCCCTGCTTAGTAGATTCGTGAAAGTAATGGAATTATCTGAGAGAATTTGGAAAAACGCAATTAGAGAACTTCGAACACTCTGAAGCGCCGTACTCTTTCTGAATATCTAGTATAGTATTAATACTATTCGAATTTCTTCGTTAGCTCTACCACATCAGGAAAGTCTATTCCAAGTTCCTTTACCTTTTGCAGAGTCGGGATGCCATTGGAGTTCCATCCCCTTCTCTTGTACACAGCATCCTTTAGCTTTTCATACTCAGATAGACGATATTTCTTTAAGACTGCCATCTTTTCCTCTGTTGATTTTCCCTCTGGATCGTAACCAACTTTCTCCTTAAGCTGCTTGTCGTACCTTTCTGCACGACTATCATACTCCTCCTTTGTAACTGGTCCAACAGAGCGATAAGGAACGTCATCGTGTTCGCGCGTACCGAACCCCATCCTCAAGTTGAAGATGCGCTGAAAATTGTACACTCTTTCACTTATCAAAACGAGATCATTTGGCGTGACCTTTCGACCAGTTACTCCATAAAAACATCTTGCATAATTCTCCACATGCGAGATGAATTTGGCAGGATCAGCAGTATTCTCGTTCCCTGGTGGTGTAACGTCATTCCAAGGAAGTTTACACAGACCAACCAAGCCGAACCATGTGCGGAACATCGGGAACCAGTGTAGAGCTTCTGCTTTCTGCTTAAAGGTCGGCATCAAGTTATGTACCATGTCTAAAAATATCAACCAAGCCTCATCGTGTTGGGGACCTTTTATTGCAAGGCCGTATCCGCCTTGTTGTGCCAGAGATTCCTTGGTGACATACTCAGAATATTCTAAACCTTTAGCCTCCATTCCAATCTCCTGCAATATTTTTGGATCTGCCCCGTACTTTTCAGCAAAAAGCTTCTTCATACTGCGAATTCCTTGGCCAACAACCCAGCCGAATCCTTTCCCCTTCGCCATCTGATGAATGATTTCAATTGCGGCTTCCGTGTTTCCAAAATTCAGTTCAAGACCGCCTGTAACCTTTTTGTCAATCAACTTCAGCTCGTAGCACTCCATTGCGAAGGCTGTCGCCGTCCCGACCGAGATCGTATCTAAGCCGTAGGTGTCACAGTAGAAGTTGGCCTCGATCACATGGTCTGGTTCGAAGATTCCGCAGTTGCTGCCGAGGCCGGCGATGGTTTCATATTCCGGACCATCTACCCACACCTTTCGACCTTTGTATGGGCCTGTCTTGAGTTTGAAGTCTTTAACGCAGTGGCTACACGCCATTGCGCATCCTATCCAGCACCCGT
>JGI2173J19968_10000202_pt1 | contig 20873 bp, 9 predicted proteins | sample DeeMarSWOR136_30_FD_19968 | JGI IMG/M metagenome (IMG submission 19968) | reverse complement strand
CTTCAAGTTAGTCAGGTTGGGAGTAAATGAGTCCTAACTCCACATTTCCAATAACTCTTCGCTACAGGATTCGGTTTGCCCTATTGGGTGTTCGATCGCCTTTACTAACCCAATCTCGATTGATTTCTTTTCCTCTGCCTACTAAGATGTTTCAATCCGGCAGGTTCCTCTTCACACAAGGTGAATATCGCCGAAGCGATAGGATGTCCCATTCGGTAATCTCCGCATCAAAGGCTCCTTGCGCCTACACGGAGTAATATCGCGGCTTGGCACGACCTTCTTTAGCTCTCGAGCCGAGCAATCCACCAAATGGCGTTAAAACTGGCTCAATTTACGTCCAGGTTGCGTATGCATCCACTATCAATTTAATAGTGGCGACGATCATTGACGAAATTCCACATTCTAGATTATGTGTCCGTCTACGTCCTTACCATCTTATCTTATTTAAGATGAGATGGCGGTTTTCTATGATATCAGTTATATGGAAAATCTAAGTGGACCGGACGGGATTTGAACCCATGGCCTCCTGCTTGCAAAGCAGGCGATCTTCCGCTGATCTACCGGCCCATTTCTTTGTATGGACCGGCTGCTATTTAGTAATAGTTAATTAATTTTTTGATTGACAGGTGTTTAAAGTGTTTGATTCACCCAACTATTTATTTCGTAGGAGGTGATCCATCCGCAGGTTCCCCTACGGATACCTTGTTACGACTTAGCCCCGCTCGCTAAGCCTAAGTTTGAATGTAACAAGAATTATATCCTCACTCAGACCCAACTCGCATGGCTTGACGGGCGGTGTGTGCAAGGAGCAGGGGCATATTCACCGCGTGATGTTGACACGCGATTACTACGGAATCCACCTTCACGAGGGTGAGTTTCAACCCTCGATCCGAACTATGACCAGGTTTCGGGGTTACCTTCACCTTTCGGTGTCGAAGCCCATTGTCCTGGCCTTTGTAGCGCGCGTGTAGCCCGAAGGATTCAGGGCATACTGACCTACCGTTGCCCTCGCCTTCCTCTGACTTAGCGCCAGCGGTCTCTTTAGTGTGCCTGATAAGCGGACTTACCAGTTGCAACTAAAGATGAGGGTCTTGTTCGTTGTCTGACTTAACAGAACGCCTTACGGTACGAACTGACGACGGCCATGCACCACCTCTCGGAAAATCTAGCAAGGTCATAAGCCTGGCTTTCATATAACCGTCTCCTCCGGTGAGCTTTCCGGCGTTGAATCCAATTAAACCGCACGCTCCTCCCGTTGCGGTGCTCCCCCGCCAATTCCTTTAAGTTTCAGTCTTGCGACCGTAATTCCCAGGCAGCTTGCTTAACAACTTCTCTCCGACACTGATTGGGCTCGGAGCCCAACCAACATCAAGCAAGCAGCGTTTACACCCTGGACTACCGGGGTATCTAATCCCGTTTGCGCCCCAGGGCTTCGTCCCTCACCGTCAAACCCGTTCTAGCTAGACGCTTTCGCCACTGGTGGTCCCCCTAGGATTACAGAATTTCACCTCTACCCCAGAAGTACCTCTAGCTTCTCCCGGTCTCAAGTTTACCAGTCTACCCAGAATTCGTATGGTTAAGCCACACAATTTACCTAGGCATTTAATAAACAGGCTACGGACGTTTTAGGCCCAATAATAGTGGCCACCACTTGAGCTGCAGGTATTACCGCGGCGGCTGGCACCCGTCTTACCCAGCCCTTACTCTCTATGCTTTTTAGACATAAAAACAGCTGACTCTAACGAGCCAGCACTTGGGATTCCCTCGTCGTGCTTTCGCACATTGCGAAGTTTTCGCGCCTGCTGCGCCCCGTAGGGCCTGATATCGTGTCTCAGATATCATCTCCGGGTTATTGCTCTCACAACCCGTATCCGTCGTAGGCTAGTCAGGTCATTACCCTGACTACAACCTGATAGTCCGCAGACTCATCCTTAGGTGCCGGAGCTTTCAGCCTAAGTGCATTCCAGCATCCTAGACCTATGGAGTATTATTCTCAGTTTCCCGAGGTTATCCTCCACCTAAGGGCAGATTATCCACGTGTTACTGAGCCGTCAGCCGAGGGCCGAACCCTCTCGACTCGCATGGCTTAGTCGAATCCCAATAGCAGTGACCTCCGGCAGGATCAACCGGAATCTAACACACTATTATTGTTTATTATATTATTGGCAGGTAAACCAAAATTCACCAACACATGTCAATCGTCAGATTCAAGAGACCGCAAGATTCCCGTAGGGAATTTCATGCCTTTCTTGAACCTCCACATCCATATTGTGACCACGGAACGAAATGACCCATTCACAGATGGTAAAATAACGTAATCTCATGGGTCGACCGGAATGGTCCTGGTCATAACCGAATTTTAGAAGTAATATATACTATATTTGGATTAAATATAAATACGTTTCGCCTTATTGGAATTTCAATCAAAATATATATAAAAAATGTAAAAAATTATGGTTGTACCATACCAAAATCAAATTCAAAAAGCTCTGCAATTGTTGGTATGCCCAGATATTTTCTGGTACGGAAGCTTACTCTTGCTTTTGAAATTGTAAATTCATCATCAAAATCAATAACATACCAACTTTTATGCTCATAACTACCCTTGTAAACCTCATGCCATGCATTATTGTAATATATCTCTATCTTGGTTTGGTCGCATCTGTTTTCAATATATTTTGCATAGATTCTAACCCTATCACAGGTGAAAGAGGAAGATAATGAAAGTTCCAAGGATTCTGTCCAATGCCAATTTGACCCCCAATAAATATCTGTGTATGAATATGTATTTAATTTATCATCATGTGAATCTTCTTCATCATTCCATTCAGATGGATTATTATGTTTAGAAGGTGTGACCCATTTAGGATATAAATAAACTTCAATTTCTGTAATTTCACCAGCAACAATTACCAACTGTTCAGTAATTGTATAATAATTATCTTTTTCAAATTTAACTGAATATGTGCCTGGTTCTAAATCAATTGAATAATACTCATTTGTTGGTGTTGGATAATTATCTGGAAATTCCCCAAAGTAATTAGTTGTTGTAAAAATATCATCCTCACCAGGAATTTCAACAGTTACTTGAACCCCAACTAGTTCTTTATAGCCATTTGTCGCATCATACACTATTCCACGAAGGCCTCCATAATTGTCAGGTGGAAGATATAAATCTCCAAGATATTGATAGCCTCCTTGGATTGCATCTACATCTTCCAAAGTAATAGAGGTAAAGCCATCTTTACTTACAGTTATATCATAAATACCTGGTGGGACTATTAACTTAAACCTTCCATTTTGCATACCACTATAATACTCAGAGTAGGTATAATATCCACCTGGGTCAGATACTAAAAGAGCGTTTGATACACCAATATGTGTGACATAGTCTCTTACAAAACCATGTAAATCTGCATCTGTATCATAAACCTTGAAAATTTTACTCTCACCATCGAAATAACCCTCTGCTTCAATATAGACTTTTGCATTACTGAAATGTGTATAGTAATCATATGGAACGGCAAATGCAAAAAAGCCTGCTTTTCCACTGGAATCGGTATAATTGGTGCTTACATTTATACTTCCATCGGAATTATATTGATAAAATGTTACAAGTGCATTTACTACAGGATCATTACCTGTAGCATTGGTTACAATAACATCAAACTCCTTGAATTCGTATAATTTCTCATCATATTGAACATCCACATCAAGTACATATCCTTTTGACACTGTCACTTCTGCTATATTACTCTTAGCTGCCACTGTCTTAACCTGGAAGAATGTCTCTACAGAATCCTCTCCATTTTCCAAGATATCTGAGAAATTATGTTCAACTAAATCTTCATATTTAATCCAATAATATGGCCCGGAACCAGTATCCCAATTACCATCTCCATCCCAATCCCATCTCATCCATTGTATATTAAATGCAAATCCTTCACTTTCAGAAGCATCAAATGTAACTATTGGATCTTCATAGGTAAAACCATATTGATTTTTATCAAGTATAGCCTTTGGTGTGCATGGCCATATCTCAGTTTCATAATTTCCAAATATAAGTTTCACAAGTCCAACGTTAACAAAATCTATGCTACCACTTTTACTCCAGTCAGATGGAACCCAGAGTTTCATACCAAATATTTCTATTTCAACAAATTCTCCCCAAACGTAAAATTCATCGGCCTTCATTAATTCAATTTCAGTATACAATCCAACGTCTAAATCAAAGTAGTCCACATGCTTCTTAAATTCTATACATAGATTACCAACCTCTTCATCTTCGGTATCTATAAAGATATGCCCATCAATAGTGTTATCTATTGGCTCAGGATTCATGTCGAAATGTAAAGTTAAATATTTTTGTGGATAGATTGTCATCTGGTTATCAATCATCAAACCGTCGATAACGGTTTTACATACTATATCAAGTTGTTCTGTACAATTGTTTGTATCAAATGTTAATGCATGGGATTGTAGATGGTTTTGCCAATAGCTACAGTACTGTGATACAAGTGTTTGCTCTTTTCCATCTTCTCCCTTCCATCTAAATGTAATATTTATGAAACGTGAAAGCCCATCAATTTTAACTGATCCATTACCACCAATAGTGAATTTCCCATCCCACATTCCAAGGTACCATTCACTAAAATTGGCTTTTAATTCCACAAGATCGATTATAAACTCCCAATCAAGTCCTGATAATTTAAATGATAACAAATCAAATTGTAATGGATTATCTGTTGTTATACAAAATCCTCTATTTCCCTTCCCTCTTTGACGCAGTTTTACTGTAATATCATTATCAAAAATCCTATCTGTCTTAAATAGGGATAATGAAACCTTAAGGTTACCTAATTGTAAGGTAAATCTTGTGAAGGTAAGCTCAAATACACCATTATTAATCGTTAATTCTTTATCATAATCTTCATCTGATATATTTATCCAACTTGCTTTGAATTCTCCAGGAAGCATAGTAATTATACCAAATTCAAGATCTCTTTCAATTCTTAAGAAATCTATACCTTCAGAAAATTCAAGAACCGAAAACTCCAGTTCTGCACTGTTTGATATATATAAACTTCCATTGTCTTCACTTTGATTAAATTTAATGTAGGTTCCACCGGGATAGATTATTGATGCTTCAAACAATTTTATTTTATAAAATCCCTTTCTAAGAGTCAATCCAGCAAAATCACCAGTCACCCCGTTGTTATTTATAGTAATCTCACTTGTTTTTGTAACATTATTTATAAACCAACTAAAGGAGATTTCTCCTGGGTTGAATTTCATCTCACCGAGTGTAAGGATTTTATCGAACCTATGGGGATAATGATTAATAATTTCAAACAATTCTATCGAGCTTTTTTCAAGAATATCAAACTTAAGATAATGAGCAGTGTCATCATCTGGAGGGAATTCATAATGTAAACTAAAATTTACATCAACAGAACTACTAATCAAATCTATTCTTGAAATTAGATTGAAGACATCAAAGAATCGTTCAAAGCTAATTTCCCATGATGCAGCAATATCAGCTTTTATATCAATGAATTCTTCTTTTTTCCATTCAAGGTTGAAATATTCATGGTCGTTTCTTTGATTTTCAGCAGACAAGGACCTCAAGCGTGTACCAATGGGTATCTTTGTATTAGGGATTATATATCTTATGAATACTTCTTTTATTGAAATAGATCCGTTCAAGTTTGAATGCCGGTCAAATTTAATAAAACCTTCACTAGCATTTCTAGATATTATCATTCTCAGGAAATTATTTGATGATCTATTCCATTTGAGTAGCCCTACTCCAGCCTCAAAGTGGATTAGTGGTTTATCCATTCCTTCAATTGAACCTTTTAATCCTGCCAATTCAAACCATTCTATTCCTCTTTGTGAACCAATACTCCAGTTATATTCCTCTGAACCAAGATATGATTGGAAAACAGCAAAACCCTCAAGTAGATTGAAATAGTCAAATTCAACATTGATTGTTGAGTTTCCAATACCACTTATTGGAATCTTATTAAATTCTGTATCAAATCCTTCTATAGAAAAAATTGAACCTCCGAAATCTAATTCGAAAATCTTTTTATTTGTATCAAACAACAAGTTATAACTACCGTCTACAAATGAGATTAAATCAATTTGTATATTTATTTTTTCAATAGAATCGTTAATGAATTTGAATATAAAATTCTCAACGTCTAAACTGCGATCGTTATTAGAATAAATCTTTACATATCCATCCTCTAAATTCCACCATATATCAAAGATTAGATCATCTGAATATATTGAAAAGATACCAGAAAATATTAACTTATTTCCAGTGTTATCAAACATAATTTCAAAGTCTATAGGCAAATCTTGAACTGCCATATCAAATTTCAATTGTAAATGGTTCTCTTCAATTATAAAGGAAAATCCATCTCCTCCGGGAAATAATGGTTCCCAACTTCCATCAACAATATGATATATACTTCCGTCCCCAAATATATGCATGTATCCCTTATATAAGGGTTTATCTGAGAAATTTAGAAACACACAAAATTTATTAGCCTTTATTGTAGCATGATCTACTCGCAGTCCTTTATCATTTTCAATATAAGGTATTGTAATATTTGTCATGTTATTGAAAATATCTACAAAATTGTTTAGAAATTCAGAAGTTGCCTTGGCTTGCATATTAAAAGATACTGTTGAGTTCTTGGTATCTAGGAAGAAGTATTTTTTCCCTTCTTGATTTAAACCTGGATTATACACTAGATTAAAATAATCTATCGGTTTATCAAGGCTTATGCTTACCTTAAAAAGATCAGAAATCTCTCCTCCAATTTTAAAACCTTGAATTCTTTCTGTAACCATCATTTTAAAATAAAAACCTATAAAGCCAAATATAAATAGAAAATTTCCCTCACCTAGTTTTAGATTTTCCAAATATATTTTTGGATATCCATCAAAGATTGGAAGTTCAGGTAATTGGAGATAAATCCTAACTAAATCGAAATGAGTATCTTCTTTGTTTTCAAATTTAATACCAACAAAAGAAGTAGTATTATTTACCATACCAAGTGGTATAATAAGTTTTGAATAACCACTAAATGAAAGATTTTCTATTGCAAATGTTGTGGAGGGGAGCCCTGTGAAATTTGGAATTAGAAATCCAAATAAAACCTCAAAAATTGACTCTACATTTTTATACTCAAATAAATCAAGATTTAATTCTCCATATCTAGAATCAAAACCAAAGGTAATATTTCCCCAGGATACATTTACCTCTAATGGAGTATATATCCTCTCAATCTCTCTACTCATATTCAGTAAACCAAATCTTACTGTACCAACAGTATTTGCCACAATTTTGAAACTTCCAATAGGTACTAATGCTGTAAGATTTTGGATTTCTAAATCAAGTTCAACATCTGTTAATTCAAATGAAAATGAAAAATCTGAAGAATCTAAATTTTTTGTCTTACCTGTAGAATGATAATTTAGAGGAGTTTTAATATCAACATCAAAACCAGAATAACCCTTAAGATAACCTGTTAAATTATTCAGTTCGACTATTGGAGAGCCATTTCTACCAAAAAAGATATACATATTTTTAACACTAAAATTAATATTATTTTCGCTATGAAAGACTAAAGATGAAAGGTTCTTATCTTCCCATATAGCTTCAAAAAGTACAGATTTATCACCATGATCAAGATGAAAATCTTTAACTTTAACAATCAATTCAATAACAGATGAGTTTATTTCTTTTGTAAAATTAAAGGACAAATTAAGATCCAAATGACTTTGTCCTCCTATAAGTTCAACGTAGAAATAACCAGACTCATTGCAAACCTCTCTTAGTAAAACATTACCGTATAGATGCGGTATATAAAAATCAATTTTATCACCATAAAAAAGATGGAAATTTTCAAGGCCAAACAACATACCAGATACATTTATCTTTGTGATATTGTAACCTGAAATTTTTTCAGTATACCATGATATGTTCAGACCTCTGTTTCCCGTTTTTGCAGAAATTTTCCCCTTAAATCCTCCTGTTACATTATTTATTATAAAATTCCTATAAGATGCATAGGAAAAGTTTCCTTTAAAGTAGAAGTATCCCCAAGATGAATCTTCTGAAACAAAGTATTCAAATCCTCCTGACTCGCAAAAAAATTCTAGAATCCTGGATGTATTTCCGATAAGTATTATATCCTGCGGCGGGCTCCAAACGCCATTGAAACCCAGTGAAACATTATAGAGATCTATTCCATTTATAACATAAACTTCACATATAAATGAAAGATTTCCTTCGTCTTTTAAATAAGAAAAATTTAAAAAAATACTACCATTTCTCTCCTTTAGAAGCTTACCTGCTTTTATTCCAAATTCCCCTGTTTGAAGACCTAATATTAAATTAAAATCTTTTAGGGTAAATGATCTACTGGCAAGGGAAAATTGAATTTCTTCGTTCATAAGTTTGCCAAAATAAATCTCAAAAGGCTTGTCAAAGAACCTTTCCATATTAAATGACAAATTAAGGGATGTATTAACCTTTATAAATGACAATGAAAATGAAATATCAACAGCACACCTATCAAAAACAAGGTAGCCCTCTGAACCATCAATTGAAAGTGAACAATCAAGATTTTCCTTTGATGAAATGTTGAAATCAAGTGTACCATTTGTTATAAAACCAAAATGTCCATGAAACGAGATACCAGGCCCAATCGTGTAAAAACTTATGTTAAACTTTTTCTTTTTTAGAATGTCCCTTTTCCAATCAATTCTTGCTTTTGAGGGTAAATCCTTAAAATAAACAAAGTTTTTAGGATCTGTGAAATCATCACATAATCCTATTTCTGTAGGAGGCGAACCATGCGTATCAAAATCTACAAATCCTTCCTTTCCATGATCAACTGTGAAAGTAACTTTTTCTGGTAAATCTTTAACATACCCTATAATTTCTGTGTTATTTTTCTCAAAGGTGCAGGTCATATCTATTTTTGTTTCTTGGGATACCTCTCTTACAAATTCAAACGTTCTTCCTCCAAATATTCCATTTCCACCGATTGTTAGTTTTGATTTTACAGCAGGGTCATATATTGTTCTAGATTGAACCTCAGAAGCAATGTCTTCACCTTGAAAGTTAGTGTAACTAAAAATTAGAGCTAGCTTTGAATCTCCAATACTACTACCNGGATTTAGAANTGCCCTGTGCTCTTGTCTTTTTCTTATCCTAAATATATAAGGAAGATACTGATATGTTATATCACACTTACTTGGGACCTCTTCACCCTCAGGTGAATCATACCCAACTCTTATCCGATCATCTTTTTGTTTTCTGAGTAAAAATCCCGGGAAATAAAGCTCTCCATATGCTTCAAATGATTCATAAATATCTGGAAAATCGTCTAACCTTTTAATCAAATATTGGAAATTAACAGATAAGCTTAATTCTTTTTCAATATAGGGATATAATCGAATCTTTACACTTATATCATAGTTGCCATCACCATTTACATCCATATCTACAAATCTAAACAATTTTAGAGAATGACTTGTTTCATATCCAGAATAATTTGTATAAAACATAAAAAGAGAGGTTTGTGCAAAACCTATAAATTTTAGATACCTTTTAAGAGCATCAGAAAGTGTGTATCTTCGAAAGGTTCTTGGAATTCTATCAGGAATTTTTTCGTTTGAATCTGTTATATTATCAGTTATTTCTGATAAATTTTCTTTTTTAGTTTCTTCTTCTATACTACTTATAGTTAGTTCATCTGATTCATCTTCGATTACCTTTTTTGAATCATTGGATAATAAAACACTGGAGCTAGAAACCGAGTCCATGACAGTCATTAAAAGAAAAAGAACAACCATTATGCTGATTATCTTTTTTGTTTTTATTAAAAAAGTATTATTTAAATCATATTGTTTTTTTAATGGATTGCTCATATAATTATCCTCAGGTTTTGGCAGTAGATATAGTTTATCCCATGTTTCCTTTTTTGAAATTTAAGCATAAGCAAGTATACTATTATATTTAATAGTATATATAACTTATTGCACAATTATATAAAAATCAGAATAGAGAAATATACATATTAATTTGTTTATAGTTTTTTAAAAAAATTGTCGCTGTCACCCAACAAAAAAATGTTGGGTGTAGCCACAAAACCGTTCCAATTAAGCAGCAGAGGAATAGCTTTGCAACATATATCGCGACATTTATTTGATATCATGGTTGTCCTCTTTTCATTTCTTGACTTTTCGTCTGATTGATCAGAGAGGGACCCTAGTAAGATATCAATCTGTCACCTTGACCTTGCTTCTCCAATCATCTTTATCATGGAAATCTTCGAATCAAGGTAAATATATTATAAAACAAAGCCTTAATATGGGTTTTGGTCCAAAAATCAGTATCTATATTTGTTTATTTCATCTTTTAATTGAATTGCTTTAATTCTTGATTCTTTTGAAAAATCTTTATTCTTACCTGCATAGATTATTCCTCGTGAAGAATTAATAATTGCGTTTTCCCTGTACCTATTTGTTCCATTTTTAATAGTCTTTTCAACATCTCCACCTTGCGCACCAATACCAGGAATGAGCATTGGGATTTCATCGCCTAAAATCTCACGTATTTTCTTTAACTCATCAGGGTATGTTGCACCAACAACAGCACCGCAATTGTCAAATGTGTTCCATTCCTTTATCTTTTCAGCAACCAATTGAAAAAGCGGCTTATTAGATATTTTTACATCCTGAATATCGATTGCTGAGGGATTTGATGTTCTGCAGAGAATGAAGCTACATTTGTTTTTGTATTCTAAAAATGGAAGAATTCCGTCCTTTCCAAGATATGGATTGACTGTAACTGCATCAGCATTAAAAGTTTCAAAAAAACTTTGTGCATACTTTTTTGCAGTGTTACCAATATCGTTTCTTTTCCCATCAATTATAACAACAATATCTTTTGGAATGTAAGATATTGTTTTCTCTAAAATATTTATGCCCTCTTTACCAAAAACTTCATAAAATGCCATATTTAACTTATAGGCACAAACAAGGTCCTTTGTAGCATCTATTATTTCTTTATTAAAATCCAAATAAGGTTCCTTACTTTTTTCAAAAATATATTTTGGTATCTTATCCTTATCTATGTCAAGACCAATACAAAGAAGACTATCATTTTTATGTACAACTTTTTCAAGCTTTTCTTTGAAATTCATATGGTTCAAAATTTTGGTAATAGGATATCGAATATAAAATATACTATCCAGTTAGATATTTAATCAATTAGAGAATACAGCGTCTTTGAATGAGAATAATCTATGGAGTTTGTTCCTGGGGACTTGGACATGCAACCAGATCTTTACCTGTAATCAGAAAATTAATAGAAGAGAACAATGAGTTAACAATTATTTCAAATGGAAGAAGCCTTCAACTTCTAAAAAAGGAGCTTGGAAAAAACATAAAATATTTCGATATTCCAGATTATCCAATGCTTCTATCAGAAAACTCAAGACAATTTATGGCAAAAAGTGTTGTTTATTGGCCCTCATTTATTAAAAGAATGGAATCAGAACTTCAAAAACTCAAAAAAATACTTGAAAAAATAAAATGCGACAGAATAATATCTGATTCACGTTATGGACTTTATAGTAGAACAATACCATCATTTTTTATATCTCATCAAATAAGAATAATGAATCCTCTTCGAATAAAGATGTTTGAAAGAGGTAGTGAAATCTTTAACCTTTTCTTCTTTAAAAGATATGCTGGAGTAATTATTCCAGATTATAAGGATGATAATCTCTCTGGAGACCTTTCTCATAATCTTAGAAGAATAGATGAAAACAAGATACATTATGTTGGCGTTTTGTCTGATTTTAAAAAAAGGCAAACAAAAAAAGATATAGATTATCTTATCTCTATTTCAGGACCTGAACCACAAAGAACAATGCTTGAAGAAAAACTACTATCCCAAATAAATGAACTTAAAGGAAAGATTATTGTTACTCTTGGTAAGACAGAGAAAAAGGATAAATTTAACAAAAAAAATATTGAAACATATTCATTTCTTCCAAAGGATAAAAGGGAGAATTTCTTAAATCGAGCAAAACTTGTTATTTCACGAAGTGGTTATTCAACAATAATGGATTTAGCAATAATTGGGTCAAAGGCTCTAATGACGCCAACTCCAGGACAAATAGAGCAAGAATATCTTGGGGAGTATCATAATAAAAAAGGCACATTTTTTTCTGTAAATCAAGATAATATAAACCTTAAAAGAGATACAGAAACTGCAAAAAAAATGAAAGGTATCACAAGAAAATGTGACGTTTCAAAATCTGTCGAAAACATTATAAATGTGATTACAACAGTTGAAAGGAGTCCATTTCCATAGAACCAATTTATTAAGGACGATGATATTTAAGGTTTTTATTACCGAGTGAAAGGATGAAAGCAGCAACTGAATCAAGAACAAAGAGATTACTAAAAAACAGAATTTTTTGGATACTGATAATAATAACTGGTTTTGCTATAATTATAAGGTCAATTCCTGCTTGGACTAATGCTGCCTGGGGATGTGACTTTGGAATATATTTGGGTCTTACTAAATCAGTCTCAGAAACTGGGATGATCTTTCCTGATTACTCAGGCTGGGGAAGCTCTTATAACGAATTTCCGATACTTTATTCTATAACTTCCTTTGCCCATTGGGTTACAGGGGTAGATATTCTTATAATTATGCCGAAACTTGCACCAATATTTGGAGGTCTTTCGGTATTGATTTTTTATTTTGTAGCTCTTGAACTAATAAATGATAAGAAAATTGCAATAATTTCTACACTTTTTTTCTCAGTAATCCCATTCCATGTTTATCAAACAAGTCATGCATCCCCTCTCACCATGGGACATTTTTTCATGATGCTTTCTATTTTTTTGTTTTTGAAATATAGGAAGAATTCAAGGTTTATTTTACCACTATTTGTTTCTAGTATTTTTCTTGTGATGTCTCATCATCTTACAACCTATTTCTATCTTGTTATACTTATATTTATAGTGTTTTTAGAAAATATAAAAGAAAAAAAATGGACGTCGACCTTCAAAAAAGATATATTTTATTTACTTGCCATAAGCTCTATAACATTTTCTTATTGGGCATTTATTGCAACAACAGTATTTGAAAGTTTCATCAGTTCTGGACTTACTATTTTAGGATTAAGAATTGGTTCTATTCTAATAATTTCATTATTTTATTTAATTTTCTTTGCTATGTTTTGGTTTATAAAATTAGTAAGAAAACATGATTATATTATAGAAAATGTAAAATCAATTAAAATTTTGATTTATAAAATGATTAAATCAATAATAAGAACACCACACTTTTTAATGAAAAGAAAAAATGAAGATGGTTCAATCGGTAGTGTATATTGGTTTGATAGATTAAAACCTCATAATAGATTTTTTTTAAAATTTTCCTTTACCTTGATTATTTGTGTTTTATTGATGAGTATTTTTACAATTATTAACATACCATGGATTAATGATACATTTACCCCTGAATCAATAGTTTTTTCTTTACCATTTCTTATAATAATTGCATTTGGAGTTGCCGGTTTTAGTTATACCTGGAAAATGAAAAACGGTACATTTATATGCGGTTGGATGGTGGCAGTAATGCTATCATTTGTATATGCAATATTCAGTGGTAACAAAATACTACTTCCTCATAGGCATATAGAATATATGATGGCACCACTTGCGATTTTTTCAGTATATGGACTCGGAGGGATATTTTCAGATCCTAAATACAAAAAGTTACTTCTTAAATTCAAAATGAAAAAGAAATTGTTTAATAATAGACCGCCAAAAAGGATAATTTTTTCAATTAAAAATCAACTAATTCAATTATTTATAATACTCTTAATTTTTGTATCACTTGCTGCAACACCATATATTGCACATAAATCTCTGAAAGCATCTGATGAGCGAATAACAACGCAGGACATCGCTGTTTTTGATTGGATGTATGAAAATCTAGATAAAAATTGCAGCATGATAGCATCTGATCATCGCCTTGCAAGAATGGTAGAAGCCTATGGTTTTAATACAACCAAAGATGAAACAGAGGAATTATGGGAGGCTGAGAATCTAAATGAATATATTCATGAACTATTAGGGATTGGAAAGAACCATACTAGAATTACACATGTAATAATTGATAATATAATGAAATATGATGTTGTGCATGTTCATTTTGGGGAAATTAGATACATGATAAATGAAACAAAAGAAGATGAAACAAAATATGCATCCTATGATAAATTTTTAAGAGAGCCTTTTAATCTAATTTATAGAAATGAGTCAATTGAAATTGATCCTATAACTCAGGAACCATTACAATGGACCGAAATATTCGAAGTTAATTGGTCATATTTAGAAAAAATCAATTATTCTACCAAATAAATCTACTTTTTTCTACTTGGATATTGGTCTAAAACCTTCTTATATATTCCTTCAAATTTAACTGCTATTGATTCAATAGTATGTTCTTTTATAAGTTTTAGACTATTTTCACCCATCTTCTTTTTAAGAGTCTCATCTGTAAGAATTCTAGTAATGCACTCTGCCATTTGTTTGCTGTTCTTTGGTTCGAAGATAAGTCCATTATAATTACTTGCAAGCTCAGGTAAAGCGCCTTTGTTTACAACTACAATTGGTAAACCTGAGGCAACTGCTTCCATTGTTACTATGCTTTGTAGCTCTGCCTCAGATGGCATTGCAAAAACATCTGCGATTGAATATATATTTGGATAATCATCCCAGTCAAGAAAGTCAGTAAAGGTTGTATTTTCCCTTACATTTAGATCTTCAGTTAGTTTGATTAGCGATTGTTTATATTCACCACCTGATCCAACAATAAGGAAATGAGCATCAATATTTTTTAAAACATATGGGATTGCATTTATTAAAACATCTAGGTTTTTTTCTTCATTTATTCTGCCAGTATATAAAACAATATTTTTTTTGGGCAAATCAAATTTTTCTCTAAGATACTCACCATCATTTTTTGGATTAAATATCTCTGTTCTTAGACCATTTGAAATAGGAGTAATATTTTTTATCAATCCTCTATTTTTGTATATTTCAGCACCCGTTTTTGTAGGTATAGTAGCCCAATCAACAAGGTTGAAGAAGTAGATTAGGTATTTCCATGAATAATTCTCTACTCTTTCCTGGTTTTTAAGTTTATGAAATGGCGTTATCATGTTATCTGGTAGTATATGAATGGATCCTACAACAGGGATATCCTGTTTCCTTGAACATATATATGCACAAATTCCAATAGGGTATGGCGAACAGATGTTTACTATGTCAGGTTTGAATTTTTTAATTATTTTTCTTACTTGAAAATAAGGAAATAATGAAAAATGGTATCTTCCATGCATATAAAGAGGTAATTTAATCCCTCTGGTTCTGAAAATAGTGGTTCCATCTTCTTTTTCAATTGAATATTTATGAGAATAACTAGGTGCAATAACGCCTATGTCATGACCACGTTTTTTAAGTTCAAGTACTAGGTTATGCTGAGCAATCGCCCCTCCATCTATATTGGGATAATATGATTCTGTTGCTAACAATATTTTCATAGAGCTTCAAAATCCATAAAACCAAATAATTTCTCATTGATAAATATTGTTACTATTTAAAAATATAAGGACTTAATGAAGATATAACGGAAATTGGTGAGGCAAAAGAATCAGTTGCAAAATATTGGTACCATCCACAATTTCTGGTACAATTCTTCATATCCTCTCTTGCTTTTTTTGCCTCATTTGTATTAAGAAAATCCATAAAGGAACCTTCTGTGAAGTTGTATAATCTTTTACCAACTGTTCTACATGGGTAAAAAAGACCTCCATCTGAGTCTATTATAACAGATGATGTAGAGCACCCATGCTGTTTGTTTATATTACTTAAAAAACCATTTGGTGTTGTTATAGTATTTGGGTATTTCTTTTTAAGCCTTAGTATTTCTTTTTTGAATTCTTTTGGATCAGGATAATAATCATCGGTTCCATCAAGATGACATGCAGGCATGACAACTGTTCTTGCACCAACATCAAAAACACTTTTTACCTTTTCTTCAAGAGCAGAGACAGTATCTCTTGTCACAACAATCTGTATGCATATTTCTGGTCCATAACTTTGAAACTCTCTAAGTCTTTTAAAAAACTCAAGATTGTTATGTCCTTCATCAATACTTATGTGAAGATAATCAATATATTTACCATATTCCTTCATCGGCCTTTTATTCAGAAGATGCCCATTTGTTGTAAAAAAAAGTATGAATGGTTTTTGGTAAGCATATTTAAGAATTTCTCCTAAATCCTTTCTAATAAGAGGGTCTCCTCCTTCCATGCTTAATACAATAATACTTGAATTTGCAATGTTGTCAATAACTTTGAAAACATCCTCCTTTTTTAAATCTGGGGTATCCTCCATCCAAACATTGCAGAACTCACATCTTAATCCACATTTATGTGTAACCTTGTAGGATGCATAAAATGGATATATAGATTCTCTTGAAATGTAATTTTGAAGAGCATATCCTAATGTCTTAATGTATTTTTGTTTTGGTATTTTTTTCATGAGTTCCACAATTTTAATTGAGCAACAATTTATCGCTGAAAAGGTTTTTTGTTTTATTTTTTAAAAGAAACCATAAGTAGTATATATTATTTTTAAAATAACACGTGCGTGAAAAAGAAGAAAAAAACCAAAACCCTTAAAATTCCAATTATTTTAAGTGTAACTTTTAGCCTAGTAATTATTATTTTAATTTTGTATTTTACAGTTGATGCCAAAACATTAAATCAGTTATCTAAAATATCTATAAAATATGAATATTTTTTAGTCGCAATTTTATTAAATATCCTATACTGGGTTTTGTGGGGAGCTAGACTTAAGGTTCTTGCAAATACAATGGATAAGAAGGTAAAAATTAGTTTGTTTGAATCAACTAAAATTGTTATAGCAAATTTGTTCCTTGCATGCATTACACCTTCTATGGCTGGTGGTGAACCTGTAAGGATTCATCTTTTGAATAAAGACGGGTTGAGTCTTGGCTGTGCTACTGCAGCCGTACTTGGCGAAAGATTGATGGATGCAATATTTATTCTGATTCTAGTTCCAATAGCACTCTTTATTTTCAAGGATGTAATAGATCTTGGTTTTATTAGTATCGGACTTACAATTGGTACTGTTGTTTTCGTTTTATTGCTCGTATTTTTTATTTATGCAATAATCAGACCTGATAAAACAAAGGCTTTTTTGATATCTTTTAGTAAAAAATTCAGTAGATTTTCAAAGAAAAAAGATAGTGGTATGAAGATAATTCAAAGAATAAATCATGAGGTTGATAATTTTCATAAAAGTATGTATAGTTTTTCTGGTGAGAATAAAAAATCATTGATTCTAGCAAGCATTCTTACTATTTTATTTTGGTCATCAGGATTTTTGATTCCCTCAATGATTCTATTAGGCCTTGGTTTGCCGCCTTATTTTGTTGAATCCTATACTGCGCAGATTTTATTACTTGTAATTATTATGATGCCTACCACACCAGGTAGTTCTGGAGTTGCTGAGGTTGGTATATATGGTCTATATGGAGTTTTAATAGGTACAACTTCTAATACCCTTATTGGTGTGTTTATTATATTATATAGGTTTGTTACTTTTCATATGAATCTAATTGCAGGTGCATTCTTCCAGTATAGGATATTCAAATCTGTTGCATCATTTTCTCTTGACATGATTAAGAAACCAAATGGAAAATGTAAATCTAAATAAAATATTAGAAAAATAGATTTTAAAAAATTGATTTCAAATTGCTTTAATTAATGAAAATAGTCTTTCAAACAATGGGTAACTTTCCAGAAACCACTGAAGCCACACAATATTTGTTGTTGCTCTGGTTCTTGGTATCTCAAACTCAAAACAACCTGCTTCACTATAAGCACCCCATACGTCTACCGCAACAGCTGTAATATAATAAGTACCTTTATTAGAGAAAGTACGACAGACTTCTATAGGTACACACGAATGAACATAAGCTGTCTCATTATTTATTCCATCACTCCAATCTATAAAATACTTGATATTATCGCCATCTGCGTCTGTGGAGTGAAATGTAAAGCAGTACTCAGTATCTGGGTTGCCACTGGATGGCCCATTTATAACAGGTGTATCTGGTGGTTGATTCCCAACTCTAACTGTTTTTGTTTTATTCCCAGTTAAACTACCGTTATCTATAACTTTCAAAGTAACTGGATAAAACCCATAATCTGGCCAAGAGTGATTTGCTGTAGGATTTGTATGATTTTCATCAAATACTCCATCAGTATCCCAATCCCATTCATAAAGAGTGATATAACCTTCAGGATCATAACTTGCTGAAGCATTGAAAAAAATTGTCTCATCAGGGTTAGGAAGGGATGGTGTCCATGTAAAAACAGCGGTTGGACCTGACCAATTATATGGAATTGCAAGAGCATCAAGTTCTGCATCTCCCTCGAATTGACCAATTATATTACAATTCCCAGTATCCTCATCACAATCAATCAAATAACCACCATAAAAAGGGCTTATCACATAAGCACTTAAATAAAGAGTATCAGTTTCATAATCAAACGCACCATCCTGAGCATAACAAAGAGTCAAACCCAATGAACCAACAATTGTCGCTTGACCAGTTAAAATATCAACTGTATAAAGATAAGAGTCTCCACTATATTTAACATCCCAAGCATATAATACACCATTTGCATCAAATGCAATACCAATTATTGCTTGATCATCATTATTAAATGAACCGATATAATCTTGTTCCCCAGTGTTAATATCTATTTCATATAAAGCATAACTAGAAACTCCATACAGTTTATTATTCGTAGGATTATATGCTAAACCATTAAGACCAACTCCTCCACCACCTATAATATACACCCAACCATATTCTGGGTCTACTTCAACTAAAACACCATTATTATAAAAACAACAAAGCCATTTTCCATCATTCGTCCAAGTACCACCAGAAATGAGGATATCTAGCCATTGAAAGTATGTTATATTACCCGGGTCATCTAAATAAAAATAATAAAAACCTATTTCCATACTAGGACAATAGGCATTGTAAGAATAGGCTTTTTTATCATTAAATAATAATTCATTGGAATTATAATGTGTAATCTTTTGTTTGTTATAATTCACTGAGTTTTTTCCATCGACATACAGGGTTTTACCACCAGAACTAGATGTTAAAGATTTCTTTTTATTATAAATAGCAATTGATGGTGTTATACTCATTCCAATACACAAAATAATTATTGCAATTACCAGAGTCTTATAAACCATATTTGAGGATTTTGACATGTTCTCTTGTCCTCCCTCAATATTTACATCCAGTTGTGGATATTTAAATGTAATTGTAATTGATAACATTTAAAAATAGGTATAGTATTTCCCACATCCTATGCAAAAGGCAGAGAAATGCATTTCATGCGGAAAAGGACTACTAGAAAAAGGATCTACAACCTTTCTATGCCCAATGTGTTCTGAAATAATTGGACGGTGTGCAAGTTGTAGAGAACAAAGTGTAAAATATGTCTGTTCGAAATGTGGATTTACTGGACCTTAGGGGGAGCAAATTATGGGAAAAGTAATAGGTCTTATTCGAGTTATGCCTGGGGAAGTATTAGAAGAGGATAAACTTCAGAATATAATAGATAAAATCAAAGCATTAATCAAACCACCTGCAAAACTTGGCAATATAGAAATTAAACCAGTTGCTTTTGGATTAAAAGGATTAAATGTTACTGTTCTTGTTCCAGATGATGCTGGTGGAATTGATCCCATAGCTGAAAAAATTTCTAAAATTAAAAATGTGGATAGTGCTGAAGTAACTGATGTTGGACTAGTTTAATAAAATTTGATTCTTTAATCGTTTTTATTTTTACCTTTTTTTAATCTTATAAAGTATAATACTAGTATTGTTGGCCCAAAAATCCAGCCGGCATATAGAAATGTTTGACTAAAGGAAAGAGCGGCAGCTAATGTACCTGTAATCATTCCACCTCCATTAAGACCAATGTTTGCAATGCCTGTAAAAATACCATATTGAGTTGCTGCTATTCTTGGGTTAGTAACATCCATAAATAAAGCACAAGAAACAGTTGAATGTCCACCCATTAGAAACCCAATTATACCATAAATAATTGATAATTTCCACCAGTTGCTAGCAAGTATAAGAGATGCTGTAAAAATCGCGCTTAAAAAAAGTAATACATATAATGTTTTCTTTCTTCCAACTTTATCTGTTGTTAAACCTCCCACAATTGATCCAATTGCTAGGGTTAAAGGAAGTATTGCTGCAATAAGTCCTATTTGGACATCACCTAAACCAAGACTGTCCCTCATAAAGATGGGCATTATAAAAGATAACATTCCCTCATTCATAAAAACAAGTGGTGAAAAAAGGGCAACTAATAAAGTGGTTTTCTTTTTAAATTCTTTTTTAATAATTGGTATTATTTTTTGTCTTATTTTCAATTTTAGCGTTTCTTTTATAATAAATGGAAAGATAAGAAGAAATAAAATTATAATTCCATTAGTAAAATATGCATAACCATAACCAAAATTTGAACCTATAAATGGAAGGATGGCTGCACCTATAGCCCATGCAGAATATTGACCAGCAAACATAGATCCATTTATTTTTCCACGATCTTTCTCTGTTGAAACATCTATTGCCCAAGCATCTGTTGAAACATCAATAAAGCCTATTCCTATATGACTTGTGAAAA
>JGI2173J19968_10000198_pt1 | contig 20957 bp, 18 predicted proteins | sample DeeMarSWOR136_30_FD_19968 | JGI IMG/M metagenome (IMG submission 19968) | reverse complement strand
AAGTTCGTCTGGAAGCTTGATGATAACTCCGACCTTCTCTCGCCTCTGACTGGCGGCACCAAGACCGTGACTACCACAGCCTGCACCTACACCCAAACGCCGCTAGCCTATGGCACCACCTACTACTGGCAAGTAGAAGCCTTCAAGGGTGATTCTACCGAGGCTTTTTCGAGCGCAGTAGGCACCTTCACCACAGCGGCACAGGGTGATTTCTGCTGTCCGCAGTGCGGTCTGTGCTTCGACACTGAGCAAAAACTCATAGACCACTGCGATGCGGAGCACCCAGCTCCCGACACCCAACCCTGGGTCTGGGTGGTTATCGGCATAGGCGCTGTCCTGGTAATTGTGGTCATAGTACTCATCTTCAGGACTCGTCGGGTGTGATAACCATCACCTGATCCCGAATTCCCGAAAGGGGGCGACTTAGAGTCGCCCCCTTTATTTATCCTGAAAAGGGCGGGACAAGACCCGCCCCTAAAGACGGATAAATCCCAAGCACTAAATACCAAATCCTAAACAAGAGAAAGGAAGGATTCAATTCCTTTCATCAAAATACGAATGCACGAAACAGTTTAGAAGTTTGAATTTTGCTATTTGGATTTGTTTGGAGTTTAGAAATTAGGATTTAGAATTTAGCCGCGGAGATTGCCGCGCTCCGCTCGCAATGACAAAATAAAGTACCGGCAACGTCTCCCTTTGTCGTTGCGAAGCTAACGTTAGTCAGCCGAAGCACTCTCAGTGGCGAATAGGCGAGGCTAAGCTTTTTTGTTTTGGTAGCATTTTTGCTATAATAGATTGAGATTAGTCAAATGCGTTTACCATCTCGAGTGCTGGTCATCCTTGTCCTCTCAATTATAGCCACGACACTTCTACCTGTTGCCGCGCAGGCCCAGTGCGGGGGACCTTTTATCGAGCTCTCCCCCAAGTCAGGACTCCCCAGAACAGAGGTCACCGTTTCTGGTCACCACTTTGCTAAGGGCGTTCTCGTGGACATCTATTATGACGGAAACCCAATAGCCACAAACAGGACCGATAGCAGGGGAGATTTCGTAATCTTCTTCACCGTTCCCGAATGCGCCAAGGGATACTACCAGGTGCTCGCCGACGGAAAATATGCGAGTGTAGATACCTACTTCGCCGTGAAGCCAGGGTTGATGATAAGTCCTGAAAAAGGTCCTGTTGGCACTAATGTTACCGTGGAAGGGTTGGGGTTTGCCAGGAATGAGGCTGGCATCAAGCTGATGTACTATCTCAATGGCGGCTACGAAACAATAGACGAGCATATCGTAGCTAATCCCCAGGGTAGCTGGGAGAGTATTTTCCCAATTCCCGCTTCCACCCGGGGAGAACACAGGCTAGACGCCGAGGGGGCTGAGAGCAAACTTTACGAGGTCAAGGATGCCATTTTCAGGGTAACAGCAGAGATAACCATAGATAAACCATCGGGTATCGTGGGCGAAAGCATAACGATAACGGGCAGCAAATTCGCGGCTAATGAGCAGGGCATCAAGATATTTTTTGATGGCAAGGTAGTGGACATAGAAACGAACATCAAGGTCAACTCCCAAGGCGAATGGCAGGCTAGCTTCACAGTGCCCGAGATGCCCACACGTGAATATAGCATCACCGCCGAGGGAGAACATACCAAGAAAGAAGATATCATACTATGCAGCTTTGAGATAAAGCCGGACATCGTGCTGTCCCCCGACGAAGGACACGTGGGCATGAACCTGACCGTCACGGGACATGGATTTACCTCCAACGAAGATGTGAACATAATGTACGATGGTACCCAGAAAACGACAGCCAGAACCAACGATGAAGGCAGCTTCGATAATGTGAGTTTTCTCGTGCCTGAGAGCCAGTATGGCGAGCGCAAGGTAACAGCCGGGGATGCTGCGGGAAACAATGCCACCACCATCTTCACCATGGAATCAAACCATCCGAGCACACCGATACTTCTTTCGCCAGCCAACAGGAGCAGGGTGGGATTCATAGGCAAGGTGACGCCAACGCTCAGATGGTCGGAGGTACCCGATGACAGCGGAGTCCACTATAGCCTGCTAATAGCGACCAATGCCAATTTCACCGCATCATCTGTAATAGTTTCAGTTACAGATTTACCCGAGGCGAGTTATAAAGTGACAGAAGGCCTGCCCTATGGCACCTACTACTGGATTGTGCAAGCCGTAGATGGAGCAGAGAACGAAAGCGATTGGACCGCGGCCCGTTCCTTCCGGGCTGGACTCCTGCCCTTGTGGGCATTCATTCTCATCATAGTCGTAGTAGTGGTGCTCCTGGTCGCCCTGATTCGCGCTGTGGTCATAAAGAGAAGATACTACTACTGGTAGTCAGAAGTCAGAAGATTCCCTTACTGGCTATTGGATTCTGTATCCTTGTTATTACCACTATTTTTACATTTTGAAGGGACTTGTTCAGAGATTTGGATTTTGGGCTTGATTTGACATTTGAGCTTTGTCATTTGGCATTGTCTAGACATTTTAAATTTTGGGATTTGTAATTCAATCAATAAGGTACTTACTTTTTTTTATGAATTTCGTTTATAATAGCAAGAGGTTAGTCTAATGCGCTTGCTATCTCGACTGCTGGTTGTTCTCGTCATCTGCCTTATAGCTATTGCTCTGCCGCCTGGATCAGTACAAGCTTATGGCGAAGAAATCGTGCTCTCCCCAAGCTCAGGAGTTCCCGGCGAGAAGATCACCGTCTATGGCTTTAATTTTACGCCTGATAAGATGGTCGATATTTACTATTATCCGAACGATGACGAGGAATGGGTAGAGGATATCCCGACGAGGACAGACGGAAGTTTCATAGTCACTTTCACCATTCGCGAAAGCTATACGGGATACCATAGGGTGCTCGCTGATGAGGTTGGCAGCACCATCTACGCCGCTACTTACTTTAACGTGAAGCCGGGTTTGACAGTAAGCCCTGAAGAAGGGACTGTAGGCACTAATGTTACTGTGGAAGGCCATGGGTTTGCCGAGGAAGAGGAGCATATCAAGGTCTATTTTAACGGCGAAATGGTACCGGTGAATATTCCACCTGCAGACGAGTACGGCAGTTGGGAGACGAGCTTCCCAATTCCCCCCTCCGCCCGGAAAAGCTATAAGATAGACGCCAGGGGTGACGATAGCAGCTTTTCTCAGGTTAAGGATGCTACCTTCGAAGTAACGCCGGGGATAAGCCTGGATGAGCTATCCGGCAGCGTGGGCGACAACATAACGATGACGGGAAACGGATTTACTGCTGGCGAGAGAGACATCAAGATACTATTTGATGGAGAGGTAGTGGAAGTTGACACGGACATCAGGGCTGACGACAAAGGCTACTGGCCAGCAATCTTCCAGGTGCCCGAGATGCCCAAAGGTACGTACAGCGTGACCGCCGAAGGTGAATGGACCGACAAAGAAGATATCACCCCACACAGCTTCGAGATAAAACCTTGCCTAGTGCTGTCCCCAGTCGAAGGACACGTTGGCATGAACCTGACCGTTACTGGCCACGGATTTGACGCCAGCAAAGATGTGGTCATAAAGTATGACGGAAGACACAAAGCGACAGCCAGTACCAATGCCAGCGGCAGCTTCTCGGGTGTAAGTTTTCTTGTGCCCGAGGGCATTCACGGTGCGCACTATGTAACAGCCGAGGTCGGTGGCGTGACTGAGACCACCGCTATCTTTACCATGGAATCAGTCCCCCCAGGCACACCGAACCTCATTTCACCGCCCGATAGGGATAGGGTAGGATTCATAGGCAAGCAGAGGCCCACATTTGAATGGTCTGAAGTATCCGATGACAGTGGAGTTCGCTATAGCCTGCAAATAGCGACCAGTACCAACGTCACCGACACTGGATTCATTGACGACCTCGTATTTTCAGATGATGGCTTAGTCGAAACGAGCTATAAGCTAAATAAGACAGCCCTGGATTACGGCACCTATTATTGGATTGTGCGAGCCGTAGATAGAGCAGGCAATGCAGGTAATTGGACCGTGGCTTACTCCTTCCGCGTTGGAATCTTGCCGCTATGGGCATTCATTGTTATTATCGTCGCAATAGTGGCAGGCATCGGCACCGCGGTTTACTTTTTCGTAATAAGGAAAAGAATATATTATTACTAAGGGAGCGCCATTGCGACGAGATTGCCGCGCTTCGCTCGCAATGACAAATAAGAAGAGAAGGAGGGAAAATGAAGTTAACAGTTATTGGACTGGGGCAGTGTGGCTGCCGGATTGCTGACCAATTCGCCAGGCTAAATTTCAAGGCGCGTGCTCAGCGCAAGGCAACCATAGCCCCCACCGTCATTGCCGTGAATACGGACCAGGCAGACCTGACCGGGTTAAGGTTTATCAAGGATGACTACGCGCACCGGGTGCTCTTAGGCTTGCGCCAGACCCTGGGACACGGGGTGGGCAAGATAAATGAGCTAGGAGCTCAATTGGCCAAGGCGGACAGTGATAAGGTCCTGGATGCTGTGAAAGCTACCCCCCAGTTTTACGAGACACACGCTTTTCTTCTCATCGCTGGCGCTGCCGGCGGCACGGGGTCGGGAGCACTGCCCATAATAGCCAGGGCAGTTAAAGATAGATATATCAGCAAGCCAGTTTACGCCCTGGTAATTCTGCCTTTTGAGCATGAGCAGACCACGGAGTCCCGGAGCACATATAACACCGCTACTTGCCTGAAATCCACCTATGATATAGTCGATGCCATCTTTCTCGCTGATAACCAGAGGTATGTGAGAAAAGATGCCAGCCTCGTTAGTAACATAGATAGAATAAACAGGATGATCGCCGAGCCATTTTATGATTTAATGTGTGCCGGTGAGGTAACCAGGGCCAAATATGTGGGTTCGCGGACGATAGACGGCGGGGACATAATTGCCAGCCTGGAGGGGTGGACCGCCATTGGCCTGGGGAGAACCGAGCTTCCTTCATTCCGCTTCCCCTGGGAGATAAGAAAGAAGACTTTTCGCGAGAAAGCTCTGGAGAGCTTCCGAGGAACACAGGCCTTAGACGCCACCATCTCTGACCTTTCCCTCACTTGTGACCCCAAGGATGCCGGCAAAGCCATATATATCATATCTGGTCCGGAAAAAGAGCTGAATATGGACATGGTCAAGAGCGTCAGTGATTACATCAAGGAGCTGGCATCCAATGCCCTGATTCGGGGCGGCGATTTTCCCGGGGAAAAGCACTTCGTCGATGTTACCTTGATATTATCCCAGCTATCCTTTGTGCCCAGGATAAAGGAGTTTTACGAGCAGGCTACGCAGTACGCTAAAGAGCATGAAGGACAGTTAAAAGAGACTAAGAAGAAAATTGAATCCCTGGCTGAGCTAAGCAAAGACTTGCCTACGCTGGAGTGAAATAGAGAAAATCCCAATTTTTAAATACTAAACAAGAGAAAGGAAGGATTCAATTCCTTTCATCAAAATATTAATGACCAAAACAGTTTAGGACTTTGAATTTTAATATTTGGATTTGTTTAGAGCTTTAAATTTGGGATTAAGAATTTGGGCGTTGGGGATTGGTTGAGGCGACAGCCTAGCTTTCCCTGAGCCGACCTTTAGCTTCCCGGGGGCCGAGACCTTTAGCGGCCTGGGCCACCAGAGCCAGGCTCACGAGAAAATCATCATGTCCTTCTTGAGGGTCAACATAAAAGTTTATTGTTTGGTTCGGGCGATATTTCGCCTTGGCTATTTCCATCTCAAACAGGGTCTCTTTATACTCCCGGGAGCCATCCTGCCTGTAGAGTTTAAGCCTCCCGGAATTGATTAAGGACAATAGCTCAAAGCCCATGTCGGATTTGCTCTTCGAGGTAATGACGAATGGGACGACCCTGCTTCCCAGTTCCTTTCTAAGAAAGCTAGCTACAGGCTGACCGATGCCGGTGGCGTCCACCACTATCCTCCGGCAGTTCCAGACATTCTTAAGGATATCCGTCATCTGGGTGTAAAGCTGGCTATGGGGCGTTCCCGTCCACTGGTATTGTTCCACAACTTTCAACAGCGGCTGCGATGGGTTAGCGGAATCCATCTCGGCAATAGTGATTACCGTGGAATCACACCCTCGCCCCCCATCACTAACAGGAGCATCCCCTCCAGTCATTTCCTGCTCATGTTCACCGGCCAAATCCACGCCAGCAACATAAGTCCTCTTCCCTTCAGGCTGTGATTGCCTCTGGTGTTCTCCCAGCACCAGAGCTATCTGCTGCCGTGATAGGAAGCACCCTCCATGGGCGATAGGTAATAAAGCATATTGAGTCCTGAACAGGGGATGCTCTTCGCCCAGTCTTTGTCGCTCGGCCTCGACGAATCTGAAATAGTCAAGATTGTACCGGCCGACCTCTTGCCAACCAAATTTAAAGTGGCGCTTAATGCCGTCCTTCCTTTCCAGTTCCAGATTAGCCTGCTTTACTTCCTCCAGCAAGGTACCATCGTCCCAGGTGGTGCCATACAGAATCGTGGTCGCGTTGGCGGCGGAACCCATGGGGCGAAATTCTTTGGTGTACTTTTCCTTGCTAACATCTTGCGATTCATCGATCTCCAGAAGTATGTCAGCGCTGTGTCCCACCACTGAAGACGAGCCCTCAGCCGACAGAAAGATGGCTTTAGCGTTGCCGAGCTGAACGATATAATTCATCTGGGGGCGATAAATGCCATCAAAACCGAAATCATCCAGCCTCTGTTTCAACCTTTCTATAGATATAATGGTTTGAGGCTTAAAGGTCGGGGAGCACTTTACAAGATTGCCTCCCCTGACCATATATAGCGTTAACAGCAGGACTTCCAGATGCGCTGAAAGCTCGTTTTTGCCTCCTTGCCTGGCAATCTCCACAGAAAAGGTCAGCCCCATCCCCTTCTGAATAGATTCTATAACTGCCCGGGCTACTTCCAGCTGATAAGGTCTTAGCTCCATAAGAATAGAATTCCAATATCTAAGCTCTAAATTCTAAACAAATCCAAAATCCCAAATTCAAATACCAAACCATTTCGGAATTTTGGTCATTAGTGCTTCGATATTGTTCAGGATTTAGTGCTTAAGATTTAAGCTTTAGCTTGCTTATTTGCTTGCTGCTTTAATTCCGATACCAACCCCCAGGGGCAAAGCGACTTCGGTCAGGACTTTCTGGATAGCTTCCTTGAGAGACTTCTTCTGCTCTCTAGTAATTTGATACCGGGTTCTTACCAGCCGGGCTACGATATTGGCTGCCTCGAAGTGCAGGTCAACTCGCTCCGGCTGCTCTTCCAGGAGTTCCCTGAGCTTTACTCTGAGAAGGGCAATTTCCTCGTCGATTCCTTCGACATGAGAAGCTTCCTCCAGCTCGAGCTTTTCTGCCTCATCCAGAGCCCGGCTATAGAAACCCCGCGGGCTATACTTTTTCTTGCTTTTTCTTTCTGCTGACATAAGAGTTCCGGGGCCCATGAAAATTCGAAGTGTTTTTAGGTTTTCTTAAGGAGGCTTTGACCAAGCCATAGACGAGGACATGAGCTGCCAGGTTGTAATCCTGCTTCTGAAGAGCCGCCGGCAATAGCTTCAAACTCAATCTACTTTCCTTATTGAACCCTTATTACCCATCTAGCGAAGCTAAATATAGCACAGGTGTTCTAAAGAGGCAAAGGAGTTTTGTCACTTCAATCCACCCACGAAAATCTCGTGATTTTCGTGGGAACCCTGGTAAATCCAAAAACAAACGGGTTGAGGGGTCTCTAAAGAGTCTTGTGAACCTTTGTGGTTAGTTCAAAAGGCAAGCTTCAAAAGTGATGCTATTACCCAGCCGAGGGCGCCGCATATCGGGAAGGTCAAGACCCAGGCTAACACGATATTCCTGGTTACTCCCCACCTGACTGCGGAAAGGCGTTTCGTGGCACCCACCCCCATTGTAGCTGCCGTGGCACAATGAGTGGTGCTTACGGGAATACCCAGGTGTGAAGCTATCTCGATAACAATAGCCGCTGAAGCCTGGGTAGCAAATCCATGGATAGGTTGCAGAGCAGTTATCTTTACCCCCACAGTTTTAATAACTCGCCAGCCACCCATAGCGATGCCCGAGCTAATAGCTAAAGCGGATACGATTATTACCCACCACAAATTACCATTAAGCGCAATTTCGTCCCAAACCGTGGCCGCCTGCCCAAACTGACCAATCTGCTTATAATAAATTATCAGTGCCATGGCGATGACACCTATGGGCATCTGACCATCATTTTTACCGTGGGTATAAGCTAGAAAAGCGGTAGTAAGCCATTGCAAACGGCTGAAGACAATCCTCATCCGGGCTGGAGCGCTTTGGCGAAATGCCCAGAGCAGGACAACCATGAGGGCAAAGCCCCCGATGAAGCCCAAGGTAGGAGCAGCAACCACTGATACCCCAATCCTTTCCAGGACGTTCCATATTACTGCCTCCCAGCCTACCACCGCTACCCCCGCCGCCGCCAGCCCGGTGATAAAGCTATGGCTTATGCTTATCGGCAGACCTAAGCGAGTAGCTATAGTTCCCCAGATGATAACCGCTACTAACCCAGCAATCACTGTTACATATGAGATTGCCTCAGAGACTAAAATCCCCTTGCCGATGGTTTCGGCAACCGCCAGGCCGGTAGCGGCACCAGCGAAGTTACAAAAGGCAGCCAGTATTATAGCGTTTCGAGGTGAAATAGCCCGGGAGCCAATCGAAGCAGCAACACTATTGGCAGCATCGTTAAAACCATTAACTACGCCAAAGCCGATGGCTGCTGCAATTACCAGAACCAGCAGAGCGAGCTCAGGCATGCTTCAATACTATACCTTCAAGAACATTGGCGACATCTTCGCCCCGGTCAGTGGCATTTTCCAGGTGCCCGTAGATTTCACGCCACTTGATTACCTCGCAAGTGTTAGTACTACAAACTTCGAACAGCTCGACTAGGGCAGCGTGCTGCACGTCGTCAGCATCGTTTTCCAAGGTATTAATATCCACACACTGCTTAAGAATCCAAGGGAATTGGTCACGACGGCGCAAACGAGGTACTACCTCGTTCAACTTCACAGCCACCTTCCTCACGATTCGGGCTAATTCTCGAGCCCTCTCCGTAGGTTGAGCAATACGATAAAGGAAGGCTGTTCTACCCGCAGCCTCGATGAAATCCATGACATCGTCCAATCTATGGGCCAGGAGAGTAATATCCTCCCTGTCAATAGGTGTCACAAAGCTCTGATGCACTCGTGCTATTATTTCGTGCGTTATAACGTCGCCTCTATGTTCCAAATCCTTAAGCTCTTTTGCTTTTGCTTCCACGTTTTCGTAGTTATCAAAGAAGTCAACCAGCTTTTCTGCGGCAACAACAAGATTAGCCGTCTCCTGTTCGAACAGATCGTAGAACTCCATATCTTTGGGGATGAGTGAAAACTTAGCCAAAGTGCACCTCCATCAATACATACCTCCTATCTCCAGGACCCCAAACCCGTTTCGCATTATAACACGCTGTAAGTAACTTCCACTATGCTTTACACTTCTTCCTGTGCCCTCCCCCACCACTTCTTCAGCCTATCAGCAATCTCTTTTTCATAGCCTTGCTCAGTGGGAACGTAATAATGTTTCCCTTGAATAGCAGTGGGCAGGTTTTGCTGCTTTACAAAATGGTCAGTATAATCGTGGGCATATTTATAGCCCTGCCCGTGTCCCATCTGACGCATCAGGTCGGTCACCGGGTTACGCAAGTGGAGTGGCACAGGCTCATTTCGGCCCTGTTGTATATCCTCTTGGACCCGAGAATAAGCCTGGTACAAGGAATTGCTTTTAGGAGCAGCGGCCAGATAAACCACGGCCTCTGCTAAAGCGAGATTCCCTTCGGGTAAGCCTATGAAGTGCACTGCCTGCTGGGCAGCTACCGCTATGACCAATGCTTGAGGGTCAGCCACGCCAACGTCCTCCGAAGCAAAGCGCACCAGGCGACGGGCGATATACAGAGGGTCTTCCCCAGCTTCAAGCATACGCCCCAGCCAATATAAAGCAGCATCGGGATCGGAGCCGCGTAAGGATTTGTGCAGCGCCGAAATCAGGTCATAATGCTGGTCCCCACTCTTATCGTAGAGCAAAGCACGATGCTGCAATGCTTCCTCAATAGCAGACAAGTTTATTGACAGTAAGCCACTGGCGTCAGGCACAGTAGCAGATGCCGCCATTTCTAAAGCGTTCAAAGCCACCCGAGCATCACCATTGGACATGGTCACCAGGTGGCGCAGAGCCTCCTCACTTATGGTAATCTGTAACTTACCCAGCCCTCTTTCTACATCCTTAATGGCTCGCTCCACAATGAGCCTGACCTCCTCATCGCTCAGCAAATTCAATCGAAAAACCCGACACCGGGAAAGAAGCGGGGCGATAACTTCGAAGGATGGATTTTCCGTAGTGGCGCCGATGAAAGTCACTGTGCCATTTTCCACGAAAGGCAATACCGCATCCTGTTGTGCCTTATTGAAACGGTGAATTTCATCAACAAAAAGAATGGTTCTCTGGCCCGATGACTTTAGTCTCTTCTTAGCTTCCCCGATAACACTCCGCAAATCAGCCACCCCGGCACTCACAGCGCTCAAAGGACTGAATTGTGCTCTGGTGACATTGGCGATAATGTGAGCCAGAGTTGTCTTTCCGCTGCCTGGCGGTCCCCAGAATACCATGGAAGGTAGCTGGTCCGCCTCGATACATTTCCGGAGCACTCGTCCTTCGGCAACCAAATGCTGCTGTCCCACGAACTCAACAAACGTCTGTGGTCGCATCCTTGCCGCTAAGGGCATACTCTGAGGTAAATCCTTTTCCTCTGGTGGGTCGAAAAGAGGCATCCTCTCCATTATTAGTAATCACAGCCTGTCACTTGAATCTCCTCACCTGAAAGCTATAGAGCTTAACCGACTCGCCGGCTGATATCCCCGCCTTGAGCCGACAAATAGCAATTTGCTCCTCAACACTATCCACACCTTCTAGGTCAGGCAGTAAAAGTCCCTTTTTCCAACCACTCTCCACGATAACGCCATATGTCTTAGGGTCGAGCTGGCTAATATCTGTGACTGGCTCAGGCTTAGTAAGGATATCCACGCTATATTCCAAGTCATCAAGCTCAGACGTAGTCACCGGGGGAAAGCGCGGGTCTCTGGTAGACGAGCTAATAGCGTTGGCAATTATTTCTTCAGCCACATTACGCTCCTTTGGCTCAAAGGTGCCAATACATCCCCTTAATTGCCCATGCTTATGAAGGGAAACAAAAACCCCTGCCTGTTCTCTCATTTCCGGAGTTAACTTCATCGGCTTGGGCGTCTTACCCTTTCTGATATAGATTTCCACAGTCTCCTTAGCCAGTTTTACCACAGGATGCAGTCCACTTGCCATAAAACACCTCCCTCATGTCCGGAAATTAAGTCCAGCTCCGCAGAATTTACACCTCGAGCCATCCAGTCCCACTACTTGAGTATCATAGCCAATGCGCTGAACCACCCTCTTACCACAAGAATAACACACGGTATTTTCGTACTCATGCCCCGGCACATTGCCCAGATAGACAAACTTCAGCCCGACCTTTTTCCCAATCTTATATGCCCTTTCTAAAGTGGATACCGGGGTAGCCGACAGATGGGTGAATTCGTGTAGGGGATGGAAACGAGTTACATGCCAGGGAGTGAGCTCACCCAGATTATCTCGAATCCAGGTGGCAATGTTCCTGAGTTGTTCTCCATCGTCGTTCATAGTAGGGATGATATTGGTCACCACCTCAACATGCATATTCCATTTCTCTTTAGCCCGCCTGGCAACGTCCAGAATGCCCTGCCACTGAGAAATCCTGGCGAGCTGACGATAGAACCCGTCGGTATAGCCCTTGACATCCACCCTCCAGGCATCAAGCCAAGGACCTATGGTATCCAGAGCTTCAGACGTGGCATAGCCATTGGTCACATACACAGTGTATAGATTATTTTCTTTAGCTAGCTTGGCTGAGTCCAGGGTGTATTCAAACCAAATCGCCGGCTCATTGTAAGTCCAGGCAATGCCCTGGCAATTATATCTCTTGGTTAGCTCTATCTCTTTTTCCGGGAGCAATTGCTTTGAACCTTGCGGGATATCCACACAGGAAATCTCCCAGTTCTGGCATCCCTTGCAGTGAAAATTGCATCCCCAGCTGCCTAAGGAAAACGCATAGGTACCAGGGAAGAAATGAAATAGAGGTTTTTTCTCAATATGGTCTGGTGCCATCGAGGATACCTCCGCATAATTCATGCTATACAGCTTGCCATCCCGATTGATGCGCATGCGGCAGACGCCAAGCTTACCGTGATTAATAAGGCACCTCCATTGGCAAACATGACACCTCACCCTGCCACCAGGGAGTGTCTCATAGAGCATCGCCTCCCTTTCCATCCCTTATTATTATACCACCACAAACCCCCCAACATAATCACAGCCTTGAGCATAATTTCACAGGAAGTCCCACTACTTTCATGAAAAAGGACTAACAACCCAATGCGTGAATAAATCCTCGCCGGCAAGCTAGGGCTTCTCTAGATAAACCGTGCTTAAGTCGGGAATACCCAGAGGACTGAGCTCATAGTTTTTGACATAAGGCTTCACCAGGATATAGTTAGTGCCATGGAACAAGGGAAGGCAAGGGGCGTCATCAACCACCAGTTGCTCAGCTTGTTGATACATAGCCAGGCGGTCAGCCCTATTCTGTTCTACAGCCGCCTGGTCAAGTAAATCATCCAGGTTGGAGTTGCTGTATTCGAAGATATTACTTTCGCTTCCGGTATAAAAAAGAATATCCAAGAAATTATGCGGGTCGGGATAGTCAGCTACCCAGCCCAGCATGAACATCTCATCCTTCTCTTGTTTCAGGTTATAAAGGAAATCCTCTGTTTCCAGTTGCCTCACCGAGACTTCCACGCCGAGATTTTGCTGCCATTCCTGGATGATGGCGCCCAGATAACTGGGAATACTATTGCCGTAGCCTTCAATAGTTATGGTGATAGGGGGCAAGTTCGAGACATCTCCGTATTTCGAGGTGGCGATGAGCTCTTTCGCTTCTTCCACATCGTAGTCCAATTCTTCAGGAGCCTCTTTATAGCCAGGCATGCCCGGCGGCAAAATACCATCGGCTACATCCACCATGTCCCTCAATATCAACTTAGCGATACGCTCTTTATTCACAGCAAGACAAAAAGCACGGCGGACGTTAACATCGTCGAAGGGAGGTTGGGCAGTGTTGAAGCCAATATAATAGAGGCTGAGCTCAGGCGTTACAGCTAACTCCAGATGAAGCGGGTTAGCCACATCGCTAGCCTGGTCAATGTAACTCATGAAAACAAGGGTAACATCAATCTGCCCTTTTTCGTACCAGGCCATGGGCATACCAGACAGAAGATAAACGACCTGCTCCAATTTGACAGGTTCTCCGTAATAAATCTGGCTACGCTCCAAAATCAGCTGTTGGGCTGGTTCCCATTTCTTTAACTTGAATGGTCCTGTCCCGTTTGGCTCCCGCCACCAGTCTTCCCTGGATTCCACATTAGCCCTATCAACCACAAAGGCGGTGGGATAAGCCAGCTTGTTCAGGAAATAAGCCTTGGGAGCATCAATGGTAACCTTAAGAGTATAGTCATCAATGACTTGTATCCCGGAGATTTCTCCTACTTTCCCTGCCAGCATATCTTTGGCACCAATGATATCGCCCAGATACGTAGCGGCTGTGCCAGAGCCAGTATCAGGGTCGCAAGCTCGCTCCCAGGAGTATTTGAAATTGGCAGCTTTGACCTCCCCACCGTTATGGAATTTCACACCCTGGCGCAGGTAGAAGGTATATGTTTTGCCATCAGGGCTTGGCTCCCAGCTCTCAGCAATATCGGGCATTATATTCAAATCCTGGTCAAGGCGAACCAAGCCAGAGAAGATTTGCATGACGTAGACATGAGAAGACATGTCGGCAGAAATCGCCGGGTCAAGCGTTAGAGGACCAGTATCCCAGAGGCGAAGGACGTCTTCGCCACCCCACCAAGGATAACAACCAGTCGAAGGCAAAATCAATAAAGCCGACAAAAGAAAAGATAATAATGCGAGATGCCAAATTCTTTTCACTGGTCACCTTCGGCGAAAAGAGACTGTAACGCTGCCAACAACTGAGAAGGCTTTTGGCAACTTCCTGCCAGCTTCTCGAAGGGACACAAGTCTGTGCCATCGTAGTTAGAGATATAAGGAACTGTGTTCTTATTGCTAACGGTCACACCTTTCCCCTTCAGCATGTCAAGTGCTCTCTGGCTGGCTATGTCAGCATACACCGAGGCTATCCGGGCATGAAGGCAAAGCATAGCTATAGCTAAGCCCACAATGCGGTCAGCCACTGTAGCATTATGTAAACTTTCTCCCTTACTCTGAACAGCCTGGAAAAAGGGGGCTACCCCGCGCTCTCTGGAACTGAAAAGGACTTGCCCTTTCTTCACTATAACGAGATTCCATTTCTCTTCCGCTAAAAGAGAGCGAGCCAGATTAATATCTTCCGTGTTACTTCGCATAGCGTTTTAAACAGTGACTAAATCCTGAGAGAATTATCAAAAGGCAAAGATGAAAAATCAAAATTATAAACTAAAATGCAAAAATCGTTTTTTCCTTTGACCCTTAAATTCATTTTTAAATTTTGCCTTGTCATTTCGCATTTTTATTTTTGTTCTTTTAGCTCATACGCCATGCTGCCCAAGCCAAGCTTCTGGGCAGCTCTTATTTGAATCAGGCTATCTGTGCCATTTATCTCGCCCAGTATATCAGGAGAGCTGATGTTGGCATATTTCCCCAGGGGCTTGCTTTGAGCAATCATGTCCAACGATGCCTTATCAATAGCTACGACATCTTTGGAGGCGAGGATGCCAATATCGGAAACTACCGGCAAACCTGATGGCGTTACGCAGTCACACAATCGCGTTACATCCTGGACGAAATTGATAAAAGCCACTTTAGAGCGAAACCGGCTCAGTACACCCGCGGCAGCGTGAGCTACAGAAACTTGAAACCTCTCCTTAGCTCGGGGAGTCACGGAGTAAACAGCTTCCGGGCAGACATAAAGACAATGACTGCAATCCATGCATTTCTCATCATCACGCACTATCTTTTCTTCAACCAAAGACAAGGCTTTAAATGCGCATGCATCAACGCATTGCCCACAGCCGTTGCATTTGGAGATGTCGATAATAGCCCGATTCGCCCTATGTTGAGCAGCCTTCGACTCCTTGGTAACACAGCCCATAGCCACATTCTTAATTGAACCTCCAAAGCTAGCTAGCTCATGCCCCTTGAAGTGAGTAAGCACTACCATAGAGTCGGCAGTGAAAATATTACTGGCTATCTTTATTCTATCTAAAGAGCAATCAGAAACCTGTTTGGGCATAGCTACCCATTCTCCATCATAACCTTGCTCCCCATCAGCGATAACCACAGGTGCTCCCAACGATTCTTTGGTAAAGCCATTGCGGGCTGCTGTAGCCAGATACTGGCTGGCAGTGAATCTCCCGAAGGGATAAAGAGTAGTGGTATCCGTGACAAACGGTTTGCCTCCAGCTTCCTTAATCAAATCACATGCCCGGCGCACTATCGGTGGGTGAAGATAGGCACTACCTCCATATTCTCCCATGTGAACCTTCACTGCTACCGAATCACCAGCAGAGACAATATCGGCTACTTTGGAGAAAAGAGTTCTCAACCCTCTAAGGAAAGCCCTACCTCCATCATAGGGGAAAAAGAAAACATCGCTTTCTTCGCTAGGTTTCATGCTATTCACCTGTCCAATAGTATATCGCAGAAATTAAGTTGTAGTAAATTTATTTATAATAAATTCCTAGCCTTCAAGCTCAAGTAACTCTTATCACAGACGATAATATGGTCAAGGACATCAATGCCTATAATTTCACCGGCTTTAGCCAGCCGTTTGGTTAGCTCAATATCTTCCTTGGATGGCTCAGGGTCACCCGAAGGATGATTATGAGTAAAAATTACCGAGGCGGCGCAGGAAGACACCGCTTCCTTAAACACCTCACGGGGATGAACAATGCTGGTATCCAGGCTGCCTATGGAAACTGGCTTACAATTTATTAACCTGTTTCTAGTATCCAGGCAGAGTACCAAAAAATGCTCCTTCTTCTTGCCTTTTAACTGGCTCCTCACCACGTTAGCCACATCCTCCGGGGACTTGAGCATCGGCTTGGGTTTTTCTTCAACATCGGCTTCCAGTCTCTTACTCAATTCAAGGGCAGCTTTAATCTGCGCCGCCTTGGCTGGCCCAATACCTTTCGTCTGAGTCAACTCCTCCACAGAGGCATTGGCAATACCTTTGAGACTGCCAAACCGGCTTAACAGCTTCTGGCTAGTCACCATTACAGATTCACCTTTAACTCCTCGACCCAAGATTAAAGCTAAAATTTCTTGAGCAGAAAGAGCCTCGCTGCCCAGCTTAAGCAGCCTCTCTCGTGGGCGCTCACTGAGGGGTAAATCGTGAACAGTAAAAGAGTCTTTCATGGCTTATCCTACATGGTTGATTTCCTATACGACCTGCGCCAATCCCACTCCTCCAGAGCTAGAGCACCCCATAAAGCTAGTGCTGTCGCTAATGCCGCTAACACAGCAATCAGGCCGGGATGTAACCATGCCCTTGGAGCCGGAACCACCGGGGTCGCCAGCGTTGCTTGCCAACGAGCATCAAGACCATCTATATTAAAACCATAGACCGCGGTCAAAGCTTCGTCATAGGTATCACCCTGCTTCAAAATAGCCAATAAATCAAGCATCTTGTCCTGCCCATAATTATCCAGAAGGTACTCCACAAGGCTATAGCTTTGAGCATAGGAAAGGCAAGCTTTCCCATAGTAAGCAGAAAAGGGGCTACACAGGCTATGCACTGAAATAAGCTCGTCTTCCAAAATAGCCTCTTCCAGGTGGGGGCGAAAAACAGGGGAAAGTTTGCCCTCGTTATACATAGCTAGCCCTTCGTCAAGCCAGAGAGGAAGCTGCCCATAGGAGCTAAAAGTCGCTTGATGAACAACAAGATGCGTTAACTCATGAACCAACGCCCTCTTGCCCCAATCAAGTTCGCTCGGGGAAACACCAATAGCAATTGTACTAAATGCAGTAAAAGCAACGCCGCCGGTCCATTCTCGAGGAAGAATCATAGCCCCCTTTAAATCACTAGTGGAGGCATAAATATATATCTTGATGGGCCTCTCCGGATAGGTGCCAATATCCTGGATCAATCTGGCAAGTCCTTCCTCGCAAGCATCCATCAACTCTCGGGCGAAGGAATCACCGCCTTCATACCAGAAAAGGGTCATCTCTCCACCCTGGGGTACGGTACTAGTCAAGCTCTGCCAAGAATAGCGCTTGTCATCGAAATGTATTACCGCGGGGGAGGTCTCAAATTCGTTCTCGACAGCATCCTTAATCCCCCACCAGTATGTGACTTCAGCACCAGGGGGTAAGCTTGCATTCCTCATATCCCATATCCAATTAGCCTCTACCTTGCTTGCTGGAGTAAAATCAGCCCAACCTTCACTGACAACTTCAGCGTAGTTCATCCTATTTACCTGATAATAAAGACGGATATCAACAATATCAGCACTGCTTTCAGCCTCAAGAGTGAACACAGCCTGGCTTGGGAAATTTACATCCACATTGCTAGCTGTAACTGTAATACCATCCTCGGCTACGACGAGGGAGGGGCTTAAAAAAAAGAGAAGCGCTGAAATTACTAAGGCGATGCGTTTAATCATTTCCCCACTCTAGACCGAAGGTAGTCAGTGATAAATCCATCTAGCTCTCCATCCAACACGGCTTCAGCATTGTGAACCTCATAATCGGTGCGGTGATCCTTCACCATTTTGTAGGGGTGAAGAACATAACTTCTAATTTGATTCCCCCAAGCCGCTTCAATACGCTCGCCTTTCAGCTTAGCTCTCTCTTCCTCTTTCTTCTTGCAGTCAAGCTCCAGGAGGCGAGAATAAAGGACCTTCAAAGCAGCTTCCTTGTTTTGGTGCTGAGACCTTTGACCCTGGCAAGTAGCCACCAGCCCTGTAGGTAAGTGAGTTATCCTGACAGCGCTGCTTGTCTTCTGCATATGTTGCCCGCCAGGACCACTGGATCTGAAAGTATCTATCCTCAAATCTTCCGGGTTTATTTTGACATCCACCGTCTCTTCAGCCTCGGGGAGGACTTCCACCAGGACAAAAGACGTGTGGCGGGCATGGTCAGCATCAAATGGGGAAAGCCGCACCAATCTGTGCACCCCATGCTCACCTTTTAGATAGCCATAGACATAATCCCCCTTAACCTCCACGATAGCACTTTTGATACCAGCCTCTTCTCCCGGGGAGATATCTAAAACTTTAGCCTCATAATCATGTCGCTCTGCCCACCTCAAATACATCCGGAGCAACATGTTTGCCCAATCCTGAGACTCTGTGCCACCAGCACCAGCATGAAGAGCGAGCATGGCATTTCGATTATCGTAATCACCAGTAAAAAGTTGTTGGCCCTCCAACTGTTCAAATCGAGAGCCCAGCCTTTTTAGCTCCAGTTGTATCTCTTCCTTAAGAGAGTAATCTTCCTCTTCGATAGCCAGAACAATCATTTCCTGAAGGTCGTCAGCCTTCTTCTCCAGCCCGCGCCAATCATTGACCAGATTCTTTCTTCTACTGAGCTCCCGCATGATAGCTTGAGCTTTAGCCGGGTCACGCCAAAAATCAGGTTGGGCTGACTCTGCCTCTATCCTGGCAATTTCCTTTTCCTTGCCAGGGATGTCAAAGATGCACCATGATGTCTGAAATTCGACGAAGCAAGGCTTCTAAATTTTCCTTCTCTTCTTGCATCTGAAATACTCCTTAATCGAATAACTTCCCTTGGCAACTCGGTTCGGAGACCAATATTCCTCCGGCAGCGAGGTGGGCCAGGCGGGTAGGTTCAGGAAGTCTATAACCACGGCAGCACTTTATCACCCATTGTAAAGCCGATGCCAGGTCAATTTTATGACCCACGGAAACATATATTGGTTTCACTCTAGATTTAGTCCTTAACGCTGCTCCAATAAGCTCCCCGTTATCAAGCAGTTCAACATGAGAGCCAGCCTCTTCTCCTACAGGCCGATGCCGGCCACAAAGGATAGATTTTGCACAGCCTATAGTAGGCAAATCAAGAAAAAGTCCCACATGTGAAGCGAGCCCCAATCTCCTGGGATGAGCAATCCCTTGACCATCAATCAGAATAAGATCAGGAACGTTACCTAGTCTTTCACAAGCAGCCAGAATCAAGGGACTTTCCCGAAAAGACAATAGGCCAGGAATATAGGGAAATGTAATCTTACCTTCAACTATTTTTACCTCGACTATGCTCAACTCAGGATAACGGAGAACTACTACTGCTCCACTTGCTACGCCCTGAGCATCAGGAGCAGATATGTCAATACCGGCAACAAAGCGTAGGTTAATAACTTCGTTTTCAGTTACCACCATTTTCGCCAAGCTCAATTGTATTTCTCTAGCTTGGGCAACGCCCACATTCCACTCATGTAATTCATGTACTCTCACATCTTGAATTATAAAGCATTCTACTTTAATAACAAACTTTGAAGCTGCTGCATATTAAGGAGCATGGATTCTTACCAAGAGTACCGATTTGCTAAAAAAGAACCGCCTTGTTATAATCACGGACGCAATCAATCATCAGTTGCTGAAATGATTACCCGCCCGATCACAGAAACAGCTTATATGCAAATGTTGTCTGGGAGTAGCCCAGAGAACTATCAAGAAGACGTGTTATGGCCAAAGAAATCACCAATAGCGTAGAAGCCCTCGAGGTCGAAGCCGAAAAGATACTCGCAGAGGCAAGGATCAGAGCCAGCAAAATTCTCCTCGAAGCCAGGGAAGAGGCGAAGAAAATAGTTTCCTCTCAGTTGCCCGTCGATGAGATAAAAACTGAATGTGACAAGATTGTGAGTAAGGCTAGGGTAGAAGCCGATAAAAAAATCAAGGACTCTGAGGAGAAAGCTGCTGAAATCGGCATCAATGCTGATAAAAAAGTAAAAGAGATTACGGAGCTCGTGGTGAATATTGTCACGGGCAGAAGTTAACATGGTACCTCTAATCGTCAATACGTCTGACCCTATGGCTAAAGTCAGGGTAGTGACTACCAAGGATTACTCCACCAAGACCCTCAAAACCCTACATACCACTGGTGTGCTTCATGTCGAGGAAAGCGAAGAGCTAAAGCCCATAGACAAAGAAGCTATTGAAGGGGAACGGAGGAAAATCGGTGAATTATTAACCAGCATTAACGACATATTAGCTTACATACCAAAAGGAGAAAGAGTATTGCTGAGAGAGGATGTGGAAGTTATATACACTAGGCCGTTTGACGAAGTTGACAGTGAAGTAAGGTTGCTATGTACCAAGCTCAGCAACGTGCATCAAATAGCTACCAAACTCAACAAGGATATTAAGGAGCTAACAGAACTAACCAAGTATCTTGGCTCTCTGGAGCGGCAGGCCGATATTAGATTACAAGATTTAAATTTTTCTGGAAGCTATCTTTTTTCTCGGGTCTTTGTGTTTCCAGCCGAGTTATTTGAAACTTCATACCCTAAACTTAGAGACTACATACTTGAGAGCCTTTCGGGCACATTAGAAAACGAGACTGTCTTGTATGCCATTGCCAAAGTGGAAAATCAAGAAACTATAGAGTTTGCAGTCGAGGATGGGGGAGGCAGGATTTTACCGATACCAGAAAAAGATTTGACCCTAAGAGAATTTCTTGAAGTAGCCGACGATAATATTCATAGTCTTGAAGAAGAATTGGCAAAGCTTCATACCGAGATTGAAAGTAAAACCAGGGAGAATCTAGAAAAGCTCGTCCTTTTCAGGGAGGCATTATCAGCCGAAACA
>JGI2173J19968_10000195_pt1 | contig 21080 bp, 19 predicted proteins | sample DeeMarSWOR136_30_FD_19968 | JGI IMG/M metagenome (IMG submission 19968) | reverse complement strand
CCCCCCGCCGACGAGGTCCAGCCAACAAACTGGTAGCATGGGGCGGCTGCCGCACTTATATTGACGGCAGTGCCCGATGCATAAGGTGAAGCACCATCCAAATCGGTTGCCGTTCCGCTGTTCGGAGGAGCTACTGCCATTTGGAGGGTGTACGTAGCACCACCAGGACCACAGCTACAGCTTACCGTCCCGACAATTAAGGCTAGCGCAATCAAAAAGATGCCAACTCTTGCTATGTAAGGGTATCGCAACTTGAATATCTTCTTCATATCTCACCTCCTTTTCGCTTGCCCAATAACTTGGACAACTGCGTTTTTAAATAGCTGCAATAGTCTGGTTTTTCCAAAATATTAGTGCATAGCATGTCACCTCCTCGCTATTAAATCTCCATAACCCTCTGGGCACCCGCTTGACCGCCAGCCTTGTATTGTTTTTATATTAATGTTTATTAGATTCCTCGTAGTAAATCACATTATACTACCGCTATTGGAGGGATTGTCAATAGTTTTTCTGATTTCCCAGGATTCTCCCAGCCCCTCAAGCCGCCAGTTCTTCAAGCAATACTATGGCAGCTTCCTTATCCAGGGGCTGGTTATTGTTGCCGCACTTGGGCGATTGCACGCAGGAAGGACAGCCGTCGGCACAGGGACATTCTTTAACTGCTTTCAAAGTGGCCTGCCAGAGCCCGGTTATAGTCTCAAATCCCTTCTCGGCTATGCCGATTCCTCCGGGTGAACGCAGGGGCGGTGATTGCCCCGCCCCTACGTCTACCGATAGCGGTCACCGAGCCGCCATTAGCACCCGATGTGGTGAGATTTCATATTCAAATTCCGGCGGCAAAACATACCGCATTTATGAAAATTGTTCTGCCGTCGTCGGTCCAAGAAGTCTCACTGGTGTAGTATTGGGGCCCCAGACTGGCCAAAAGAACATGTGTGCTTCCACCATATGTACTCACGGCCACTCCGTCACCCTTTGGCCCGGAATACGAGGTCCTAACCTGGGCGGTAACGTTGCCACTGTAATCCCAGAACCAGGCATGGTCGTAGTCACCGCCGGTGATGATTGTTATCTCATCATCTACCTCCCAGCCATCAAATATGGGGTGTGCCTCCAACACTTTGTAAGACACTGCGCCATCGNNATAANCATGGCTCTGTCCACCAGGGTCGCCNAGATGCCATTCCAGCAGCGATATGCCCCATGGGTNATTTGTGGACCATGAGCTCGTGAAGACAACTCCCACCCCGTTGGCGCTTGCCGCGTCGAGAAAGTCCAGGAAAGTGGTCTCTCCCGGGTCATCGAGTCTGTTCACCACCACGACCTCGTAGTTGCCTATATCGCCGATTACATCCCAATCTCTCTCGACGGCTGAAATGTTGTTTGCGAGGAGGAGGTTGGTCAACTGATGATAGTAATCACCTACTACCGCCGCGAAGGCGGGTCCCGGAGGCTCAGGAGGTGTAGCGCTAAGCATCTCGGACGGCACGGCAAGAGCAACCGGCCCGTACATGTCAAGAGTCCGCGAACCGAACTGATTGATAACCTCTACTTCCGTGCTGAAGTAGTCGCCTGTTATCGATACAGCGTAAAATACTAGCTTCACATCCGCGTTCTTTATCTCCGTCACGGTCTGCCCGTGCGTTTTCCGGACGGGGTTGGCAAAAAAGATGGGTTCATACACCTCCGTCTCCGGGTTATTTGCGAACTGGTCGTTCAAATCCACAACTTCATCTAAGGACTCGCCTTCGACGACCTGATAGAGCAAGAAGTGGTCGAGGCCAGCAGGTGGTGCGTGGTTCTCCTTCTGCGTTGGTACGGCCAGGTAATATGGACCTTCCACGGTCAGATTCTGTGTCCCAAACTGGTTATCGACCTCCACACACCAGGTCTGAGGGCTTGCGTCGTAAGATATGGAGCAGAGTGTGAGGTGATGGTCAGGGTTCGAAATCGGCGTCACATTCTCGCCGAGACACTTATCGGCAGGATTGCAGAACGCCGCGACAGATTCCACTGTTGCGTTGACGGCAAGAAACTCATCCTCCAGAGACACTGCCTCTTCTATGTAGGACGTGTATGTGGAGTAGAGAGTGAAGTGATCGAGTTGACCGACGAAATGAGCCGTGATGGTTACAGCTTGAGCAGGCATCGTGAATGTAGTCGTTGCGACATTCGGATCGAAGAATGTGCCCGCCGTGGCGCTCCAGTGGCTAAATAAGTAGTCCCCAGCGGCCATTGCGCGTATTTTGACATTAGTGCCGGCTGCATAGGGCGAAGATCCGGTCAAATCGGTTGCTGTTCCGGCTCCCACAGGGTTCACTGTCATGGTGAGTTTGTAAGGCCCGCCACCATTGCAGCCAGCAAGACCTAGACTGACAACCAGCAGCAAGGCTAGCGAAATAAAAAGTACTTTGTTCATGTCATCATCCTTTCTAAAAGTCTGGAGATTTGTCTAACATCTATGTATTTCCGTCGCAAAACCCTTCCGGATCACCTCCTTTCATCGGAGATGCGGTCATTTCTTCTGGCTCGTCGCCCATATTCGTCGGCGTAGAATTTCGAAGAGAAGGATTGATTCTGCTATGGGACGACTAGAGCCGCCATCGTGCATGTACCTATACCTGTCCGAACCTTACGATGGCCGGTATAATCTCTCAACACACACCGTCCAGCATGCAGCTTGGCACATACTTAGAATTGTAGCCTCACGTACAAGCTGCTCTTACAATATTGTACCATAAGCGAAAAATTTGTCAATAGCTATTTCTGCCTCTACAAGATCTCAGCAGCCCCTCAAGCCGCCAGTTCTTCGAGCAATACTATGGCAGCTTCTTTATCCAGGGGCTGGTTATTGTTGCCGCACTTGGGCGATTGCACGCAGGAAGGACAGCCGTCAGCGCAGGGACATTCTTTAACTGCTTTCAAAGTGGCCTGCCAGAGCCCGGTTATAGTCTCAAATCCCTTCTCGGCTATGCCGATGCCTCCGGGATGAGCATCGTAAATAAAAATATGCGCCTTGCCGGTGTCGGGATGAAAAGGAGTGGAAACGCCGCCGATGTCATTGCGGTCGCAAAGGGCAAATAAGGGCAGTATGCCAATGGCAGCGTGTTCACAGGCATGTAAACCGCCGTGGAAGTCAAGCCCAGCATCGGCTATTCTATCAATCGCCTTCTGAGGCAAATCAAACCACAGGGCCTTGGTGGGAAAGTTTTGTGGCGGCAAATCCAGAGGCTCCTCCCAGATGACCTCTTCGGTGAACTGTTTTTTCCTCTTAAAGCCCACTACCGTGATAGTAACATCAACATCTCCGAAGTAGACCCTCACGCCATGGCAATCCTTTTCCTTGACCGTCTTGGTGACCCGGATGTCGTGTATCTCCATAGTCTGGGTATAGTAATCTACGGGCTTTGGTTCCGCCCAGGCAATGCGCCGGGCTAAGTCGAGCTCCTTTATTAGATAGGATTCACCCTGGTGGAGATAGATAGCGCCCGGGTGTACCTGGAAAAAGGCGACGCTGGCTTCCACAGTCTCTAACAAGCATCCATCACGGCCATCAATGACGGCATAATTTTGACCCGATGTTGCCCTGATATTTATATCCTGGGCTGGATAGGAGATAGAAGGAGCGGGATGCCATCTCTCCTGGCGTTTTCTTAACCTCCCTTCCTGTTCCAGCTCAGTTAGCATGGTGCCAGTATCGGACCCGAAGAATTCCTTATCCTTATCTTCCACAGGTTTCTCCCAGGCAGCGCAGAGGAGGTGAGGCTTCAGGATATAGGGATTGCCAGGATTGATTATGGCATTGTCAAAGTTCTTGCTAAAAAAGAAATCCGGGTTGCGCATCAGGTATTGGTCAAGCGGATTTTCCTGGGCGATAAGAAAGCTCAAGGAGCTATGAATACTTCGTCCGCTGCGACCTGCCTGCTGCCAGGCACTGGCAATGCTGCCGGGGTAGCCGGTAAGCACAGTCGCGTCCAGATCACCGATATTTATCCCCAGTTCCAGTGCTGTCGTGGCGACCAAACCGAGAAGCTCGCCTTCGAAAAATTGATGCTCAATTCGGCGTCTATCCTCAGGAAGGTACCCCGCGCGGTAAGGGCTGATTTTGTCCCTCAGAGACGAGGGTAGTTGTCCCTGGGTATAAATATAAATGAGTTCGGTGAGCTTACGAGTGCTGGCAAACACCAGACTGCGAATCTCTTTTTGAACGAGCTCCTTGAGAAGTAATGATGCCTCGCTGTTGGCACTGCGTCGGCTGGTCTTAGCCTCATCAATGACAGGCGGATTCCAAAAGGTGAAGTATTTCTCGCCATGTGGTGAGCCATCTTCAACAATGGCATCAAAAGGCAAACCGACGATATTTTGGGCATGCTCCTGGGGATTGGCGATAGTTGCCGAGCAGCAAATAAACTGAGGAGCGGAGCCGTAAAAAGCGCAAAGCCGCCGCAACCTCCGCAGGACGTTGGCTACGTGGGAGCCGAAAACACCTCGATAAATATGAGTTTCGTCTATTACAACAAATTTGAGATTGCGAAATAATTTAGACCATGATTGATGGTTGGGCAAAATGCCCAAGTGGAGCATATCGGGGTTGGTGAGCACTACTCTGGCCTGTTTTCTTATGTTTGCCCTTTCATCCTGCGGTGTATCACCGTCGAAAGTAGCCATGGCTCCCGGGGAAATTGCTTCGCCTCTGGCTCGCAATGACAGGGGGTGAGCGATTTGTTTGAGGCTGCGTAGCTGGTCATGGGCCAGGGCTTTCGTGGGGAAGATATAGAGGGCGCGGCTATTCTTATCGTGCAAAAGTGCATCGAGCGTGGCCAGGTGATAGCACAGGGTCTTGCCGCTGGCACTGGGCGTGGCTATTATCACATTTTTCCCGGCCAGAATAGCATTCAAGGCTTCTGCCTGGTGGCTGTAAAGAGCTGATATACCCAGGGATTCCAGGCAGGTTTGCAGGCTGGGTTGGAGAGGTTTATCCAGTTTGCCAGAAATAGCGCCTTGATGAGGAATGCGTTCAATATGGACGATCTGCTGGCGATAATCAGTTAGGCTGACAAAGTGATGGAGAAAAGCAGCGGCATCCATCAAGGAAAAGTTTCTATTTCCGAACTCAATAACTCTACATCGGGGTAGTTCTGGACGACGAACTTTACGACATTAGCCAGAGTCTCATCGGCATGTCTTCTGTGGTTGCTAACGCAGGCTATGCCTAAAGTGGCTAATTGCCATAAATCCTGGTTATCCACCTCGGCTACGGAAACCTTGAACTTATTTTGTAGCCGTGTAATGATGGACTTAATTACCTGTCTCTTGCCTTTAAGGGAATGGTTCTCAGGGAGGCGGAGCTCAATCTGGCATACACTGACGTGCATTGTTTGTTTCCCTCCTTAGTTCTCCCTCTTGGGGGGAGAGCTTAGATGAGAGTCATAATCCTTTTTTAACAATATAAACGACGAGGTCAGCAAGACGACAGCTATAGCCCCACTCATTGTCATACCAGGCTAGTACCTTTATCAGGTTGCCATCGATGACCATAGTGCTGAGGGCATCGAAGATAGAACTGGCCGGATTGCCCTTAAAATCCGAGCTCACCAGCGGCTCGTTACAATATTCCAGAATTCCCTTAAGCTCTCCGTCAGCAGCCTTACGAAAGGCATCGTTAATTTCTTCAGAGCTTACTTTTCTCTTCAAATCAGCGACGAAGTCCACGATGGACACCACTGAAGTAGGCACCCTGAGGGCAATACCATGTAACTTTCCTTGAAGTTCCGGAATGACTACGCCTACAACACGAGCAGCACCAGTAGTAGTCGGGATGATATTGGTGGCAGCGGCTCTGGCCCGGCGCAGGTCGCGGTGAAACACATCCAGTATCTTTTGATCGTTAGTGTAGGCATGGACGGTAGTCATTAACCCGTGAACAATGCCGAAGTTCTGGTGAAGGACTTTAACTACCGGGGCAATGCAATTAGTGGTGCAGGAGCCGTTGGATATAATGCGGTGCTTAGACGGGTCGTATTGACCTTCGTTGACACCGAGGACAATTGATATATCCTCTTCTTGAGCCGGTGCTGAAATGATTACTTTCTTGGCACCGCCTTGAAGGTGGGCAGCAGCCTTGCTCGCTTGGGTGAAAAGCCCGGTGGATTCAATCACAATGTCCACCCCGTAGTCTCGCCAGGGAATTTTGGCCGGGTCACGCTCAGCTAAGACCTTTATCTCACTCCCATCGATTACGATGCGGTCGTCTTTAGCCTCCACCTTACCGGCGTAGATGCCATAATTACTATCATATTTAAAAAGATGGGCGTTGGTTTTAGCATCGGTAAGGTCATTTACCGCTGCTACCTCTGCCTTACCGCCACAGCGCTGGATAATTGCCTTCATAGCTAACCTGCCGATACGCCCGAAGCCGTTGATTCCTACTCTTGTTGCCATTTCTTTACCTCCTCTTTTCTAGCTAATCTTTAGCTATATATAAAGAAGCGCCATCCATATCAACATTGCTCACCCTGTCTTCCTCAATCAAGAGCTTGAGATGAGCAATGGTCTCGGTGACAGCCATTCGCTTGTCCCAGACTGACAAATCCTGAAAAGCAGTACTCCCTCCGTTGACGATCCAGGGTATTTGCTGAGCTATTGCATAGGCTGTCTGCAAGCCGTTGCGCAGAGACTTCATGATGGCTCTCTTCCGTTCCTCGTGATGTTGAAGTATCTTGTCTATTCTCAGCCCTAGGGCATTGAACACAGGCCCATGTCCCGGCAGAATAAAATGAACCTTAAGGCTCTCTAGTTTTTTAAGGGAAGAAACATAGTCGCCCAGGGGATTATCGCCAGAGAGGGGATTGAAGCCAACGTGGGGAGTGGTGTCATACAAGACATGGTCGCCGGTGAGAATAAACTTCTTCTCTCTTTCATAAAGGCAGATATGGCCTGGCGAGTGCCCCGGCGTCCATAACACCTCCAATTCGAAAGAGCCGTTGGAAATGATGTCGCCATCCTCTAGCATAACTTCAGGCGTATCCGGTGTGACATATTTATGCATCCATAACGAAGCTTCTTTTAACTGAGGCAATTCGTCTTGAGGAACACCATTCTGCCTAAGCAGCTCTTCGGTCTTTTTAATCAGGTCGGCAAAATCATTGTACCTGGGAGAGATAAAACCCGCTTCAATCCTGTGAATAGCTACTTGTGCCCCGCAAATTTGTTTTATCTTGGTTGACAAACCATAATGGTCGGGATGTACATGTGTGATAACCACTTTTTTAATGTCTCGAAGTTTGAAAAAGGCCGCTTTCAATCCTTCCTGGAGAGCCCAGAGGGATTCCTGGCTATCCCAGCCGCTATCAACAAGTATATGACCATCACCGCCTTCAATTACATAAACATTGGTGGGCCATGATACACCTGCGGGACCGGGAGTTTTTATTTGATGAACACCGTTTAATACCCGCATTATTTCATCCCCTTTAAATTATATAATACACTTTTGCCAGGGTAATGTGCAGCCTCTCCTAATTCCTCCTCTATCCTGAGGAGGCGATTGTACTTAGCCAGTCTCTCGCTGCGGCAAGGGGCTCCAGATTTGATGAATCCGGCATTGCTGGCTACAGCCAGGTCGGCAATAGTAGTATCCTCGGTCTCTCCAGACCTGTGGCTAACAATGGTTGTCCACCCTGCCTGCTGAGCTCTTTTAATAACAGCCAATGTTTCACTGAGTGTGCCTATCTGATTTGGCTTAATGAGGATTGAGTTTGAAGCTTTTTGGGCAATGCCTTTTTCCAGACGCTCTATGTTGGTAGCATAAAGGTCATCGCCGACAAATTGAATCTGCTTTCCCAGTCGAGCGGTGAGCAACGACCAATATGCCCAATCATCCTCAGCCAAGCCATCCTCAATGCTGATGACAGAGTAATCCGAGGCTAATTTGACATAGTAATCAATCATTTCTGCCGAACTCAGTGTAACACCTTCTCTAGAGAGTACATATTTTCCATCTTGGTAGAAAGTGCTGGCGGCCGGGTCCAGGGCGATAAATAAGTCCTGGCCAGCTTTATAGCCAGCCATATCGGTGGCTGCTAGTATCAGCTCCAGCGCATCTTTATTAGAGGGAAGCCGTGGAGCGAAGCCACCTTCGTCTCCTACGTTGGTGCTTAATTTCTTATCTTCAAGCACTTTATGCAGGGAATGATAAACCTCGCTGCTCATTTGCATAGCCTTGTGGAAATTGGCAGCGCCCACTGGCACTATCATAAACTCCTGAAAATCGATAGAGCCCAAGGCATGCTTGCCCCCATTGATGATATTTAACATAGGGACAGGTAATAATTTAGCTCTTGCCCCTCCTAAATAGCGGTATAAGGGAACCCTCCGGAAGTTAGCTCCGGCCTTGGCTGCGGCAAGAGACGTCCCCAGTATGGCATTAGCCCCCAGCCGGGCTTTATTAGCAGTGCCATCAAGTTTAATTAGTCGCTGGTCAACAGCCGCCTGCTCTAAGGCGGACATACCCACTATTGCTGAGGCGATTTCATTATTAACGTGTTCTACGGCTTTTAGAACGCCGAGCCCCCTATATCTTCTTTTATCCCTATCCCGGAGCTCCACAGCCTCATGCTTTCCGGTGCTCGCTCCTGAGGGGACAGAGGCGACACCTGTGGTACCGTCAGCCAGTGCTACCTCAACTTCTATGGTGGGATTGCCCCGAGAATCGAGAATCTCTCTGGCTTTTACATTTTTAATGCTTGCTATTTTCCTTCCCGTCATTGCGAGCGTAGCGAAGCAATCTCATGATTTTTACGCCTCTTGGCCAAAGAAATTGCTTTGTCCACCGCCTCGGTAGCACTCTGGACCCTGATTATGGAATCATCCTCTTGCCCGTTGCGCGACAGCGACCATGTATTCAAGCCGATGACCGGGATATTACTTTTCAGCGCATAAGCAATTTCACTTAGCGTTCCGTAGCTTCCGCCGATGGCAATCACCGCCTGGGCTGACTTCACTACCGCCGCATTTCGCGCCTCGCCTATACCGGTAACCACAGGAATATCTACCCAGGGGTTTGCTGTGCTTGGATCTTGTCCAGGCAGAATGCCTACGGTCAAGCCACCTTTGGACTTAGCCCCGCGACAAACGGCTTCCATCACACCGCCTAGGCCACCACATATTACGGTGACACCCTGCTGGGCTAACAATTCACCAACACTTTCCGCCAGTTTAGCTTCCTTTGGGGAGCAGGAAGAATTCCCGATAACAGCGATAATCATTTCGTAGCTTAGTATATTATATTATCACACAGCTTGGGTCTCAGTGAATTGCATTGTAGCACGATTTCATACTGTAGAGGAAAACATGAAATCCATGGGGGATAATCGAACAGACCGCCCGCTTGTTAAGTCGGGGGTAAAAGCACAAGCTTTTGTTAACAGGCAAACGTGAGCTGTGCAGAGATGGAATTTAAAGATGGTGAGGCTATGCTCTTCTCTTTGCCCTGAAGAAAAAGACTACAGCGATTGCGGCTGCGACGATAACTGCACCGATTATAACATAGAATGTTGGGAATCCCTGGGAAGCTCCTGGTTCATATCTTTCGGCAAGTTCACTATATAGGATAATATCATTTGACACACTTACTGGTGTATCATTGATTAGTACAACAAGGGGGTCGAGCCTTGTTTCCAGGCCAAGAGCCTTTACTTTTACCGAGTAACTATAAACCACCGTTTCTCCAGGGTCCAATGAGTTTATCTCTTTCGTCCAGTACAGATGGGGGTCGCTATTCTCCGACTCAACCAAATTAAACTCATCCAGGGGTTCGACAGGTTCGAAAGTACCGGGGAAGAAATTATCAATAAGTGTTATATCACTTATCTCTTCAGTCCCTTTGTTCTGAACCGTCACTTCAACCTCGACTACTTCACCGGGTGAAGTCACACTCTCGGGTGTAGCTTTCTTCACAGCGGCTATGTCCACGTCCAAGGTTGTCCAGCTGACAGCCAGTGGGGTCGGGTAGAAATCGCTTTTCTCCCAGATAATCACGACTCTGCCGTCTTGGTCGGCAGTGTCGGTATATGGCAAGCTTGAATAGGTTATCCTTTTAATGCCTTCCGGTAGTATCAACCTTACACTGTAGCTGTCAACTTTGTTGGAATTTGCCATCTCATCGAAAAACAGCATTGGCGCAAACCTAATTCCCTGGGATTCTGCCGTTTGCAGGTCCAGGGAGTAAGACAGCGATAGTGTTTTCGTCTCCCCGGGGGCAAAGATAACCGGGTTTGCCAGTTCGTTTTCATCAATTCTGGCTGTAGCCTCGGGAGGAAAAAATGTCATATTGATAGCCTCTTGGCTGTCCCCGTGATTGACCAGGACACATTCCACACTCACCGCTGCTTTATCGGTTACATCTATCGTCGCCGAAAAAGAGTCTATAGAAACATCACCTGTATAGAACAATGCAGCTTGTATTGGGGTAACGGCAAGGAATGACAGGCACAGTACTGCTAGGCTGATAAAGAGCCAGTTGCCTGAGCCCCACTTTAGCCAGTATCTTTTTCTACACCTCACCGACATTTTCTCTGCCTTTCTGTTGCTTAAGCTCTGCCAGTCTACGGGCATATTGATGGCCAGTAAGCATCCAAGTAGAAGTTTGCCTGCTGACACGGGTTCCCGCCGTGATAGTCATAAGTCAAGGTGCTAAGCATTGCCAAAGCGACCCACACCCTCACGCGACCATTGTTGATGCGGAAACAGGCGATGTCATCCAGTCCATCACCATTGAAGTCTCCCACCACAGGCGTGTCGTCCCTAGAACAAAAATCATCATGCCAGCGGATCTGGGTTTCACCAAAGCCATTGCTCCAGAAGCCGAACACTGTTGATAACCCGACAAAGACATCCCTATTGCCTGGATTAAAGGCGACGACATCATCTCTCCCATCACCATTGAAGTCACCGACCCCGGGTATTTCATCACCGCTGCAGAATCCCGAATTCCAGAGGCAGAGCATGGTAAACTTGTTCTGACCAGGTACGGCGCGGATGACGCGAACCCCAGCGCTACTACCCCTTTCAAAAGAAACTATGTCATCGTACCCATCACCATCGAAATCACCAACACAGGGGATCTCTTCACCTGGTGAGAAATCAGAACTCCACAACTGCCCGTTTACGTAAACCTCGGCAATATCTTTGTGAAATTCTATTACTTCAGCTCGCTCATCACCATCCGGGTCTCCCAGCGCAACCACTCCTGTTATCGGATAATAAAATGTGTACACGCGTCCTGGAGCGGGGGGGGCGGTTCTAGGAGTGCCTTGAACACAAATAAGTTCATCACCGTCTGGCGCGACAATATAGTCACTCCCCTCGCCCCTAAATACCAGTGGTGTGAAGTCAACATCCATGTCCCGCCCTGAGCCGTCAGACGGTATCTGGAAACCAGAACCTGTGGAAAGTAAGACAGAGGCCTGGTATGGCCAGTAACCACCTTCGTACCACACGGCGGCAATATCGTCTCTGCCGTCATCATCAAAGTCACCAACGGCAACTTTAGCGTAGTCGTCCCAACCACTCCAGTCAAGCCACAGCGTCTTGGCACCAAAGCCACCATCACTGACTGATACCGTTGGGTTCTCACAACCCGGGTAGTTCATGGTGTACTGCCAGGGGCGTACTACATCTATTTTGTCGTTTAAGATAAACTCTGGGCCATAACCTTCGCAACCGATGTCATNACTATTGACAGTACTTTGTGGCTCCAATATCAGGTACTTACTGTGATAATTGACGATGTTAAAGGCATGCCCGGGCTGTGTAGCGATAAAGATGCACTTGTGACTTACTTCCAGTGACCTGAGCAGGGCAGAGGTAAGTATGGCGAAGTCCTCACAATCTCCGAAGAAGCACTTAGAGGGGTCGGTCTGTATTCGACCGCTGAAGTTTAGGATATCGTAAGCTGACTGCCAGAAGTCACACTGCTCGCAATCACAGGCCTCATAATCAAGGCCAACGACATCACATAGAACGTGCCTGTTAATATCATCTCCCCGGTAGCCCATATGAGTATATACCCACCAGGCGATAGCTTCGATATACTCGTCACTGGTATCAAGTTCTAAAGGATTTATCCCGTTTACATCGGCATATTCCGAAATGGCTCCCAGGGCAGTACCTCTTATGTAGTCAATTTGAGCCGGGCTATACAAATAAGCCCAAGGGCTGTTGCCTATTGTCAGGTCGTCCAGGCAGTTTTGACATCGGGACGGGCAAGGACCGCCGCAGTCAATGCCGGTCTCTCCCTGGTTCTGGATTTCGTCATTACAGCTGCCAAACTGAACGGTCATCTGTGCCATGTGACTGTTACCGCCGCTGTCGCATACCTTGGCTCTTATCGTGGCCTGCATGATGCGGTCGTCGGTGAGTGAAAACTGGGCCCCGGCGGTGCTGCCCAGCATCCCCGGGCTTACGGTTAAACTATGCCAGTAGCCGGTGTGAAATGAGCCATCTACAAATACCGTATCTGTCTTTTCCCAGATGGTGGCTATCTCCCTGTCATCCTGAATCAGAATGGTAATAACTACGTCCTCGCCAAGCTCCGGGTGTTCCGGGTTCGACGTTATGCTGCTGACCCGGGGGGCACTTGAGTCTTCCGGTTCAAAGGTAAAATCGAAACCCTCAGCATTGGAATCTTCAATTGGAACCACCTGTCCCTTGGCGGTTTGCCAACTGCCGTGCCACTCGCAAAGGTCTACACCCGGCTGATAGACTGGAGCGACTATATACCTTCCGGGGCAAAGACGGTTCACCTGATAAGTTAAATCTGGTCCGGGGAGATCGCCAGAAAATAATCTGTTCGTGTCAACACGCCAGACGCGGCCCCCTTCTTTACAGGTTGTTATCGGCACTATTGTGCCATCTACCTGTGCCATGATTGTCTCAGCTTCACAGACTTCTATTTTTAGCGTCTCGTCAGGATAAGGGAAATTATTAATAGTGCCAGAAATTGAGAACCAGCATGGCGTCACTACAAGCGCAACATTGATAGTCCCTTCAGGGGAAGTACCACGGTTACTATATTCGTCAACAGCTTCAGCCCAAAAACTTAGTTCACCTGCTTCGTAAGGTCCACCCGTATAGACGCACTCCCAATAGACTCTATCCTTCTCATCAACTTTTTGACTTGGTGGAGCACATTCCTTAACTTGTTCTCCATCTATGAAAAGCACAATTTCGGTAACCTCTGATTCATCCTTTGCCTGCGCTGTGAACATAACCTCGCTACTGGTGGTGACATCTGAAGGAGAATAGGTGACGGTTATCTGAGGCGGAGTGATGTCAGATGATGCGATCTCTATCTTGGCCTCAGCCCAGGCTGCCCAGTCTTGGCCTGAGCTCTGCCCGGCGTTAGCATACAGGACAAAGTTCCCTGTTTTGCCCTCCAGAGAACTTAGCTCTTCGACTATGGAGTCGAGCTTACCGTCGTAAGTTGCTCTATGGCTGATAATGGAATGAACCTTCGGCGCCACTTGCAGGCCAAGAAATTCCTCAAACTTAACCTCAAAGGTAACGCCATCGCTTCCGGTAGCTCCTTTGAAAAATCCCACGGTAACTTTGAGTTCGGCATTGGAAGGGACTGTCACTTGGGGATATACGCCCATTATCCAGCCATTGCTTACCCACTGGGGATGAGTTTCCAGAACTTTTACCCAGGGACTATCGTCCTCAAGCTGCCAGTTATTTCTATATAGGGCAAACCCCCAGCTATCGCTATCGCTGCCGGGGAAGGACAGACTGCCAGCGCCACTGGACCAGTAGGCACTGGGGGCCTGGTTAATGAAGTCATAGAAGACGCTGTCAGCAGCGGAAGCGGTTATACTATGCGCGCCGAAAGAAAGGCTACTTGACAAGAGGCACAATACGATAAGAACCATTACTGGGGCAGTGAATACTTTTCGATGACTCTGGTCTTTGCACACAAGACCGACCCCAATGTTTCTTGCCGGAGTGCCGCTATGCCAGAATTAATTCTAGCATGAAGATTTGTAGCTGTCAATTTGTGGCTGACTATACTCGAGAATACTTAGAACACGAGCCAGTGGGCACTTCAAACAGACGAAGAAATTAGCTTGGAATAGACTCTTTTCAATCTTATTCTGTTGTAACGTTGAATTATTATACAGGGCAGGTTTACCAGTATTGCATATACTATCATCACGATGCCGACATACCAAGGATTCCAGATAAAGAACACCGCGCTGAATAAACACATTATCCAGTGAGTAAGCTCAGCACGGCGTGTTTCTCTGATAAAATTATCAAGATAAATAGCATCAAGTCCCTTTAGGTGTTTTTTCTTGAACCCTTTTTTAAACAAAGCAGCGCCATCCGGTAACCTTTTCTTCCACTTCTTTAATCTGAATATTCTTACGTAAATCTTGCCGTCTTTCTCCCATTTCTTTTGTTTATACAGCCAGAACCCAGTATCAAATAAAGTAAGTGGGATATGCGTCATCAAGTAAGACACACCCATGTGAATTATCAGCCAAGCAGCAATATCAAGCAGAATTGTTGGCAATGTAGGTAAATGAAGCAACATTATTTGCTCACCTTACGCTTCAAATTTATCTTCCTGCCTTTCCATTTGACACTCCTGACTAGAAAGATACGAACAAATGAATATGTGAAAACCACAACGAAGAATGCCATGGGTATTGGGTAAAACAGAGCGGTATAGAACTTGAAATTGCCAATTCGTACAAGCATCCAGTAGATTTGAGCCCCATACAAGATATAAAGGCCACCTGAAATAGCGATTTGAACGTTATTTGTGGCAATGATTGCCTCGATTAAGCTTCTGGTGGTACCAATACTACCACATATCCAGGCAACAATCAGGATGAGCAAAGGAGTCGAAGTCTTCGCTGCTCCCATGGCAAACCCCTTGCTCCACCCATTGATAAGTTCTCTTATGCCGTTTGGGTACATACGGAAGGAAATAGTACCCTTACCACCCAGACAATGGACTTCCATCCCTTTCTTCTGGAGCTCTGACCCAAAAGTCACATCATCGAGAATCTCACCCTTCACCTTATCATGGCCTCCAGAATCGAGGTAATATTGCCTTTTCATGACCACTACCGGCCCAAAAAGTCCTATCGGCTTAATGCGTCTACCCAAAACCGTGAAAACGCCCATACCAGCCATCGCGATTATGTTAAAAAGAGCAGATAATTGCTCATAAAGGTCGCGCATCTTGTGATATGGCTGAATTGAAAGCGTGCCATCCTTTTCAACATAGGTTTCTATTATGTTCTTGAGTCCGTCCTTTTCCAGTACCGTATCTGCATCGAGAAAAACAAGGATTTCTCCGGAGGCTATCCTGGCCCCTTGAAAACAAGCCCACGTTTTGCCAACCCATCCTTCAGGTGTTGGCAACGATTCCAACACTTTCGCTGCACTCTTTTCTGCAACCGCCTTGGTTCTGTCTTCTGAATGGTCGTCTACTACAATTAACTCATCTTGTGGAGACAACTGACCTGATAGCGAATTAAGCAAGTTGATTAGAGTATGTTCCTCGTTTCGCGCTGGGATGATTACCGAGACACTTGGTTTATGGGTATTTCTATTGCCCGAGACTTTACAATAAGATATACAGAATAGGAAGAGAAAACCCAGTATCCAAAGGATCAGGTGGACTATGAAAATTATGGATATATCACCGATGCTCATCCTGAGTTATTCGTGTATCAGCGATATTCCTTTTAACGTTCTAGGCTGATTCACCACTCCCCATCAATGAAACAACTTCTTCGAAATATTTTCCTTCTTTAGTGAAAAGATAAGCCGCCTATGGAGTGGATTCCAGAACCTTGTGTGTAAACATTTCCACTCTAACAAATTTTACCGTGTGGTGCTGTGGCTAATACACCTTTTTTCTTATCGCTTGAGCTATAACTCCGCCGCTAATGAGCACCAGGCCGACAATTGTAACGACTACTACGCTTTGAACGCGCACCTCTGTAGGTGAAAGTCGTTCTAGCAGTATCCCGAGTAATGCCCAATCAACCACAAGGCAATAAAAGATGTCTTTCCGGGTGAAGAGTATGGATAATGCAATAGCAATGCCCACGATAATCACTGCTACTGCCCAGAATTGCTCACCAAGACCCCATGCATTCCAGTTGATATTCACCAGTAGAGCGGTGACATTGGCAATAGTGGCTATGGTAATCCAGCCGAGGTAGACACTGAAAGGAAGATGCGCCAAATATTTTTCAGCCTTCGTCGCCTCCGATTTGCCGATATTCAGCCTTAAGTAAATTGCCAGCAGGCATCCCAGCAGTATCAACATCAGGCCCAGGGATAGGGGGACGATTTTATAATGCCAGGCAAATATCCAGCCGATGTTGGCGAGGCAGGAAATAAAGAATAGCGGCCCGATTTTCTGGACAAAGTCAACCTTCTGGGCGTCTCTTCTAACAGAGGGTATTAATGGATATATGACGAAGATTCCAAGCAATACGTAGATCAGCCCCCAGATTGCAAAAGTAAGCCCCGCTGGCACGAACAAGTTTGGATACAGGTCAGATAACTCGCCGGTCGTTATGTTATTTATGGGTAGTATAACGGCCAGCGCATTAACGACAACGGTACCGAGAAAGCCCAGTAAGTTTAGAATCGACAGCGATAAAACATGACGACTTTTATTCATGATTTTCCTCCGTTTGAGCTATTTTGTAAGAACTGAGGCTTCGACTCCTGCCTCAGCAGAAAGCGCAGAAAGTGGATTGCTACTACTTCCACCCAGACTAGCGCGTTGAGTATTATGATTCGCTCATACAAACCGAACCAGCCTCGTTGGTCACCAAAGAGTGCCCCTAATATCAATGCCAAAGCTAGAATGCCGGCAATCAGTGTATAGACAAAGATGTTCTTCCAGTTCGGGGTGCTCTTGAAGCTGGGTGCCAGCGTTAAAATAGCGATAGGGAATAGCAAGCCCAGTCCGTAAGATGCTATCGTATGGATTGTTCCATCAATGGTCGTAGCTCCGGAGTGGTCCATATGAAAAGCGGCAATCAACGTCAGCACGAAGCCTTCGAAGGCAAGAAGTATAATGCCGGCATGGAAGGCCCGGGCTCTACGAATATTGAAAAAGAGCCCGGCGACAAAGAACTCCAACAGCAAACCCATAGCCAGAAAACAAATCGTTTGTAGCCAGCCAACGCTAGTCAATGCCAGGCTGCTGACCGAATCGCGTATCGGGCTGTAACCGGGAATAGATGAAGATGCTGCGAGGTCCCCGACAATTACCACAATGGGTCCCACGATGCCTAATAATGCCGGGACTCTGTTGATGTTCAGACGTTTAGTCATAGAGACGTTAGCCAAACCGGGCTACAGCTACTTCACCATTTTCTATGACGACGGTCATTGTTCGTCGACAGTTAGGGCAAGTGAGTGGCCCGCTATAGTTATCTTTAGATGGCTCCAAAGGGATACTTTTGCCACAGCCCAGGCAGATTACTCCTGAAGAGCTTCTTGGACTAGCCTGGTGCTGTTGCTTGTGGCGAGCTAGCTCCTCTATAGTAGCGAATTCAATTCCGCAAGTGGCACATTTAAAACGCATTTATCTCCTAGCTCATTCGCAATGTCTAAAATCGCCTAGTTACTAAGTTTTTTATTCCACAATTATATCATGGTTTTCTCCCCTGACGAATAATTTGAGTTTAAGCTTAATATTCGGCTATTTTGAGACATTTATTACGAGTAAGAAAGAGATTATTCGTAACTTGGTCTACGTGGGCATCCCGATTTTCACTCAGCCACAGGCTTGAGAATCGCTACAGTCTCCAAGTATAATTAAGAACGCCTAGATAGTAGGCATCTATTGAGAGCAAGCCAGCGAAGGCACTGATTCATCATGTTGCAGCTATTCTTCTTCATCCTCGGATTAGTAAACAGCGTGTCCTTGATTTTGATCTTCCTTATCCGTAAGAGGAGAATAGACATTCTTCATCGATTCGGTTGGATTTACTTTCTGCTGGCTATTCCTGCAGCCTACGAGATCTTCTTGGTCCAGCAGGGAGGAGAGACGCTAAGATACATCATCTTCCTTGGAATCTTCTTGGCCTTCCTACTCGTGGAATGGCTGTTCGACTACATACTAAAGATCGATTTCCGCCAGAACTGGAGGAAAAACTGGAAGTNGCTCCTGCCCTACTTGAGTCTCTATTATGCCATGAACTACGGATTTGTGGTGATGCCGTGGCGGACTTCTCTGGTCTGGGGACTCATCATGCTAGGGTTGTTTGTCATTCAAATAGTAGTGAATCTAAGAACTCATCCCAAAATGAGCGGATGAAGCTCCTCTTCGACCGGTATTCGTGACTTCTGTATGAATACGGATCCGAATCGCTAGTCTTCGTACTTGAAAATGCCTCTGTATTCTGATTTGCTTACATTAGCCTGAATTTCACTCAATCCGCTATTTGTGAGCAGGGTCACAATCTCGGACACAGGCATGCCATGCGATTCTTTGATAGGTTCTCTGATGAAGAGCTTCCCATTTATATTGAGTAAGCCAGCTATTTTACTGGTTACACTCTGCCTTTCCGTAGGAGTGATATCATGTAGAACATGAATAAAAGTCAGTTTTATTGGATAACAATCCGATGTTTTATTTGGACAAGCTATTGACTAGTCCTTATCTTGATGTTATTCTGAGAAATAAATCTTAAGAGCAAGGAGGTTCAAATGCAGGCATATTGCGTGAAATGCAGAAAAAAGGTTGAAATCAAGAATCCGAGGGCTATCAGAATGAAAAACAAACGTCCTGCGACTCAAGGTGTATGCCCGAGGTGCGGGACCAAGGTATTTCGCATAGGTAAGTAGAGCTGTCGATCCCGGAATAAGGGCCTTACCAAGTAGCCCTCTTCATATTAATAATTAAAACTGGCTGCCAGTCGGCTAAACGTTTTTGCTTTTTATTCAGCTGATGTTGCTATGACTAGGGGTAAAATCATTGATGGAGGCAGCAAATGATAATTGGAGCCATGGCAGATACTCATGATAGGCTTGATGCGGTTGATAAAGCCATCAGTTTCTTTAACTCTCAGGAGGTAACCGATGTCTTGCATGCTGGCGACCTGGTATCTCCATTTGTAGTACCATTGTTCTCCAATCTGAAGGCAAAATTACACTTCGTCTGGGGAAATAATGAAGGTGACCACGATTTCGTTAAAGTGAGATTTGCCGATATTGGAGTTACACCTCTAGGTGCTTTCGCTGCGCTGCAACTGGGTGGGAAGAAAATTGCTTTGCTCCATGGCATACATGAGGAAATTGTTGATTCGCTAGTCGAGTCTGGCTGTTATGATCTGGTTGTCCGCGGACATAGTCATAAGGCGGAGATTATTGAGGGCGAAACTCTAGTGGTTAACCCCGGGGAAGTATGTGGTTATCTTACCGGGCGTCAAACAGTTGCGCTGATTGATTTGCAGGAAATGCATAGTCAGATAGTGGAGCTATAATTGCTAGCCCTCTGTAGGCTATTGCCTTCTATTGTCCATATAGCTACTGCAACTGAAAGCAGTGCCAACAAGCCTAATGTGACCATCTTCTAAGCCGGAGTGGTGCTGACGGCTATGGTGCTCATGGCCACAATAATCACCAGCCCAGCCCTCGCTATTGGCTTCAGGCTGGGATGCTCAGTTATGAACTTGGCCATCGGTGGGCTAATCTTGTAGTAGAAATCTACAAAAGCTTTCCCCACTGGTTTGGTGAGCAGATATTTATCTCTGAACTCACACAGAATCTGTACTTCTTGGGCCACGGACGTGACATAGGCTGCAGTAGCAATAAGACAATGTCAGGAGGGTGGTAGAGTTGGAGTCTTAACGTCAACTAACGTCAACCGTTGTCGCGTCGGTATCGGTTGCGCCGTCATCATCGGTCACTTTGAGACCTATCGTATACGTCCCCGCAAAGGGCCAGGAATGAGTTGGTTGCGAGCCAAACGCGTCATCGTACACTTCGTCGTTGTCCAGGTCCCATGCGTAGCTGGTGATGGTCCCGTCGCTATCAAAAGAGCCAGTACCGTTGAGGGTGATGGTCTCCCCTATATTTCCAGAGTATGGGCCATTGGCATCGGCGGTGGGAGGGTCGTTAACATCAACCGTAGCACAGCCTACCATGCTAGCGATTAAGACCACCACAGTCAATAATATGACGATTCTTTTCACGTATGTATCTTTCAAGTTCCAGTATACCACTGGTGAGGAAATTGTCAATAGTTTCTGCTATCTAAGACATACTACGGGTTAAGGAGTAACAAAACGTCAGTTTCTGTAATGGGATAACAAAACAGGCTAATATGACATACTGATTAAAACAAGCAAATGTTACTCAACAAAAGACGCTTTAATGATATTTGATAACCTGACGGGTGTGGGGCTAATCTTACGGGCTGGGCAAGATTGGCAAAATAAAAAGCCCACTACTTTTCTAGCTGCTTTAGAGATTTCTCCACTATTTCTGTTAGCTCCTTGGGGGTAAATGGTTTGGATAAAAATGGCCTACCACTTTGCTCTATAAAAGCCATGGTTTTCTCGTCTATCACACTCCCGGTGGTGAATATTACATTGTTTGCCACCTGCAAATAGTTCTTTTGCAGCCATTGGTAAAGTTCGGCGCCGCTCAATTTCGGCGTCCTGATATCAATCATACAGATGTGATATTGCTTCTTCTCTATCATCTCCTGAGCCAATGTCCCGTCGACGGCAATCTCCACCTCAAATCCTTCCCTGGCAAGGACTCTTTGGCATAGATTGGCAATCGATGGTTCGTCCTCGACTATCAAGATTCTCTTCGTGGTGCTATCAAGAGTATTCATTGTGCGCCCCCTTCTCTTTACTCCTTGCTGATTGGTAACTCGACCACAAAAGTAGCTCCTTCGCCAGGCTCGCTCTCGGCGTATATCTTGCCGCCATGTTCAGTGACTATCCCGTGACAGATACTTAGACCAAGCCCGGTGCCCTTGCCGACGTCTCTGGTGGTGAAGAACGGAGTAAAGAGTTGCTTCATCA
>JGI2173J19968_10000188_pt1 | contig 21345 bp, 28 predicted proteins | sample DeeMarSWOR136_30_FD_19968 | JGI IMG/M metagenome (IMG submission 19968) | reverse complement strand
GAAGACCCATCAAAGCCACCGCCAATAAAATTTTATTCATAGCTAAACCGTTTATAGCTTCCGCTATGCCCTTTCCTGTCTTTTATCTTCCAGCGAGGCTTCCCATCTTTATCATACAACGGCTCCTCAAACTCTTTTACCCAAAACTCTTTTTTCAAACGGAAGTATTCAGACGCATCCAAACATTCCAAATCTTCCAAAGGTTTTTGGCATAAAGGACAGAGATTATGCTTAAAATCGACCTCTTCAAAATCCTCTTTCGTTAGTTTAAGCGCACGATACGACATAACACCAAACCAAGTTATGACATGATACTTCTTTTCTTCAATCGGAACCCCGCAATGGTCTAGCTGATATCGCAACGTAGCGAAAGTCGAAATCCTTTCAGTGGTCTTAAAAATCTTCTTTCGGTTTTTCGCAATCTTCACTATAAAACCGTCTTTGGCATAGCGTCGCCTTGTACGTCCTTCAAAGCCTTCACACTTCTTACACCATTCTTCGCGGTCGAACCCATTATTATGGGAGCAAGCACGACATCGGTGATAGCCACCCTTAATAAATCCCGTAACATGATAATGCGGAGAGTACCGCCAGCCAAAGGGAACGCCTTTCTTTTCTGCTTCTTCATGGTCAGCGTATCGAAGAGGATGAAAAGCTATTGAACCACCCATGATTCCACGAGAGTCAAGAGCATTTTTTAGCTTTGTTCTACGATATTCCCTTTCGGATTCGGGAGTTTCTGTTAAACATTCATCCTCTCGAGGTTGAGAAACCACTAAATGCTCTTCTTTTCCATACCGCTTTCGAGCTTTTAAAAAACGCGCCTCTGCTCTTCGCGCTTCTCGTGTAGCCCATCCATGCTTATAACAAGTCGCACAGCGAGGATTATCGCAATACCTAAATCGTTTACGTCCAAACATCATACCCCTATGGTTTACACCATCAAGCGTAGTATGGTTATGCCCTTCGAGGTTAAGACAGCCTTTAACACCATAGAATTTTCCGCAAGCTTTCGGGTCATCTTTATCTGGGTTTGTGACTTTTCCCGTGCCCGCAAGCATCCAACCTTTTACGCGTCCCCATACATCAGAAACAGGAAGGGTCTCTTCTTTCGGTTCCTCTTCTTTGTCCCAATCTCCAAATTCACGCATTAAATTATACTTTAATTCTGAATTGTCGTAGTCGTCGTACTTCACTTGAGAGAAATCTCCCTTCCGTCCATGCCGTTACATACAGTTTCTACACGAACCGAAGAGGAAGAAGCAGGAATAAGCACATAGACGGAAGGGTCGTTACAGAAATGTTGAACAAAGAAGCGACGGTGACGGACATGACCCAAGCTGGGATAGGCGTCGAGAAAATTTTTAGCTTGAGCCATATCCACCACAAATCGACTTGTGACGCCAAACTATATAAAATCGACTTTATTAAATAAACTACAGAAAGCCGTCAAAGTAAAGAACTATTAGCTCCTAAAATTCATACAAATTTGTCTTTTTTTACTACTTTTATAATTATCTAAACTGGAAAGGCATTAAACGGGATTTTTCATATAAATATGTAAAAATAGCATTCCTCGTGAAGAGTTTATATAATCCTTTTAGTATCCAGTTTTTTGTTAGACTTATCAAACAATCTCTTTACCACACTAAATAAATACCTGAGAACCCACACCAACTCCAACCAACCATTAGTCATAGCCCAAACACGACAACACAAAGTACTTTTCTTTAGGGAAGAAAAGATACCAAAAGAACCCAGCAATTACCAAGAATTGCCCAGCGCGCAAGCAAAACACGTACCCTTGCGCTCTGGAAACAGACCACTTATGCCCCCTCACCACCGAGGGGCAACGCAGTCAAAGACCAACACAGGAATGACACCCAGCCAACACCACGTCTTCTCCCAATTTCTCTTTTTCTTTTCCATTACCATATTCAAAGTGCCTTCTGCTTTCGCAGTCCTCAAGGTAAACTTTTCCCCTTGTTTCAGCCAAGGGTCGTTCCGACTAAAAGTTTACTCTCTCGGAACGGGCGCACGAGAAGGGACGCATATCAATCCCAACAAGGAATGATATAAATAAGGAGAGAAAAAATAGCGCGAGAGAGGAGGTGAAAAAAGAATGATGGAAGAAACGACAACACAAGAAAAATACTTTGCCCTAAGGCGGGTTACAACCAACACACCAGCTCCGTTTTCCAAAAGGCATTGTGCGTTTTGCATATTATTATGTGGTGTTGGCTCTGCTAATCGCGTCTTCTATCGTAGGGGGAAGGTTTGAGCCGAGAATGTTCCATTTAACGCACTTCATAACCTTCAGCTTAGACTTAGTTTTCTCCATGCAGTTTGCGTGTTGCCCAGAATGTGCAAACTCGTTGAGAGCATCCTCATTTTCGAATACACCGACTACTACTAACTTTTTGTTTAGGAATCCCAGTCGCCCAGTTATCCCGATAGCTCCTTTAGTTTTCTCCAATTGTTTAGCCACTTTTTGTGCTCCCATTAGCAAACTGAAATAAGACCAACTGCTTTTGAGCTCTCCCACATTCGCAAACGCGAAATATTCACGGTCAGGACTGATTTCTGAAAAGGTTGTCCATTTAACATTAGGCATAAAGGTCAAAATCTTTTCTGTTTGGAGGTTATATATAAAATTATAAGCGCCGCTAACTTGCTACAATGCGGCACAACAATCGAAGGCGTACAACTCTTCAGGAAACGAAAATAGCGTGCGTTAATTCTTTGGTTTCAGCGCAGAGCGAGCGCTTGGAAAACTCCAATACTGCTTTCAAATTCATAAACTATATTTTCGAAGGATTTTCTAAATGGTACCTTCGGGATGACGTTAGTTGAACAATTGGCGAACAGTTGGCTATTTTTTTCTTGGATGGGGTTCCGTTTTTCTCATCTATGCCCTCATCGTTTTCTTGAGTTTGACATCTATGTTTTCCGCAATTCCCTCCCTTGCTCAAGCAACAATTGCCTTAGCCATGAATGCTCCTGGGCTGATTATTGCTTCCTTTGCATATGTGGCTGGATTTGTTTGCTATTACGCACGACGAGAAAACTTGGCAACGTCAGTTGAAGCAAATTCAGTAGATACGCAAGAATACGTAAGTCAACCTGTTTCAAGTAAAATAGATTCTCTATGCCCTTCTCCCGTGAGTGTTACAGTCGACGAAAGTTATGAAATAAAAAGAGAAGACTCGGGCTTCTTTACCGAAAAGTAAAATTTTCTTCACCCTTGCANTTTCCTTTTTTAGACCCTTAGGAAGCTCACGCTAAATAAAAATAACCTCTTTTCCATCAAGCATCATTCAATGCCGTTTCGCTCGCTCTCGCTNCGCTCACGTTCTTCTTATGTCATCTTTTCAAAATGGTTTAGCAGCGATATTGGCAAGCTCTGCTTTGGTCNTTCTCGGTCGGTTACAAACAGTTCAAGAGTAACTCTTGCTTGGTTAACGGATGTATCTATGCATTTCAATATGTAGGCTCCTTTGCAAAGGATTATTCCTACTTCTTTTCTTAGGTCTAAGTCTTCTGAAAGCCATAACACGTCGCCTTCACATATTATTTCCTCGCCTATCTCTATTGTTGGAGGCAACACTTTCGGAGTTCCTTTGAGCGGTATGTTTTTTCCAACGTTCGACATTTTTAAGCCCTACATGCCTATTGAACAAATAATTTGTTCACTTGTCAGTTTAATGCTCAATCTCAAAATAAGACATTTATGGATTTGAAAACAATATCGCAAATCAAGCGCCAAATAGACGGAACAAAACTATTCAAAAAACGCAAATAACCCTCTTTTCTACAAAGGCACTCATCTAGAATTTCTCAAGATATGACAGTATAGCTAAATTATAAGCATATGCAACCTTACCTCACGAAAGAAGAACATATTAGGGTTACCGTCTCCCTAACGGAAGGAATCGAGCGTAGTTCATGAAATACGAACTTGTCGAGTGCTTCTACTGATTGGAAATGTACCTGAATCACTAAATCATATATGCCATACGTTGCCCATGCACGCTCCACACCATTTATAATCTTTACACACTCCAGAACTTCCTTGTCTTTCCCAGCACCCACCTTAGCCATAACGATAGCATCTACCATAAAATACCTTCTCCTGAATTGTATGTTATTCCTGAGTTTCGCTATAAATTTTGCGGTATAAATTTACTCGAGCTTCTATAGCAGTGCTTCTTGGGCTTGAGGATTTAAATTTGGTTCTAGAACGTACGACACTAGAATTTCTCAAGATATGACAATATATCTCAAGTAGTGATTGTGTTAAGCGTCTCAGGAAACTCGATGTGGGAGTAATCCCTTAAAAGGGAAACCCTTGTCCTCCGAGCCTCGCCTTCAGTGCGCGCTAAATTAATTTATTGTTTTTTTGTCCTTTTGCTTTTACATTGGCAAGGGGCAATCCAGCCTTTGCCACACTTTCGGCACATCATAAAATCATTTTCACCATTACAAGTTAAAACAGCGGCATAATCATCACAAACATGCTTAGCTTCAGGGTCTTTGTATATCACTCTTTTCCAAAACTCGTCCAAAAGTTCACCACGTTTACCCTTTTTCACCTGAGCAAACGATGCAACCGCCATATTTAGTACAATGCTTTTGAACAGCATAGTTCAAAAACTTGAACAGATTGCCAACAGGTGTTTTCAAAGCATAGTTTATCTTAATTTTACTTGAAAAGAAATGCCATTGAAAACAAGACAGAAAGTTAAACAATACAAGAACCTAGAAATTACTAAGGCGTAAGGCGGGTTACGTCCAACACACCAGCCAATTTACTTGCGTCCGTTCCTAAAAAGACTCAGGCTCTTCTTCTGAGCAGAATACAACTTTAAATTTTGCTCTTGTTGGGGTTGCATATTTTTGCTTTTCTACAATTGTTTCTGTTTACTTTCATTATTCTGTTTTTTGTAGTTAGTTGAAGTTTGAAGGAGGTGTGGTGGCTTCCATTCCTTTGTGAGCCACAACAAGAACCCAGCAAAAGCCATGCTTGAGATACTCAAAATGGACTGGTCAAGTGTAGTCCAATGCCCAAGAATACTGTAGAATGGCAGCCAGTTCCAATCTCCAACTGGAAAAACGCCTTTATTCCAGATTAAATAAAAAAACAAGTCCTGACTGCAAGTGCACCAAAACACCTCAGTTAAAACCCAAACCCTCCAGCTCTTATGGATGACAAGAAGAGTAAAAATTACAAATTGGTAAAGAGCTATCTTGAGGAGGTTGTCTTTTTCAGCCCAGCTCTCACTGTATTTGAGGCCGTGTTCATAGAGGTCGTGGTGAATAATGTAGCCGTTGCCCTCCAACAAAACAACAGCTACAAAAAACAGAACTACGCCAAGCACCACGCCTCGACGCATAGTTTTCGCCTCTAACAAGTCTTGGGGCACCAGTCAGGTATATAACCAATAATCAAAAACTAGGACACTTTAAAAATGTCCAACACACCAGCCTCATTTTTCTTGTATAAAATTTTAGAAACTATAAAAAAATGCTGAAGAGAACCAATATATCTGGCTAGCGTTGAATATAATACCATGGTCAAACAAGCAAAATCAGCGGATTTGCAAGAAGCAGTTAAAAAAGCAAAACGGGGAAAGGTTAGTGGTTGGATAGAGTTCATTATAGGGGCGGTTTTGATCAGTCTTGGCCTCAATTTTTTTGTCGCTTCGATATCTTATTGGATGATTTTCGGCGGTATGTTTCTAGCCGTTTTTGGTCTTTATTCAATAACTACTAACGTTAGAAAAGAATCATTATTAATGAAAGAACTGCCTTCAACGCCGAAAAGAGCCCTCAAATGCCCTTCATGCGGAAGAAAAATACCCCAAGAAAGTTTTGATTATTGCCCTTTTTGCGGGCACGCACTCAAATCTTAGACCGCACAGTCATGTCCGAACAGGTCATTTTCTTTATATAAGGGGGCTACAGTCTTCTCCGAGCGCTAGTATTGAAGGCTGTCAACCTCTAGTTGACTCTATTTATAGAGGGGGTATAAGTTTTTTCACGCGCTAGAGACCAAAACTGCCGCAACAAATTTCGCCATGTTTTCGGTTCCTCTTTCATAAAACTTTTATATGTGATGGCGTTTGGATATGCATATATCGACTATGGAACACGGTGCTATAATGGAACCAAGCAAAAAACCGCTGAACGTCCTCATTAAACAATTGCACGGGAACATCGAAGTCATCCTCAAGAATGGCTGCGAATACAAGGGAAAGATGATTAAATGCGATGGGCATATGAACATCCTTCTGGAAGGAGCAACGGAATGCAAGGAAGAGCAGCTGATCACAAACTATGGTAACGTTCTGCTACGCGGAAACAACATCCTCTACATAATTTTAGACGCTACAAAACATTAAACGCAGATGCTCTGCCTATTTCAATTACACCGTTGCAAGTTTTCTAAACCCTAACTTTCATGCTCTTTGCTCTTTTGACAAGTTCGCAGGAACAACCGTAATAGACCTACGCTACTAACTCGGTTAATTCAACTTCAAACTTTTGCTTAAAACGCCTTTTGCCAGATTTTGCAAATTGCTGAAGTACGCTTCTCAAAAACTCTTAAAAAAGATGCGCTATCTTAAAGCAAGTAAGACGTAAGTCGTAGAGAGGAAAAAGAGTGAAGTTCTCGCTGAAAAGGTTGACCGATGTACTGCGTGGTTTTGTAACGAAACGAGGAAGAATGCTGAGACTCATTGCTACAATATTCGCTGTGGCGCTTCTATGCGTAATCCTTTCAGGGTTAACGCTAACCCAGCTTACATCGGATTATCAAGCAGGCGGCACAAACGAAGCCAATGAACCCGAACCAGTTGCACCAAATTACCCAACAACCAAACCAATCTCCAACGTAGGAAAGCTGAAGACCATAGGCATCGGAGCTTATTGGGATGAGAACTCAACAGCCACAGTGAATTGGATCGATTGGGGTACATTAGAACCAGGTGCCCAAAGCAATGTCGTTATATACTTTCGGAATGAGGGAAATTCTACTGTGACTTTGAGTAAATCTATATCGAATTGGAATCCGTCAATAGTTGCCAGCTATCTGACTTTGAGTTGGGACTACACTGGTCAACCAATCGAGGCGGACAAAAATATCCAAGTGACGTTAACTTTAAGCGTTCGTGAAAGCATTACAGGAATAACCGACTTTAGCTTCGATATGACTGTCGTGGGAACTGGATAGAAAACAGGTTAATAGGTACGCAAAAAGCGCCTCATGCACCAACTTTTGCGCGGTCAAAAACTCAAACGTTCATATAAAATTTTTATTTATTACCTAGTGCATAGGCTCTTAATGGAGAGTTTTAGAATGAGCGATAAGGAATTGCGGGTGTCAAAAATTAAGGATGGCACTGTTATTGATCATATAAGTGGCGGATACGCTTTAGACGTTGTTAAAATCTTGGGAATAACAGGGCGCGAAAAGAGGGTGATGACCATTGCCATCAACGTTCCGAGCAAGCGCTTCAGGGTGAAGGACATCGTGAAAATTGAGGGTCGAGCGCTTAACTCGCAGGAAGTTAACCGAATTGCGTTGGTGGCGCCTCATGCTTCTATCAACATTATCCGCGATTATGATGTTGTGGAGAAGTTGGAGGTCAAGTTGCCGACGGTCATTGAAGGTATTATAAAGTGTGTGAATCCCGCGTGTGTAAGCAACAGCAACGAGCCTGTTGCAGCGAGGTTCTACGTTCAGAGTGAGGAACCTTTGTGGTTGAAGTGCCATTATTGTGGTTACGTGTTGGAAAAAGCGGATGTGTTGCGGCAGCTGTAGTGTTGTTGTTCGTGGTCGGAACTGACAGTAAAGTTTATATCGTAAGATGTAATATTCCATTTACGTAATATGTCTGTGTTTAGACATATTGTATAGCTGTAAAACATAAATACACAAGGTGAAAAAAATGATAGATACACCTCTCAATATCTTAGCCGCAATCTGGGTATCTTTTGCAGGATATGCCGTATGGTACCTAACGTCAGCTAAGCGTAATGTGCCAATCACGTTTGATGATGCAAAGACACTATGGAAAATCCACAAGAAAAACGCTAAATGCCGCGGTCACAAATGGCGCCCCATTTCACGCAGAGGCGGCAAAATTTCCGGCTTCGAATGTGAATGTGGATATAAATACAATCAAAAGCGTCCGATATTTTCCAGCATGCCTAAAAATAGCCACCGAGACCATAGAAATCAACCTGGTTTTCCAGTTACAACCTACTAAATCAGCTTGCTCTCTTTGAGTCTGCGGTTTGCTTGGATCTTGCGCGCGCCAGTTGAAACAATTTTCTAAAATAGTTTTTACTTAACATGGGACCCTTGTTTATGCCTGAGCATTCAGACGTGTAAAGAAACGTGTACTTTCCGCTATCGGCAATTTTGAGTTCAAATGGGTAAAATCTGCAGATCAAAGGTCGCGCAGAGTAAATGGTGCAGCGTTTGTTTTCTAAAAAGACGCATTTTCCATTTTTCGTCTTTTTCATTTCGTAACTGTAAGGTGCTTTATCCTTGATTTTTACCGTGAACTCTGAGATTGGCTGAGAAGTTGCTTTGGCGATCTGTTCGGCCTCTGTTCTCAAAAGAAGGATGTGTCTGGTTTTTTCTTTTGTGTCGCCGCAACATATTCCGCATTTTACGCATTGAAAGTGCACGGCAGCTGGGTAGTTGAAACTCATTTTGTTTTCCAACAAGGCGTAATATGTGCGTGAACGTGCATAAAAGCGAAGCGAAGTTACTTCTTTCGGTGCCCTTCGCCATACTGATGCGGCCTGCTGCGGTTCTTGTCAAGTTTCTTTTTGAACATAGCATCCATGTTCACGGTGGGACATGCCAAGCGGCTTGCGTCCAAGATGTAAAATATGACGTCAATGAGTTCTTCTGCTATTTTCTCTTCTGTTTCGCCTTTTTTCCAAGCGTCGCTCGCTTCGCCTAATTCAATGAAGGCGAAAAGGAGTTTTTTGGGGATATCTTCAGGCTTGTTGTAGAAGCCTTTCTCTATGACGAGGAATTCGATTTCCTTTTTCATCTCTTCCAAGTGCATTTCACGCTTTCTCCTAGCTGCGTGGAAAAGACTATAGCCCCCTTTTATATAGTTTTTAACATGGTTTTGAGCGGTTTCTGCGCCATTACGGATAGACCCCTCTATAGTTTCTGCAATGAACCACTATTAGGCTCCAAATAGGCTGGTTTGGCTTTCACCGCGTCTCCGAGGAGTCTGTTTCCGTGCTTGCCATGTGCTTCGTATGGTCTTTTGTATGGTTTGTGCCTGCGTAGGCTTGTAGAGTAGCGACGCTACTTAAACCTCAACTGAATTCAGAAACAAATTCACTCAAAATTGTCGTACCTTGGTAAACAACAACACTCATTTCTCTTTTCCGAACGAACGTCCACAATCTTTGCAGCGCCATCTTGAATTTTTAAGTGAGTTCCGAAGTTGCATCTCCGTATCGGATTTTCCGATATAACGTTAAAACTAGCGGGGGAATGAGAGATTTTATCCGTACTCTGGCTCCTTCAGATTCAGATTCTTTCCAATCTTTTTTCCACTTCTTAAGTCTTTCTTTGAGTTCATTGATCTGTCTTGGCATGGGACCTTTAAAACCTACACCAATTACCGTATGAGGAAAACTCTCATTTCCAGCGAAATCAATAAAAAAAGAGCTAAAATGCGCATTCGAAAGAAGACTTTTAAATGCTTCAGGAGTAAAACGCCAATAATCAGATGGGTACTCATGTATAGGGAAGTTCATGACTGAACTAATTACAAGAACTCCGTTGGGCTTAAGTATTCGATAAACTTCTGCTATCGCTTTTCTCACGAATTCTACATGTTCAAGCGTATCCAAAACGAGAACAGTTCCAACTGATTCGGAAGGAAGATCTATTTCATGCAGATTTAGAATACGATCCACACCCGGCGCGCGCGGTCCTTCGCATATATCGGCCCCAACATACTCCTTACCTGGAAAGAATGGTCGAAGATCCGCAAAACCCTCTTGACCTGGCACTTGTAGAGAGCCGAACTCATAGATAGGTTCTTGAATAGGCAAAGTTTCAGTGATGATTTTTATAAATTGTTTAATTGATCTGCGCATGTTATTCACTATCTTTCGGGAAATACACTCAAGGATATTGTAGTTAGACAAGAAAAAAGTGGAACACTAGAGATGTGAGCTCTGCCAACGACAACTTTGATTTTGGAATTGGTGTGCTTTACAAGGTCTGCATAACTTTGAGCTAAACAGTAATTCTCAGTTATGCTTGTCAAGGCTACCACGTCAGGCTGAAAAGTCCGCAAAAGGGCCTCGTTAAGCTTTTCAACATAACAAGGCTCAAACTCACCTCCGTACTTGCTACAATAACTTGTCAAATAGCCAAACGCTAACGGATGATATCGTTTGTGGATAGCGTTTTCCAAATCAATAACATTGACAAATAATATCTTCAAGAGATTCACACAACTATCTTGCTGATTGTTTTTATTGGAAGAGACATTTTCCATTTCTCTCGGAACAAAGCTAATGACTCAGCGTACTCTTTGGATTCAATGTCTCCACTTAGATTTCTGCTTTTGTGCTGACAAGAGATTTGCATAGAGAGAACGTCAAAGCCGAGACTATGAGCTTGCATACACAAGTCTGCTCCATAAAAATGGAAGCTGAACCTCTTGTCAAACTTCAAGCCTTGCTTAAAAAGGCTTGAATGAACAATGAGACACATTTCATCCAGAGTTTCAACTGGAGTATTCTCAGCTAATTTGACACCAATAAGAGAACCATCAGTCTGAAGGATTTGTCCAAAAAGCTTGTTGTAGCCCACACGACAGCCTATAACACCATAAACAGCTAAACTATCCTTTCCTTTCAGAAGAGGTTGCAAAGGCTCCTGCAAAATGAAGTCTTGGTGGCAAAAGACCAGCCACGTATTCTTGTCAAGGAGCTGCTCAATAATCAAGTTAAAAATGTAAGGCAGCGAATCATTTCTGCTGTTATATACTGCAATGACGTCTTCATTATGAACAAAGGGACTTGAGCTAAAACACTTTTGGAAAATAGCTGGATTATTATATACAACTATGAACACAAGGTTTGCATCGTTGCTCGGTTGAAGTCGTTTTTTAAGCTGAATTTCAAGCTCAAACGGAGTCTTAATGTAACCACGTCTTTGAAGTCTTCTCTCCAAATGTCTCATAGCTCTAAAAGGCAGTGAAGACTGGAACCCGTCAAGCAAAGTTACTGGACACAGTAGCTTTAATCTTTCCGTAACCGGAGAGTCAAAACTCCGAACAAAAGACTTTACATTCAAACCCAGCTTAGAAGCTGCATCTTCAAACCACTCCTCATCCAAATAGTGAAGGTGAAAAAATCTCTTGGCTCCACTTCCTTTCCTATGAGGACAACGAACGACAACCTTCCTCTTGGAAACTCTACACATCTCCTTTAACATCAAAAATGGATTATGAACATGCTCAATCACATGACTGGAAAAGACGACAGCAAAAACGCTGTCCTTGAAAGGCAAATGCTCAGCGTCAGCGACCACGAAGTTAGGAATCATTTTAGGGTTTAAGAATTCTCCACGTTTCTGGTCACCCTCTTGACTATTCCAGCCACGAACACAAAAATCTACGTTCACGTCTCCAGTAGGCTTAGAACCGCAACCAACATCCAATTTCAAGTTACTCGTGTCTAACTTGCCTGGGAAACGAGTCTCTTTTCCTAAATCTTTAAGTGAAACTTCAAAACCAAGCACAGTATTCTCAGTTTTTACGTTTCGGTCCTCCATGACGTTCTCATCATTTAGTCTGTTTATTGTTAAGGTGTTTAGAATCTTAATTTGGGCTTTATGAATTCTGAGTAATGATTTTTGATAACCAAGCCCTTTTTCGCTATTTTACACCCTTTTTCCCACACCTGCACGCCTCAGAAAAAGAGGTAATTATTAACAAAGTGGGAAAGCTACTATACACAAAAACAGTTGCGGCCTGAAAACGAAAGAGTATAACTGTTAAAACTAATTTTCATAATATATTCTTCTTTTCCCTTCAAAAACGCCCTGTAAAACAGCGAATCTAATCAACGGATACATGAATACGATTTGAGGAGATTTCTTCTTTAACGCAACCTCTAAACCTCTGAACGGAGAAAATGCTAATCGTAAGAAAAGTGATTTGATGCCTAAAGGTCTCTGGAACAACATCGGATAGAGTTCAGGGAAACAGGTTCCGTACCAATAGTAATGTTTGAGTTCGTCAACTAAACCCTTTCGCAAGTGAAGCGATTTCACGGAGAAATCAACTGTCCATTTGAAACCGTGTTGCTGGATTCGTTGCGCGAGAACGTTATCTACACCAGCCGAGAAGAGTAGTTCTGGAAAACCGCCTATTTCCTTGATAATGCTGGTTCGATAAAGTGTGTTGTCAAGCGTTTTGCCGTAAAGGTATGCTTCAGAATTTTCTGTTCTTTGCTGGTAACGTAGAGTGGCGTATTCTTGCAGTTTTCTGAGTGCTAAAGGTTGGCTAGGCAAACGAACCCCAGAAGCAATCGCTACATGCGGGTCGGAAAAATATTTGGAAATTTTTCGCCACCAATCATAGGCAAGAACTAAGTCTTGCTCGAAACTGGCAAAAAATTCTGACTTTACTTGGTCTAAAGCGGTATTGGTTCCATCGCTTATACCAGTTCCTTTATTGGCAATCACCTGCCAACCGAAAGCTTCTGCGATGCTTCTAGTTTCATCCACACTATCATCGTCAACGATTATCTTGTTTTTCACTATTTTATGTGGAAGGACCTTATTGATTTGCCTGAAAACAGGCACTAAGGTTTCGGCACCGTTTTTAGTCCACATTACGAGGTCGAGGTTGTCAATCACTGCTTTCACCTATTCCTAATTTCTTTTTTTATTACCCATCCTCACGTAGATTGGGGTTCCATCTCAATGGGCTGGTCTATAGCAACCTGGAAGTCTATTGGTTCCTCAGAAGCGGAGATTTGCAAATTAAAATCACTTGGCTCATCTGTCCACATCCTAAACATTTGAATGCCTGCATCTTCTGATGGATAACGCTTCTTCATCCAAAGAATAACATAAACAAAACAGACTAAGCCAACAATAACGAACGCTGCAATAACTATAGCAATTATTTCTATACCGCTTTTCAAGATTTTCTGAACAGTTAAGGAAAAAGCCGTTTGGTGAAAAAAAGACTTATGAACCTATAATCATGTTTTAAAATTCATAAATCATAAGTCAAATATTCAGTTCCCTTTTACTTCAAGGGAACGCAAATGAGTTTACAAGAGCCTATAGTAATAGGCTTAGACGAGCAAGTTTTAGAAGAAGACTACGACCAATACGCTCTAGAAATAGGCTGCGGGCAGCATCCGACTGCTGGCTATAACGTTAGCCTTGATGTAGACCGTGATAATCATCCTTCTGTTGTGGCTGATGCTAATCATATTCCTTTTCGAGACGGCATTTTCCAAAGAGTCTGCCTTTTTGAGGTTCTTGAGCATATGAGTTGCCCTATGCGGGTCCTAAACGAGGTAAATCGCGTTATGCGATCTGAGGGATTTTTAGAGCTTTCAGTTCCGAACATATACCATTTCGGAGACACATTTTTGTGGATTTTAAGCAAAAACATTCCCGTTACCCACGAGCATATTAACAGTTGGAGAGCACCTGAATTATCCACCCTTCTACAGCGTTGTGGATTTGCTGTTGTCACAGTTGACTTTATAAACCGTGTTTGGTTTAACCGCCCTTCCCGCATAATCTTTCTTTTTCCAAAACGTCTCAAATGCCATAGCTTGTTTATTAGAGCAATTAAGTTGAGAAAATAAAACTGCCATAAACAGCTTTCTTCCTTTTCCACCCCTGCACGCCTATTTTTCGAGCCCTATTTTTCTTAGAACGCTACCCGAAACAAGAATGATGACAACAAGAAACGTCACCACAGCCGCCAAGGGATAATCCCCTATCCCAGCTGTCAACCCGATGGCTGCAGTAGCCCAAAGGCTCGCCGCGGTTGTTATACCCTTGACCTTGTCCTTCTCCGCCCAGATGGTTCCTGCACCTATGAAGCCAATTCCCGCAACGATGCCCGCTGCAATTCGCGCAGGTTCCACGCTGAAGCCTACAGAAACGATGGTGAAGAGGCATGAGCCAAGCGACACAAGCATATGCGTGCGTAACCCTGCAGGCTTATGCGTTATTTCCCGCTCCACGCCCACCACGGCGCCTAACGCCACGGCTAAAATCAAACTCAGAAACGTTTCAACAGTCAGCGCAGTCTGCATAGCAAGAAACTATACACATGTAGCATAAAAACACATTTGCAAATTCAGTAGCTTGCCGCTATATTCCGAAAAAAGAGAAAACGATTTAGATACGCAACTATATCATTTCTACGATGCCACATGATAGCCAGAAGCATCTTAGACTTAATTGGCAACACGCCGATGGTACAAATAAACAACCTGAACAAAAACCCAAACATCGAAATGTACGTGAAAATGGAAAAATTCAACATCGGCGGCTCCGTCAAAGACCGCATAGCCAAATACATGATTGAACAAGCCGAGAAAACAGGGCAACTCAACAAAGACAAGATTGTCATAGAGCCGACCAGCGGCAATACGGGCATAGGCTTAGCCATAGTCTGCCGCGTTAAAGGCTATAATCTCTTCCTTGTTATGCCAGAAAACATGACCATGGAAAGGCGGCAGATTCTCAACGCCATCGGCGCAAAAATTATCCTCAGCGAAGGCGACAAAGGCATGGACGGCGCAGAAGACTTGGCACGCAAACTAGTCAGCCAAAGCCCAGACACATACTTCATGCCCAACCAATTCGCCAACCAAGCCAATATGCTTGCGCATTATGAAACCACAGCCGAAGAAATCTGGAAAGACACGAAGGGCAAAGTAACCCACTTCGTAGCGGGAATCGGCACCACAGGCACCCTTATGGGCGTCTCCAAACGACTCAAAGAATACAACCCCGACGTCCAAATAATCGCCGTTGAGCCCGAAAACGGTACATCCATCCAAGGCTTAAAGAACCTTGAAATCCAATACGTCCCATCCATCTGGAAAAAAGAACGCGTAGACGAAATCCACAAAGTCCACCCGAAAAAAGCAGAAGAAGCCGCAAGACTACTAGCCCTACAAGAAGGCATCTTCGTCGGACCAAGCTCAGGTGCCATATTCCACATAGCCCTAAAAAAAGCAAAAGAAATCGACAAAGGCGTCATAGTTTCCATAGCCCCTGACGGCGGAGAAAAATACCTGTCCACAACACTCTGCGACCCCGTCCTCTGCCTGAAATGCGCACGAAAATACGGCATCCGATGCTCCTACATCGACGGAAGCCCCATATCGAAAGCACTATCCAAATAACGAAAAGCGCGAAATTATGAAAAAAAAATTAGGTGGCACTTATCTCCTCGTCATGTTTTTCCCTTAACGCCTGCGTCTCCTCAAGTAGACCAGCAAAATTACACCGATAACAATCACGATCACAACTATAGCAACAACCAACGCGATGGGAAAAACCTCTGGCTGCTTTATGCTGAAGTAAACTGTCTCTGACGCTCCGACGTTTCCCGCATCGTCCCAAGCGTACACTACTATGTTATGTTCTCCGTCAGTTAGTTCAGTCAGCGTCATGTTCCCGGAAATCGTTACATTCCCTTGTCCATCCAAACTATACACCACCTGCGAAACCGACTCGTTAACCGTGAAATTTAATGGCACATCAGGCGTCTCGTAAGTTGCAGCCTCCGGAGACAAAATCGAGACGCTCGGCGGAGTCGCATCCACGGTAAAGTTGACGAATGCAAAACTAGTATACTCTATAGGGAGAAAAAGCAAATCCGGATTCGGAACTTCCTCAGTCGCATGAACCAATATCACATGATTCCCCTCTGGTATTCCAGTCAGATCACAAGAGAAAGTAAGCGTTTGAACCGCGATACGTTTGAAATCTGCATACGTGTTATTTTCCCCATCAACATAAGTCCTGTTCTGTTGCCAATCTCCCAGATAATAAACCGCATTTATATTCATCATAGAAAGCAACTCAGAACTGTTTACTCTCGGATCAATCACATCACCGACTCTCACGTTAAAAGAAAGAGTAATGTTGCCTGCGGCTTGGATTCTGCTCTCAGGAGAAAATATCGTTATTACAGGAGGCTCAGCAAAATCATCAGATTCCGCCATTACCAANTCAGNANATCGCATNCCAACTACNGCTAACATCAAGAGCGGTAAGACCAAAAATAGCGCTATTGCCCTCTTCATAACTATCTATTAAAAATAACGCGGAACTTGCTTTTACTTTTTACGGAATAATCGCCCTATTTAGAAAAAGGAAGCAAAAAATTATCGGGCAGTTTCCAAAATTATCGGATATATCTCCTTGTTCACGTATTCCACGTACTTGTTCTTATCCGCCAAGTTGAATATTGTCACCGACGCGTCTCTTGTAACGCCCACAACGTAGCCTGTCTCCTTTGACCGCGCAACAACGTACCACAAGTCCCCATGTTTCGTGTAATCCTCAAACAACGTCGCATTTATTAAATCAGGTCCATAAAGCGACAACTTGTTCACGTTAGGTATGTCCACGTTATCAAAGAAAGTTATTTTCGTGTCTTCAGGGTTTTTCAAGTGAAACCCCCGCAACGTTTCAGGCGGAATTCTCGCTTCCACTATGCCGCCTACCTTATCAAAGAGGAGTTCGCTGAGCTTGTTCGCTATGAAATTCGCAACGCGCTTCTTCTCCACAATAGTCAGGAACGTCGTGCCTTCCACTTGGGCGAAGCTGAAGAGCGCCTCCACGGTGCGCGGCAAGGGCGCAGTTTTGCCTCTGTGAAACACGTGCATAACGTAATCGTGCGAGTAGACGCCGCGGAGCGTGTTCTCCTTCGGCAAAAGCCCAACCACCTCCGTCACAAGCGTAAAGTTGTAGTCGCCCTCCTCGTAAGGCTCCTCCGTGCGGTAACCGTCAAGTTTCACGGCAACCTCAGCCACTGGCAACTGCTCCGCAAGTCTGAAAATTTTTCCTGCAACAACCATGTGTAACACCTTTATCTGTTAAAATGGTGCAAATCGCCGCTTATGAAACTTTGCTTGGCACACTTTCGGAAAAGGCAAAAATTTTCTGTCCGCATTGTAAAAACATAAATATGATAACAAGCCAAAAATGACCCCTAGTGATGCGACATGCAGTTTGAGTTTGACGGACAAACCGGTGTTATCAAAGACAAAGTAACTGGACAAAGATGCGTAATCATCACCCAAGCAAGAATGCAAGAGATTTTTTCAAGGCTTTCTGAAATCTTTCAGTCAGGTGCCAAAGTCATCATTTTTGAGGCAAGCAAAGCAGCCGGCGAACGCTTTGTAAAAGAGACATCTGAAATAACAAAGGCTGACAAACAACTGCTCTTGAACACAACCGTTCAAAGGTTTACGGATGCTGGTTTGGGAAAAATAGAAGTTTTAGAGTTCAATCTTGAAGAGGCAGAAGTGAAATTTAGGATTTGGAACAATTTTTTCGCTGAAATTCGAAATGAAGAAGCAACGTACTGCAACTGTATAGAAGGTTTCGTGTCTGGCATGTATGAACAGATAATGCGTAAAACTCCAAAGGTCAAAAAAACTAAATGCGTCGCAAATGGAGACCCTTACTGCGAGTGGCACATGTCTCTGAAGTGACGGCAAAAACTCTTCTTACAGCATGTCTAACTGTTTTAAAGCTGGACTAATTGGTTAGATCAGCTTAATTTGGTGATTTCTCCCGCTTAATCGAATGGAAAACTGTTTAGGAAGCGTAAATAACTATGAAAAAAGCGCGCGCTTCGATAACTCAAGATTCCCTCGGAGATTGGTCTCCAAGTTTTTGGCGAAAATTGTCGATATCTAGCTATATCCTATTATTTTTCCGGTTTCCAAGAAGAACCTAAAAGCTTCTTTAAGCTTTTCGTGTCTTTCTCTAATCGATGTCCTAGAATCGGCCGCTTGAATTACCCTGCTTTGGTAGTTAATCAAGAACCTATTTGTGGCATCCATTCCTAATCTGGATTCCTTCGAAAGAGCTTTAAGAAAACCCAAGTAGAACCTCTTTAGTTTCTTCTCTATCCCTTCAAGTTCCTTGTTATTCAGCAATTCTTCTACTAGCAAATATATTGACACTATCGCTGCCCTGTTTCTAATTTCTGTAGCTCCTTCTCCAAAAATGGCATCAAGTTTATGTAGAACTCCCCGAATCCACTCGGCTTTTTGGGATTTTAGGTCGAAGTCTTTCAGCGCCCTATATAAAATTGCTAAATCCTCGTATTTAGAGTTCCTAAAATCTTCTTGAATTCCCTTGAGGACCAGTGAATTATTGCATATCTGGGCGCAAACTTGTTCTTTGGCAAATCTTCTTTTGGGAATACTGACATTTACCATAAATGGTGTTCTTGCCATTTCTTTTACAAAATCTCCCAAACTACTCATTATCGCATTTAGCTTCTCTCCAGAATTGAGCGGGACGCCAAGTTGGAGTCTGGTGAACAGCAGTCGGACGTCTTCTTCACTAATTTCCTCGACCTCTGTGATCGTAAGTCTATAATTCTCTATTGTTTCCTGCTCCAAAAGTGTCATTCTAGAAAAAGTATTCCCTTCGTAGGAGTAGTCTTCGTCAAAGAACCCTACGATAGCCCTGATTCTTTGTTGACCATCTATACAATCCCAACCCTGTTCAGTTTTCTGAAGATATAGTTTAGGAATATCAATTCCTCTGAGTATTGAATCAATTAATAACTGGTTTTTTCGTTCTGACCATACAACTCCTCTTTGATAAACCGGAAAAGTGATTTTGTTCCTTCTCTTGTATAGGTCTAAACACGTCCATTCCCTAACTTTAAATTTCATTCTTTTACCTCCAGCGGAGATTTTCAATTATTGTTCGGTCTTCAAATATTGTAGGATCTTTTTGACTAATCCAAGTTGCTGTATTATTAAGCCAGCTCCGAAAGATATTTTCTTCCTCTATCATTTCTGCAAAAATCGGAAGTAGACTTGGCGGTTTCATTTTTCCCAAAAAGCCTAATCTCTCAATTATGCCTTTTTCGCGTTCAGTCCCGACTGCGCTTTCGTTTGGAACTATCAGTTCCACTTCAAAGACTTTCTTACTTTCTATTTGGCTTGTAAACAGCAAAGATATCAGACTCCAATCTTCATTCCTGAGATTAGACCCGATCACTCGCAAGATATCGCAATCTGTAAGCAAATTCTTTGCTTGTTTCCAGATGCTCTGGAAAACTATATTTCCGGCTGGCTTTTTATACACCGAAGGAGGAATCCAACCATTGTTATCTTCTTTTTGCTCAATACTTTCCGCAACTAAAATTGTTTTTTCCTGAATCTGCCAATTAAAAGAACCGTGCAATTTTAAAACTGGAATAACCTCGTCCGAAAACTGATATTGTTCTGATTCAAAGGAGCCTCCTAGATTAAGTCTACCGTAGACCCGATAAAAAGCGTCCTCTAATAGGTTATCATAATTTATAGTCAGGAATCCAAGAACTTTTTCACCATTTTCCCCGATGGATTTATCGTATTTTTCATGCAAGTGTATGAGAGAAGTTAGTAGCTGTGGGACATTGATTTGGTCGGTTATCTGCGAAATCAAATATCTTCGAAATAATTTTCTCATTTCGGCATTTATTCGACTGAGTTTCTTATCCTCTAAATCCAAGTAGCTCTCGAAAAGACTCATTATAAGTTCGATATCCTGTTCCTGAAGTTGTAAGCCCAAGTCATCAACTAATTTCCCATAGCTCCCATCCGCATCTTTCGACATCGTGTAAACGTTTTCACTTATCCCAGTCATGGAAGTATCTGCCTCTAAACCCTTGAATGCCATTTCACCTTTTGTTGCACCCGCACCTGTTAGATACACGATTTTATTCATGGGTATTCTCAGTTTCTTTGTTTCTATCCTTCCGGTGTACTGTTAAGACAGTCCTTTACTGAGAATTTAAAATTTGGCAATTTTAGCGCGTTATTGTTCATTAAGCCTCTTCACAAAGGCCTCTTTTTGCTCTCTATTAGCTCCTTAACCGTTACCATTTGTATTTCAAGCCCATAATTTAATTTAGCTCTCACTTTTCCTCTAAATGCATCGTCGCCAAAACTGAAAGCCACAATTATCCAATTCTTAGCTTCCCCGTCCCATTGCAGCTGCGAAACTCTCAATCAACTTTCTATAATCTGAGATAACCGAAGAAAACAATAGAAGCTGGAGCATTAATCGAGTCGGGCTTCAGCGTCGTACGTGACATGGAAGTGCAAAACTATTCAGCAAACGAAAATGAAAAACTACGTTATTTATGCTAAAACTCGTGGTAATGGGTTATATAGGAAGATTTTTGAAGCTATGAACTTAAAAATAAGAATAAATCAGCCAAAAATGGAGATTAGAAAGCAACGACTAGAAAGAGAGTTCTCTTCGTGGTCTTCTGTTTAATCGCGTTGTGTAGTCTGTTGGCAGTACCGTTGCTGCTGCACCCAGAACCAACACCAGAACCAACACCAACACGAGAACCAAGCGCCGTACAGTCAGCGATCACAAACGCAATCAACTTCTTAGAGAAGTCGCGCGACCCCGACGCCTTGCTGTTGCTTGATGTGGTGTACCGTCGCTTTGGAATCGCCGAGTTCGCCGATTCCTTACAGCGCTACGACCAAGTGGTGGTCGAGGGGTGGCGGGAGGCGGCTCTGAAGCGCGTGTTTCGCCGTATCGCTGATCACGACAACCAGCTGCAGCCTGGTGACCTAGAGGCGGTGTTTATCGACATTGACCTCCTCACCGTCCCCGCCCTCTATTGCGATCGAATGGAGCTGCCCCCAAATTACACTGCGATGCTCGATGAAGCGGTGAGAAGCGGAAGTTACCTGCTGACGCACGCGTTGCTGGCGTGCATCTGGATCCAGGAAAACGGTTGCGAAATACCACTGTCCAACGAAGCCATCGAGAACATTTACCATGCCACCGCTGCACTGATCAACGAAGACCCAGTAGTAGAAGACCTCGAAATCGAAGCCGCGGCGCTTCTCTACTTGGCAGGGCAAGGCGCACTGGTCAACCATGCCTTTGTCGAACGCGTCATCGCTGTCCAAAATGAAGATGGGGGCTGGTTGCTTTCAAGCGATACGCCGGGCGACTCGAACTGGCATACTACGGCGTTGGCGCTTTTGCTCTTGTTGCACGTGGAATATCCCTCTGACTCGTATCCGCCGATGCTT
>JGI2173J19968_10000187_pt1 | contig 21361 bp, 20 predicted proteins | sample DeeMarSWOR136_30_FD_19968 | JGI IMG/M metagenome (IMG submission 19968) | reverse complement strand
ACTTTCATTAAATTTTAGATGACTTGATTTAATTCCAACTTTATTGCATGCATTATCTCTTAATCTTAAATATAACTCTGATGATAAATCATTTCCAATTAGAATTGTTGTAATATTAGGTGTGATTTTATAAATAGATTTCAGTTCCTCAACTTCATTTGAGATATTTTTTTTAATAACCTCTGCTATCTTTTTACCATTAATTTCTTCTGCAGTCATTTAAAATCTTAAAAGTAAATTTGCAAATGGTTAATAATCCTATGGTTTCTTGCCAATTGCATAAAACTGTGGGAAGAAATTAAGTTGTACACCTTCATCAAGAGACTTGAGATAATCATATTCCCATTTGTCTATATCACTTTGTGATAAGCCTGCTTCTCTTAATGCTTTTACATAGAAATCTCTTGCGTGGAAATAATATGCTCTATCTTCCTTACAACTCCATATTCTGGTATTTCCAATTCCAACTGTTGTCTTAAGTCCGGCTCTTACAAAGAGTAAACGAAGTTTTCTACCTATATGTGGATCACCACCTCTAGCCTTTATTGCCTCTCCAGCAAAAATTGGATCAACCTTCGGATGTTCAGGCCAATGTAGCTTGCCACCGTAATCAGGTTCTAAGGAAGCAAGAACTGTTCCACCAGGTTTAGTTACACGTGCCATTTCATCTACTACTTTTTGAGGGTTTTTTGCCCACATAAGTAGCAAATTACAGGTTACAATATCAAACATATCGTTATCAAAAGGGAGATCTTCTGCATCGCCAACTTTTAATTCAACATTTTTATACATTTTTAGTACTTTTTTTGCAACATTAATCATTTTCTCAGAGCCATCAATTGCAATAATTTTTCCCTTTGTTAGATGAGCAATATCACGAGTAACCATTCCAGACCCACAGCCAATATCAAGTATTAATCCTGCCTCTTTCACTCCTATCTTTAAATAAAGAGGTATTCTTTCTTCTGATGTCTCAAGTGCTTGAAGCTCGAGTTTTTTTATAAAAACCTCTAAATCCTCTTGTGATCTTTCATGGGAGCTAACTTTTCTTTTTGGTTTCATTTTCAAATAAATATTGGGCTGTTTAGTATAAATCTTTCTTTTCTATTGAATTTATAATTTTTATTTTTCCTAGTTAATCTAATATAACCATCCTATCTTTTAAATAAAAAGTATTTATTCCAGGTTTAATGAAAACCATACTACAGGTTGCCCTTGATCTTCTGAATAGTGATAGAGCACTTGCTATCGCAAAAGATTCAGTAAATGGTGGAGCAGACTGGTTAGAGGCGGGTACCCCTCTTATAAAAAGTGAGGGTATGGAAATAGTAAGAAAATTAAAAGAAACATTTCCAGAAAAAACACTTGTTGCTGATATGAAAACAATGGATACCGGTGCTTTTGAAACAGAAATGGCAGCTAAAGCTGGAGCAGATATTGTCAGTGTACTTGCAGTAGCAGATGATAGTACTATAATAGAATCTTTGAAATCAGCTAGAAAATATGGTGCAAAACTAATGGTAGATCTTATTGGTGTAAAAGATAAGATAAAACGTGCTAAAGAACTAGAAAAGATTGGTATTAATTATCTATGTATACATGTAGGAATTGATGAACAAATGATAGGTATCACTCCTCTTGAAACTCTTAAATCTCTTGTAAAACATACAAATGTCCCTGTTGCAGTTGCTGGTGGAATAAATAGTGAAACAGCGGCCGATATTGTTAAAGCTGGAGCAAGTATTGTGATTGTGGGTGGAGCAATAACAAAGGCAAAAGATGTTAAAAAAGCAACAGCACAGATAAAAAAATCAATAACTGAAAAGAAATCTATAAAAACTGAACTTTTTAAAAAATATGACAAATCAGACCTGAAAAAAGCTTTTTCACTTGTTTCAACACCAAACATAACAGATGCAATGCATAAGCAGGGTGCAATGCAAGGTATAAGACCGATAAAACTAGGATTTCATATGGTTGGAAAGGCATTAACTGTTCGTACAGTTGATGGAGACTGGGCAAAGCCCATTGAAGCAATTGATAAGGCAGAAAAAGGAGATATAGTCGTTGTTGATGTGAGTGGTGGCACTACCGCTATTTGGGGCGAGCTTGCTACGTGGAGTGCAAAATTAAAAGGCCTTGGGGGAGTAGTAATTGATGGTGCCATTAGGGATCTTGATGATCTTGTGAAAATGGATTTTCCAATATTTTCCAGACACATATCTTCAAATGCTGGTGAACCAAAAGGATTTGGGGAAATAGGAGCTGAGATTATTTGTGGTAATCAAACTATAAAGACCGGTGATTGGATAATTGGTGATGATTCCGGTGTGGTAGTAGTTCCTCAAGAGATTGCTCAGGAAATTGCAAACCGTGCACTTGATGTAAAGGAGCATGAGAATCGTATTCGTGAGGAGATAAAAAGCGGTGGTTCACTTGGAACTGTTGTAAAAGTCAAAAAATGGGAGAAAAAAATCGGATGAACAAGGTTGTTTTTTTTACTGATTTAAAAAAGTTAGATGATGCTCTCTATAATTTCAATATTGATAGTTTTTCTGGTAAAACCATACCAGTAAAGCTTCATATGGGGGAGTTGAGAAACAAATATTTTCTTAAACCTGATTTTGCAAAAGTGATAATAGATTCACTCAAATCAGTAAATGCAGATCCCTTTCTATATGATACCACAGTTGCTTATCCTGGTCTTAGAAGCACAAAAAAAGGTTATGAAAAGGTTGCAAGGATTCATGGTTTCACAAAGAAAAAGGTTGGTTGTGATGTTGTAATTGATGATACTGGCAAAATTGTTAAAGTTGAAGATAGAGATTATGAGGTTGCTGATAGCATTTTAGATGCTTCTCATATTTTCGGGTTAACTCATTTTAAGGGCCATATACAATCAGGCATGGGGGGAGCAATCAAAAATTTTGGAATGGGCGGGGTCACAAAACAAACAAAAAGAAATATCCATCATGGAAGTAAACCTGTATTTAAAAAGGATGCCTGTAACTATTGTGGAGTTTGTGCTGAGGTATGCCCCTTTGATGCATTAACTGTTAAAAACGAAACTTGGGAGATAAATAAATGGAAATGTTTTGGATGTGGAGTTTGTGTTGATTCATGCAAAACCGGTGCAATTGTAAACAGGGATGCAGATTTTCAATATCTACTTTCATGTTCTGCAAAAGCCTGTGTTCAAAACAAGAATGTAATATATTTAAATGAATTGAAACGGATAGCAAAAAGCTGTGATTGCGATCCTACTAAAAACAAGATAATATGTCCAGATATTGGATATATTGTTTCTGATGATATAGTTTCAATTGACAAGGCATCTCTTGATCTAATAAACAATGTAAAAAGTGACATCTTTATAAAGGAAAACAAGGTTGATCCAATAAAACAGATAAAATATGGTGAGGATATTGGGCTTGGATCTGCTTCTTATGAATTGATTGAGTTATAGTATTATTTAATAGATGGTCCGCCAATTGGTAGAACTATTTTCCCATAGGTTTCATTTATTACCTCAGCCATTGCTAGATATATTGCACTGAGACCACAGATTATCCCCTCATAACCAGCAATTTTTCCAATTAATTGACCTGTTTCAGAATTACTTCCAATAAAATGGCTAAGTGCCAGGAGCCAGAATAGTATAGTAAGTGATAGAAAAACAAATTGGAGAGCCTTTGGTTTTTTAAGTGTTGATATAAACATAAGACCAGTAAATAATCCCCAAAAGAATAGGTACGCGCCAAGAGCAGTGTCACCTGGTTTTTCAAATGCTGGAAACATTGAAGGTAGAATTAGTAAGAATACAAAACTAAGCCAAAACAAACCATATGATGAAAATGCTGTAACACCAAAGGTGTTACCTTTTTTAAATTCTAGAATTCCTGCAATAATCTGGGCAAGACCACCATAGCATATTCCCATTGCAAGAATCATTGTGCCAAGTGAGAAAAAACCAGCGTTATGNATGTTTAAAAGTACTGTTGTCATACCAAATCCCATAAGACCAAGAGGAGCTGGGTTTGCTAATATATCATTTCTGGCCATATCATATCACTCAGGGGCTGAATAAAAATCCCATTTAAAAATCTATTCTAAAAAAGCAAAGGTATTTTTAATTAAAAACTGAAAATAACAACAAAAACAGATAGTATTAAAACTAGTACAATTGCGATTACAATTAGTTTGTAAATCCAATCTTTAATTGTTTTCTTTTTTATTTTTATATTAATCCACCTTTAATTCCAAATAAAATTTATCAAATGTAAGAATAATGCTATCCTTTTTACCTTTTACTTTTATTTCTTTTTGTATATCAACAAAGCCTTCTTTTATAATTCCATCTTTTTTATTTGAGTTAAGAACTGATATATCAGAAAGTGAAATATCACCTTTTTGTTTAATTTTTTCTATAATTTCTCCCTGATTTTCATTTATCCAATTGATAAGATTTTTACCATCCTTTTTAAATGTTGGTCCGATTTTTGAATAAACTGGGATAACTCTTGTTATCTTTTCTTTTATATCTGGTTTTCCATCAATAAATTTATGAGAATCAGGGTATTTCAATGTACTTTTAATAATAAATTCACATTTTTTATATTTTGAAATCAAATCCTTAGATGCATAGGTTGCAGTTGAATTTATTGGGGCATTTAGTGCTATTCCTTTTTCACTTTTCCAAGACCGAACCAGAGAAATGTATTTTTTAACTGACTCCCCAACTGCTTCACCATCCTTATCAACTAGGACTGGTTCTGGCCAATCTGATATATGAATGCTAGCTATTCCTTCAAACTTCTTATAGCAATCAGAGTAGATTTCCTCTGTTATATGAGGAATAAAAGGAGAAAAAAGTTTGAGGATTCCAAAGCCAACTGTGTATAAGGTGTAATTTATACTCTCAATGTTTTTGTTTTCATAAATTGAGGACTTAATCATCTCCAAATAATGATCTGCCAGCTCATGCCAAAGGAAGAATTCAACATCCTTCATTGTTTGAGAGTAATCAAACCTGTCCATTTGTTTTGTGCATTTTTTTACAAGCTTGCTATATTTTGTAAGAATCCATTTATCAATATCAATTGGTGTTATTTTTCTTGGTTTTTCATCCTTTATTATGTTTTTAATAAAATGCTGGACATTCCATAATTTTCTTAAAAGTTTAACACCACGAATTACATCCTTTGTTCTAAAAGGGTTATCCTCACCAAGGGCACAACTTGCAGCATAGCATCTGAATGCATCAGACCCATAATTATTGATTACTTTCAAAGGATCAATCACATTTCCAAGACTAGCATGCATAGGTGTTCCATCTTCTGATAAAATAAAACCCCCCATCATCATTTCTTTAAATGGTTTTTCATCAGTGAGTAGACTGCACCTAAGAATGGTGTAGAAAGCCCAAGTCCTAATTATATCATGTGCCTGTGGCCTAAGTGACATAGGATAATATTTTTTGAATTTTTCATCATCTCTGTACCAGAATGTGTTATATAGAGGTGAAATCGATGAGTCCATCCATGTATCAAAAACATCCTCACAGCCTTTGAGCTTACCTCCACACTTTGGACATTTATCAACCGGTGGTTTGTCAATTGTAGGATCTATATAGCAATCCTCAATTCTTGCTAGTACTACCTCGTTACATTTAACACACTCCCAAAGGGGAATTGGAGTTGCAAAATATCTTTGTCTTGAAATTACCCAGTCCCATTCAAGGCTGTTTACCCAGTCCTCAAGTCTTATTTTCATAAAGTTAGGATACCAGTTCATCTCATCTGATTTTTCTAGAACCATTTCTTTAAATTTTGTTGTTTTAAGAAACCACTGTTCAGCATTTACAAACTCAACGGGAGTTTTACAGCGCCAGCAAACACCTACATTTTGATCAAGTGGTTCTTGTTTTATTAAGATATTATTTTTCTTTAAATCCTCAATTACTGCTTTTCTTGCATCAATGATTTTCATTCCTTTGTATTTTCCACAAATATCTGACATGCAACCTGCTTCATCAATACTCATCTCGATTGGAAGCTTATATTTGAAAACCCAGTTCAAATCTTCCTTGTCACCTACTGTACAAACCATAACAATGCCTGTACCAAAATTTGGATCAACAGATTCATCCTCAACGATTTTTACCTCTTTATCAAAAAGTGGAACAATTAGAATTTGATTAAGAAGCCATGGTGCCCTTTCATCTGTTGGATGAACAGCTACAATCTGACATGATGGAAGCATTTCAGGTCTTGTGGTAGCGATTTCAACATAAGCACCTTTCTCATCTTTTCCAATGCTATGATATTTAAAAACCTGTTCAGGTGGTTGATCCTTAAAATAAAATTTAATTGTGTTTAGTTTCGTTGTTCTCTCTGCATAAGTAACCTCAGCATCAGCCATAGCTGTCATACAACGAGGACACCAATTAACTGGAAATTCTCCTTTGTATATATGTCCCATATTATAAAGTTCTATAAATGATATCTGAGTAAGTCTGCGGTAATATTCCGCATTTGTCTGATAGTAAATCGTAGAATCCATGCTTTCCCCAAGAATTGTGAACTGGTCAGTCATTGTTTTAATGTTTTTTTCTGCAAAATCAGAGCAGAGTTTTGTAAACTCATGTCGTTCTATATCCTTTCTTGTAATGTTTAATTTTCTTTCTACTCGCTCTTCTATTGGTATACCATTTACGTCAAAACAAAGTGGAAAAAAAACATTGAAATTTCTCATTCGTTTGTAACGTGCAGCAAAATCAATATGGGTATAATGAACAGCATGTCCTGCATGAAGAGGACCAGAAGCATATCTAGGTGGAACATCTATACTATAGGAAGTTTTATTGCTATTAAAATCGAAATGGTAGATTTTCATTTCCTTCCATTTCTTCTGCCATTTCTTCTCAAGAGCCTTTTGATCATAATTAGCCATTGTTATTTCTTCCTAAAGATATAAGTTAAAATCAGTAGAAATGAGTAATTTTAATTTTCTAATCTTAAATTCCTACCATTTTCTATCTACTAATTTTTTGTTTTTTCTGCGATTTCGTGTTTATATTTAAATTTTACTACATTAATTGATTTGTAGAAAATCTTGAAGTTATACATTTTTAGAATATTTAAGAAGTTTAAAATAATAAAATAAGGTTTTCATATTTTAAATTATATTGAGAAATGTGAGGAGAAGATTATGGACATAATGAAAATTATTAATCAAGCAATTTCTGTACTGATGAATCCGAAAGAAGCTCTTAAAAAAGTAAAGAATGAAAAAGTTGAAACAATGGATATAATTATGTATCTTGCTATTGTCGGCATACCAACTCTTATTGGTTTCATTCTTGGATATGGAGTAATTGGTTATGGGGGATTTTATCTAGGTGCATCAGTTGGTGCTGCAATTATATATTATATAATAGCGATAATTGGAATTATTGTATTTGGGTTTGTACTTAATGCCTTTGCTCCAACGTTTAAATCAAAACAAGATAAAATGCAAGCATTAAAATTAGTTGCATATTCCTCAACACCATGGCTTTTAGCAGGTATTTTCTACATTTATCCGCCAATTTGGTTTCTAGCAACTCTTGCAGGTCTTTATGGGTTATATATTCTTTATATTGGAATCCCTATTTTGATGGAAACTCCCAAAGAGCAACACATCCCATTTTTAATAGTTTCAATTGTAATTTATGTAGTAATTATGGCAGTTGTATGGCAGATTACATGGAATATTTGGTGGAGAATCTCCTGGGGTTCAGTATTATCTCCAAGATGGTATTATTGAATTTATTAGATAAAAAAAAAAAATTAAAAAAGATTAAAATAAAGGTTTCACGTCAACGTGATTTAGAAGAAAGATATAATAAATTATTTATCTAAAAGTAGAGCCTTTAATTGTTCTAAATCATCCTTGACGTGTTTAATTTCTTTCATCTTTTCTTTTTCAAAGTTGCTTACTATATCAGTTATTGGGGAAGTAAGCTTGTATATATGGACGGGTCTTCCTTTTCCTTTCTTTTTTAAGTCTCTTTTTTTAATCCACCCTTTCTGCTGGAGTTCATGCATTGCAACACTAACCTCCGGCTGTCTTAGATTTGCTCCATGTTCTATCTCAGCGGAGCGGCATTCTTTAACCTGTGAAATATAGAGAAGAGTTTTTGCAAGATTCCTTGGCATACCAAGTTCTGTAAAAACCTTTATTATCTTTTCATCTTGAGGGCTAAACCTATATAATATGTTTTGAGCCATATTATCATCCTACTTATAATATATATTCATTACAATAATATGCTATAAGTATATAAATTTTTTCATAAAAATATTAAAATTTTATAGATAACTAGAAGAGATTAAGTGCCTCTTCAATTCTTCCCATTTCAATACCTGTTGTAAGATTTCCAATAATTGCACCTTTTGAATTTGCGACAAGACCGCTCCCAATAACAGGAGAACCATGATTAACAGTACCTATCATAACACTAACACCAAAAATATCCTTTAAGGTTCTTTTTTCTTCTTCAGTTGCTTTTGGATGACAAAGAAGACCTTTATTTGTAACAACTGCAGCCATTCCAACAGTTTTCAAAGAGCCAATTGTACCACGATGAACAGGCACCTTAAGGTTTTCTTTAATGCTTTCAATAGTATTATCATTCATATCCGGATGAACTAGAGCTCCAGTATCATTAACCAAAATATCGTTTCCTACAGCATTTATCTTATCACTAATAATACAGACTTCAAAACCTTGATCTTTTATAATCTTTAAAGTATCCTCATCAATAAAATCACAAACAACTGCTCCTTTAGAATTAAAGGCAAGTAGCGATCCAATAATGGTTGCATCAGAAATACTTATTTCAATAAGACTAATATCAAGAGTTGTAATTATCTTGTTTTTTACTTTTTTAGAAAGCCCTTTACGAACAAAAGCTATATTATCATTTGCCCTACAAAAAACACCAAGGTTGGGATTTTCATTAAAATCTAAAAGTTCAAGGTGGGATATTTTTTACACTCTCCTTATTTTCATAAAACTTGAATTGAAATGTTTTATATTTGAAATAAGTGATATTTTAAACATAATGATTTCCAAGCAAGTAAGTGAACTTTATAAATTTAACCCTAGAAATAATTCTTTAATCCCCAGTTGTTTTGATTAACTGTTGTTAAGGAAATATTTAAATTAGAATATTATATTATAGCTTCGTATTTTTAAGGGAGGTAAAAATATGAAGAAGAAATTAATAGTTTTTTTTGTATGTATACTGTTGATTGCAACTTTTGTACCATCATTTAGAGCTTCAATTACTAATGAAGATCTTGGGATATTGGGAGAAGTTGTGGATCAATCTCAGAACGAGGGAGATGAATATATCTGGTTAAAACAGGGGGAAGTTGCATGGCAACAATTTGTACCAGAAAGTAAAGAATTTTTAAGAGTTGAAGTAAAAATTAAACAACTTTATGAAGGTCCTGATGCAGCTCCAATAAAGTTAGCAATAGAAGAACCATATGGTACAATTTTAACTCAAAAGGAACTACCTGCCAGTGATATTCCAGATCAAGGCAACTGGATAAGTTTTGACGTTCCTGACATTTCTATTGAACCGGGGAAGTTGTATTATATTACTCTTTTCTTCGAGGGTCGAGCTGATTACGCTTGGTGCGGATCTTGGGGAGACAAATATCCTAATGGATATTCAAGCAATGGTGAATTTTGGGATTGGTGTTTTAAAACTTATGTTAGTAAAACAAAATCTAGATATAGTATTTATAATGAAGGATCAACACCTTTTTGGGATCCTGAGCATAGTCTGCATATATTTGTTGATAACATGTTTGTAAAATATGATTCTGATGATCCACCTAAGGGTGGCGGAGAGTTTTACTTTAAACTCTATGCATTTCCGAAGATATGGACTTGGGAAACAGATATTTATGAGGTTGATGATGAATCCTCTACACCGTTTAATCTTGGAAAAATTGGTGCTTTTAAAACAAAATTTACACCTCAATTTCTATTGCTACTAGCTTTTGATGAGGATACTCCACCACCTCCAAAAGATAGATTAGATGATTTTCTAGGTTGGATATTTATACGGTTTAGACCACCTAAGGGTGACTATCCTCAATCTAGCCCATATCATGAATCATTAAATTGGGAAAATAAATTCTTCAAATGTGACTTAAACTTACAGTTTCATTACTAAAATTAAATATATTTTGAAGGAGTATAAGAAAAAAATGGATAAAAACCCTACCGAGTTATATAAAACTCTGGTTATTTGTATAATTATTTTGTTTTTTGGAATAAGTATAAACCCGTCTGTAGGTGCTATAATAGAAAGGGAATCTAATAATCCTATAATAGATGGTAATAATTTATATGTTGGGGATTCTAGCCTTAACAATTACAATATTATTCAAGACGTTAATAATAATTCAGTTGAAGTTCTTTGGAGTAAAATAGTTGGTTATCAGTTGATGGATGTAAAGACTGGAGATATTAATGGTGACGGTTTTAATGATGTGGTAGTTGGTCTGAGTGAAAATAAAATTGAGGTGATTAATAGTTCTGGAACCTTATTGTGGACCTATCCGACTAATTATTGGGTATGGCATGTTGCAATAGGAGATCTCAATGGTGATGATTGCAATGATGTTGTGGGTTATGATGCACAAAGTCCATTTTTTCTATATGCAATAGATAGCTCTGGTGATTTACTATGGCAATATAAACTCAATGTTACTGGTACTGGAAATGAGATAGCTGAACATATTACAATTGGAGATATAAACAATGATGGTAAAAATGAAGTAATCGTTGGTGCTGATTGCGATGAAGCAATTTATGTCTTTAATCAAACAGGGGAAGTGCTTTGGACCTATAACACTCCTTCAAATATCCCAAGTGTAAAAATTTGGGATATAGATGGTGATAAAGTCAAAGATGTTATTGTCTCATCTGGCGGAAGTGGTCATGGCTGGCTAATTGTACTTAATGGTACTGGTAATCAAATATGGAATTACTCTTTTGGCAATAGAATAGGGGAGTCGGTTTATGGTGATTTAAACGGTGATGGAAAAAATGATATTGTTGTCCTTGAATGGACTGGTAAAACAGTTTATGCAATTGACAGCTCTGGTGAGTACTTAATTTGGGATTATTTATTGCCATCTAATTCCAATACTATAGCAATTGATGATATTGGTAATGGCGAAATTAACATCGTAATAGGCTGTGCAGATGGAAATGTTTATGTTTTAGACTGCAGTGGAAATCTTATTTGGAATTACTCTGTAGGGGGTAGTTTAACTAAGGTGGGAATCGGTGATTTGGACAATGATGGAATAAATGATATAGCCATATCTTCATTTTCTGTTAATGCAGTTTATGCTTTGAATGGCTCTAGTGAATTAATCTGGAAATTTAATGGTACAGCATGTTTTAGAGATCTTGAGATAAGTGATATAAATAATGATGGATTAGATGATGTGGTAACTATTTCCGAGGATGAAAAGGTCTATGTATTGACTACAGGTAAAAATTTACCACCAAATGCACCAATAATCGAGGGTCCAAATAGTGGTAAACCAGATACGATATATGATTATACATTTAATTCTACAGATCCAGATGGGGATTCTGTAATGTACATTGTAGATTGGGGAGATAACATTACAGAATGGACTGAATATGGAAATTCAGGTGAAGAGTTTGTGTTAAAGCACTCTTGGGATAAGATTGGGAAATATAAAATCAGAGCAAAAGCTAAGGATATTCATGATGTTGGGAGTAACTGGTCTGAATTTGAAATTGAGATACCAAGAAACAAAGTATCTAATCTGTTGCTCCTTTTGTTTTTGAATCGATTCTTATTGCTAGAAAAACTGATGGGATTAATTAGAACTGGATGAATATATTTACCTTGAAAAGAGATAAAATTTTTCCGATCCTTGGTTAGTATTTATTAATTAAAATCTAAGAGCTGAAGCATAAATTATTCACTTTTTCTTACTTGTTGAATTCTTCTTTGAAGTCTTTTGTTTAGATGGTTTCTTTTTCACCTTTTTTGTTTCAGGTTTATTCTTAGATTTTTTAGGTTTCTCCTCTTTTTCCTTTTTTTTCCCTTCCTTCTGTTTTTCTTTTTTGTGCTTTTCCTTTTCTTTGCTTGGTTTTTTCTCTTTCTTTTCTTTAGGAGCCTTCTTTTTCTTAATCTTTACCTCACCATCTGCAGTAGGAGCAATATCATAATCCTCAGCACCAGCTACCTCTCCTTCTTCGGGTTCAACTTCCTCTTTTCTAAGAATTGGCTCCTTTTTCTCTTTTTCTTCCTTTAGTAGCTCTCTTCTTGATTTCTTAAACATAAGCTCAGGTAGATATGCTTCAACAACACCATCATCAAACTTTACAGCTTTCACACGAATTTTACTAGCTGTTTTATATTTTCCATGCGACCAAAGAGCATTGTTTAATGAATCATCTATCCAAATCTTATCTTTCTCAACCTTCATATGTTTTGTAAGATAATTTTTTACACGTTTAACAGCAGTTGGTGCTGCCTTTGAAGATTTTAAGCCTGTTTTTTTCAATGGAATAACAAATATCCTCTCTAATTCTTCAGCCATAATAATCCTGTTTCCTATGATTTTTTAAGTTTGTTTCTACGCCAATTACGGGTTTTTGGATGACGTGTAAAACGTCTATTAGTCTTTATCATAATCCATGCAGGAACACGTCTATTACTTTTAGTAGCTTTATTTAAACGAATTTTTTTACCAAGTGACTTATGAGTTGACATTTAAATTTACCTTCTTTTAATTTTAATATCTCTTTTTTTAGGGAGAATCTTTGAAAGTAGCATACGTAATTCCTCATCATTTATTTTGTTTTTGAGTTTGCCACTCTGAGCAACCATGATTAGTTGGTTTTCTATTGATTCAGCCATTTCAGGTCTAGCTATCTTGATTCTTCCCAGACGCTCTCTTGCTTCATTTGTTAGTATTGCTCGAAGAATAGCCTTTTTTTGTTCATCGAGTTGTTTCTGCTGTTCCTCCTGATCTTCCATTTGTTCTTGAATTGCAGCTTGTTCTTGCAATTCTTGGAGCTTTTTTTTCCTTAACTTATCAAGTTCTTCATCCATAAATCTAAATTAATATTATTTATTGGGTTAATATTTTTTCAGTTCAGGATAATAATCCTGTATTTTATTCATGACCTCATTAGATGTGTTATCTAAAAAAGATCTTCCTTTTGGTGTTAATACGCGCCCCTTTCCCTTAATCCTTGTTACATATCCAGCTTTTTCAAGCTGCTGAACAGCTCTTCTAACAATCGAACCGCTACCGCGACTGGCCTTATAAGGTTTTGAGCCCTTGTCTCTTTTACCTCCATACTCAGCTCTTAAACGTTCAATACCAATAACGTCGCTTATATAAATCTTACGAAGGATAGAAGCACATCTAGTATACCACCAATCTTTTTCCATAGGTGGATTTTCTTTATTAATCCCAGTACGTGAATAAATATTTGCTTCTGGAATCATAATAGTATCTTCATTCTGCAATTTTTTTGCAACTGCATTTATTAGTTCTTTTGATGGAACATCATATACCGTAGTCATAAGTTTATAACTCCTATTAAAGAATAGAATTGGGTATCGGTAATAAGTGATAAGTTATTTAAGCCTAGCGGATGTAAATTTTTTGTCTTGTTTAAGAGGAATTCTTGAATATTTCTTACAATTATTACAATAGATCACCAATTTACCCCTATGAACTCTAAACCTGCTATTAATATATGGTAAAAGAAAAAAATAGCAGTGTTTGCAAAAACGATGTTTAAACTCTTTTGGAATAGGAGTTAGATATTTCATCGATAGTTTCCTAGCAATAGACACATATCTATTAGCAATCGTAATATTACCTTCAAGAGCCTTTTTTTCTGCCATTAAAAAAAGTTTTTTTATTCTTTTTAAAGCAATTTGACTTTGAACTTTTTTATCCCTAGGTTTTTTTTTCCTTGACATGGTATATTTTTTACTCCATTTATTATAATATATGATTTTAATCTTTTTTAATCTCAAATTTCTTTTTTGATAAAACAGATATTATCAAAGATGTTACAAAACTTATTAATAGTATATAAACAACGGAAAAAACATCGTGCAACAACTCATATTTAATCAATAAAATAAGTCCAAGGGAGAGAATCATTATTCCAGAGAACAGCTTCAACACACGTCCTTGAAATTCAGATAATTTCCAACGACCTAATGTAACAACCATTATACTAACAATTATAATTAAAGGTATTACATAAACTATATTGTAAAAAATCAGATATAAATATTGTTCCGCAGCCCCTAGATTATACTGTGGAAGAATTGTTCCTGTATAGATAAATGGTAGATAAAACGAGCATAAAAGTTCGACAGTATTTGCACTAATTGCCAAAATAACAGTTGAAAAAAACAGAGTGGGAACAGATGTTATCTTTATAATTTTCCTCATTTGTATGGTAAGCTTTGATTTTTGTTTGTCAGATATAACTACTGAAGGACCTTTTTTAAAAAAGAAAAAATCTTTTATGTTTATAATTCCAAATATAATTGCAATAACTCCTGCCAAGAGAGAGATTATATATTGATTTTTTACAACAGATACAAAATTTAAGATAGCTGCCATAAGAAGAAAATAAATAAAACCTGAAAAAAAGATAAATATCCCGCCAACAAAAATCATTCTTTTTCTGGATTTTGTATAAAGAAGTAGGCTAAGTAAAAAGAGCAGTACAAAAAATGAACAGGGATTAACACTATCAATTGCTCCAATTAAAATGGTTATAATAGGTAAAGATGCTTCAGTTAAATTTATGCAAATTAAACCAAAAGGTGTAGAAATGCATAATTCATCATCTTTAGTATCAGGAGGTGAATATGAATAATTACCCTCAAGATGATAATTTATTGCATTAATTAGATTTTCTTCAGTAATATCTTCATAGGGCATCAGTACATCAAAATCTTCAGCAGAAATATTTTTTACAGCAATTGCAGGTACTATTTTAAAACCGTAACTTACAAACCTATCATAGTTTTCCTCATAATCGTTTTTATCTACTAGAAAGTGCTCAACTGTAATATTTTCACCATACAAATTTTCAATTTTTTCTACAATTGGTTTTTTCTCATCGCAAGAATCACATGGTTTACTACTAATAAAAAATTCTAAAACAATATCACTACTATCGGCTGTAACCGGTTTTATAAGAGCAAAAATTAATAAGAATATAAAAGTGATAATTAGAAAACACTGCAAATATCTATGCATCAGGGCAACGTCCTATACTGTCTGTTGCGAAATTTAAGCAAATATATAAGCTTTACCTAAAAACAATTACTATAGTTCAAACTCCTGTTACAATGAACTTAAATATTATCCATGAAACTAGAATCATAATAAACATATGTTTAATTCCTGATATAATATCTCCTTCTTCAAATACCCCTGCAATAACACCCATTCCACCAGTTTGAACCAAAGCAGCATAATAAAACAGATATGTGACATCAGCTAAACTCATATCCGAGGGTTTACCCAAAGCAGTGGCAACGCCCTCAGAGCCCTCAGTTATCATTGATGGAAGTAGACTCTTACAAAGTACAATAATTATAAGCAGAAATACACCCATACCAACATAAATTACTGCAACATATGATAGCATTCCTGCTCTTCTTTCCGATTCTAGTAACTTAAGTTCTCGTGCATCCTTTGTTGCAGCATCAAGTACATCTGCAACATTACCCCCACTCCTACTTGCTTCTATAATAAGAGAAATTGTTCTTCTAATAAGTTTGGTATTTACTCTCCCTGCAAATGACTTAAGTGCATTTTCAACGCTACTACCCCATGATATCTGCCTGGCAATTTTTTGAATTTCAGGGGTGAGAACGCCATAATCTCCCTTTGCTGAGTACATAATTGCTTTTGTAAAAGTCATTCCTGCACGTCTTGACTCAGCTAAATCCCTAATAAAATCAGGAAAACGGTTATCTATTTTATGAACTTTTCTTAAACGTGAAAATTCATACATTCCATAAACTCCACTGAAAACAAGTAAAGCAATTATAATGAAATCTGTAGGAGTCCCAAATAAAATGTTTCCGTCTCCTGAGGAAATTTCTAGAGGCTTTATTATACCTATCAATGAAAGTAATGCTAAAACGATGCATATCACTGTGGGTACAATTGATGATACATAAACAATTAGCCGTGTTAATTGCCCGGTCACAGATATTTTTTTCAAAAAACTTGGTTTTTGTATAATATCCTCTTCAGTACTCTTAATTGTATCTTCAGTATTTTCCTTACTTTTTTCCTTTCCCTTAGACTTATTTTTTTCCTTATCTTTAGGTTTAAGATTAAATTTTATTATTTTCACCCCCTAGCTGACATCCCTGAAAGAACCACGGCAAATGCTGAATGAATCATAGGGCATATGAAAAAGACAATAACATACATAAACATAAGTTGACTTTTAGGGGCACTTGAAATTATCATCAATAATGGTATGATTATAATTATCAAAAGGATACCAGCAACAGCAGTTGTTACATATGCCTCTGCCATAATTCCTAAACTTTCAATAAGTTGTTTTTGTGCAACTCGGTTCTCCCTTGTATATTGATCAGCTTTTGCCATAAAATAACGTTTAAGTGCACCTCCAGATTGAACAGTTACTATAGCCCCCTGCAAAAATTCTTTAAATTTATCAGAAGGGGTTCTATGGATATTTGCTTTAATTGCTGATATTACGTCTCTTCCTAATAGACCAATATCTCGGTAAACCCATAAAGCCTCCTCTTGAATTTCACCATATATTTTTTGTTTTGAAAGACTCTTGAAAATCTCTGTAGGTGTAATCCCAGCAGAGGACATCGCAGAAATGAAATTCAAAGCATAAGGTAAATGCAAATTTATTTTTTTTGCGCGAGCCTTTGCTTTACTACCAGGCATTGATAAAAAGTAAAAATATACTATAACAGTTGTAAAAACTGGAATTATTGCAAGTAAAAGCATAAATAAGATATCAAGTGATAAAAAAATAGCCATCATCAAATAAATAATAGTAGAAATACCAGCAGCTAAGATAGTGCTAAACCAGGTATAGGCTATATATGCACCAGCCCTAATTTCCATATGTGCCCTTTCCAGATCATCTTTTAACTTTTCAGAGGCTGATCCTTCAGCTGTTCTTCCAAACCATCTGTAGCACATTTTTTGATAATTATTGAGAGGCATCCCATTTCACCATTTTATTATAAATTATCTATCTTTAACTTTTTCCTCAAATTCTTTTAATATCCCTTTAGCAATTTTCCTCTTTATACCCTTAATACGAACTAAATCCCTAACAGAAAGTACCTTTAAATCATCAATAGACTTAACATCATTATCAAAAAGCAATTTAGCAACCTCATCATCAATTGACTCAAAACCCTCAAAACCTTCAAATTCATTACCAGAATCCCTAGAAATCAACATATTTCCTTTCTTTTTTTCCTCCAATTCTCCAGNTGATTTGCTTTTTTCCTTTTTAGGTTTCTCTGANTCTTTACCTTTATCTTTGTCCCCCGCTTTTTTTTGATGTTTACCTGATTTTCTCATCTTTTCAAGGAACTCATCAGGATTCTCAGCATAACCTGAGATAGCTTTTGCAACCTCTCTGAAAACTCTTACATCATTATCATCCATCCATTTCAAAATCTCTGTTCTTTGCCTAATTTCTTTTGAAATTTGTTCCTTTGACATATCCCAACGAGCTCTTATTCCCTCTAAAACATAGCTTTTGCCGGTATAGATAAATTTATCTTCAACAGGATCCCAATGGAAAACCTCATTTGTTAAAATCTCCTTAGTGGTAGGATCAATATCAATTATCTCAATAACCTGCTTACATCTTCTAACACGGCGGCCTTTAACTCGGGTAGTAATATGTATAGAGACAACATCTAATGACTGAAGCATAATTCTTGGTATTTCAATTGGTTTACCCTCAAGTCTATGAATAAGAGATTTAGCAGAGTCAGCATGAACAGTTGAATAAGTAGTATGACCTGTTGCCATAGCCTGGAACAAAACATAAGCCTCTTTCCCACGGATTTCACCAACAAGAATATACTCAGGACGTTGACGTAGAGCTGCCTTCATCAAATCATAAAGATCAATCTCACCAATCACCTTATCTGCGACTACTTCACCAAATCCAGATCTAGCAACACCAGGAATCCAATTTGGATGAGGTAGATTAATCTCTCTTGTTTCTTCAATAGAAACAATCTTTGCTTCACGAGGGATAAATAATGAAAGAGCATTAAGTATTGTAGTTTTACCAGAAGCAGTACCACCGGCAATTAAAGCATTAACTCCATTTTCTACAGCCATCCAGAAATAAGCCAAAATTTCAGCAGAAACAGTATTCAGAGCAATCAAATCTGGAGGTGTGAATGGATCTGCCCTAAACTTTCTAATAGTAAACGTTGAACCTTTTGTTGTAACCTCAGTACTCAAAGTCATCTGTATTCTTGAGCCATCTGGCATTGTTGCATCAAGAATAGGCTCTGCGATACTGATATGTTTTCCACATTTTTGAGCCAGCCGAACAACAAAAAATGAAAGCTCCTCTTCATCGTTGAATTGTACATTGCTTTTAACAGACCCGTATTTCCTATGATAAAGAAAAATCGGTTCTTCAGACCCATCACAAGAGATATCTTCTATATGAGGATCTCTCATTAGAGGATCAATCTTTCCGAATCCTAGAGATTCTCGTTTAATATAATATAAAATTTTTTGCTTTGAAAGATTATCTACTTTTAGACCATAATTTTTTATTACTTGTTCAGTTTGTTTAATTAAATAATTCTCAATTTTATTGTTATCAAGTTCATCTAATCTTAAGTTTAACGACTTTAACAAAGTTTCCCATACAAAGTTNAGAACCTTCTGCTCCTCATCAGATAGATGTGGTTCAATTACTTTATAAGCTTTTTCTAAAGTTTCCGTATTTTTTAATATTTTTGCATGTGCAAAGGGTTCATTTAAAGGATAAAAATCAAGCTCTTGTAAATCGGCTTTAAATACAATAGTTCCTTTCCTCTTACAATTAGGACATTGAATCTTTATTTTCTGACCTGGCTCACCTTTTGTTGGAATTTTTGTATGACATCCTGGACAAATAGCTATCTTTTTTTGCATTATTTTTTAGCAACCTTTTCAATTTTTTTCATAACTTCATCTGGATTTTCGGAATATTGAGATACTATTTTTGCAACTCCTCTGAATTCTCTTATATTATTTGCACTCATCCATTCTACAATTTTTCTCCGTCTATTGATCTCTTGAGTCATTTCTTCTCTAGTTAAATCCTTCTCGCCTCTGATTCGTTCTAATACATAGCTTTTACCTGAGTAAATAAATCTGTCTTCAACTGGATCCCAACGGAAAACCTCATTTGTTAAAATCTCCTTTGTAGTAGGGTCTATATCAATAACTTCTATAATCTGTTTACATCTCCTTGCCCTCATATTCTTAACACGAGTAATTACATGTAAACAAACCACATCTAACGATTGTAGCATTACTCTTGGTATATTGATGGGTTTACCCTCAAGTCTATGAATAAGAGACTGGGCAGAGTCAGCATGAACAGTAGAGTAAGTAGCATGACCTGTAGCCATAGCCTGGAACAAAACATATGCCTCACGACCACGAATCTCTCCAACGAGAATATACTCAGGACGTTGACGTAGAGCAGCCTTCATCAAATCATAAAGATCAATCTCACCGATTACCTTACCAGCAACTACTTCACCAAATCCAGATCTAGCAACACCAGGAATCCAGTTAGGATGAGGTAGATTAATCTCTCTTGTTTCCTCAATAGAAACAATCTTTGATTCACGAGGAATAAACAATGATATAGCATTAAGTGTAGTGGTTTTACCAGAGGCAGTACCTCCTGCAAAAAGTGTGTTAATACCATTTTCTACTGCAACCCACATATAGGCTACCATCTCTGAAGACATAGTGTTAAATTCAACAATATCTGGAGGTGAAAAAGGATCAGCCCTAAATTTTCTTATTGTAAAAGTTGAGCCTTTAGCAGTTATTTCATCACTCAATGTCATCTGGATTCTTGATCCATCTGGCATTGTTGCATCAAGCATGGGTTCAGCAATGCTTATATGCTTACCACTTTTCTGAGCAAGTTTATGAACAAATGAAGAGAGTTCATCCTCATCATTAAAGTGCACATTGCTTTTTAATGATCCAAATTTTCTATGATATAAAAATATCGGGACATTTGCTCCATCACATGAGATATCTTCAATATTTGGATCTTTCATAAGGGGATCAATTTTTCCAAGACCTATTGAGGCTTTTCCTATATAATAGAATATTTTTTTCTGAGATTCTTCACTTATATTTAGATCATATTCTTGGATTATTTGATCCAGTTTTTCAAATAAATATTTATCAAAACCTTTTTCCTCCATTTCTTCAATATCAAATGATAAGTTTGCCATCGTTTCCTTAATAAATGCCAAAGTTTTTTCTTCCTCTGGAGTTAAGGCAATTTCCACTAAAAAGTAACATTTATCAAGAGTATCCTTTTCTCGCAGTATTTCAACATAAGCAAATGGTTCATTTAGTGCATAGAAGTCTAGTTCCTCCCATTGATTTTCAGAAAAACCAAGATCTGAAAGTTTTACAGAATCAGTATTTAGAGCACTTGGTGGTAACTCTAAATATCCTACTTCATTTGCTCCACCAGTTGGAACCTCCTGTTGTTGTAATTTTTGTGAAGTGGCTAAATTTTTATTGGGTTTTGCCATTCGAGGGCTCCATCCTTTATCAGATAACTCTTCTTCATCAAAAAAAACATGTTCTTGATCAATATTTTTTTCTTTATCAATGGAAGTTTTTATAGAGGGAGTTACACCATCTTTATCTGATTCTTGGTCAGTTTTTAGAACTTCAGGAGCTTTCATTTTTTTGTCTTTTATATGATCTTTAGCTAATTGAATTGCTTTATCAGCAGCTTGTTTGTCCTTTTCTGATTCTTTTCCTTTTTCAGAAAACAGTTTTATTTTTTCATCAAGAAGTTTTGCTTCATCTGTATTTATGTATTCAGTCATAGAAATATTATCTACTCGGAACATAGGTGTAAACATAGTTTTTTCAGCATCCTTACCATCCAAACCAGAACCAACAACACCAGACCTCTTCCCCCTCGAAAACAAACCCCTCCTAGAAACACCAACAACATCCTT
>JGI2173J19968_10000186_pt1 | contig 21400 bp, 20 predicted proteins | sample DeeMarSWOR136_30_FD_19968 | JGI IMG/M metagenome (IMG submission 19968) | reverse complement strand
TCCGCGCTGTTAACAGCAGTTTTTCTTAGTGGTACCTCTCACAGGATAGTTAGCGAATTGTCATATGATGATCAGATTAATGCAATTGACGAAGAAGTGAATCGTTTGGAGTCTAGCCTGCAGTTTCAACACGAGATTTTGGAGGGTGTTCAAACTAGGATGTTTATGGTTGATGAAAGTTTGGAGCATACTAGGAAAGTGTTTTCCATGGGTCTTGTTGAACAGGGAAACGCATTAAGGCAGAGTTTTGAGAGGAGCCGCGAGGCTCAGCAGAAGATATTGGATGGCGTACAGGAGCAAGTGTTCCTTACCGACAAAAGGCTAAACAATATTAGGAGGGGACTCAAGGAGCAGAGAGGGGCGACGAAGGAAATCATCGGAGACTTTTTGGAAAGTCTTGGACCTCAACTAGCTGTCATAAAAGAGACTGTAGAGAGACAGCGTGGAGAAATGGAGAATGCATTTGCCCAATTTGAACAGAAAGAGAAGAATTCAATGGCGACCATTACCGAGCAGAAAAACGAATTGGCGGAAATCAGGTTGAAATTGGAAAAGTTGGAAAGCAGCATTTTCGAGCCTGAAGCGCTGCTGGAAAGCCAGAGCAATGTAATAAACGTCAAAGGAATAGGACACGGAAAAGCTGCTAAGCTGAAGGAAATAGGAATAACCAACGTGGGCGAGTTTATCACGGCAGAATCTAAAGTTGTCGCGGAGGGAATGCGCTCTTCTGAAATGACCGTGGAGAAGCTGCAGGGGCGGGCTCAACTTTCTATGGTTCCGGGTGTGAAGAAAAAGTATCTTTTCCTGTTGGAGGGAGTCAACGTCAGAGATAGAAATAGCCTCTCTAAACAAGACCCGATTGAACTCAGCAAGAAGATAAACACTATTTTCGAGGCTAACGTTGCAAAGAGAAAAATCTCCCCAGCCGACAAGCCAACAATCGAAGAAATCGATTCCTGGGTAAAATTCTCAAGATGCTAGCGCGCGCTTTAGGTGGTCCGTATTAACCATTCGAGACCACACTTTAAGATGTACGTAGAAAAAAAAGGGAAGGTTACGCGGGAGACATCGCCACACATTTGACGTTAAAACTTTAAGGTCAAGCATTTTACTGTAAACCTCTATTTTGGTTTCTGAATCGGAAAACTGAATATTTCTGGTATTGTAATGTTTGCATATTCGAACTAATTTCTAAATAATCTCTTAAGAAATCATATATGGATGTGGCGATGTTGCCCACTGGAAAAACACTACCTAATAAAAGCAAGCTTCACTCCACGAGTCGCTTTGAATCAGCTTTGAGTAAAATTCAGAATCTTCTCACGGACTACTGCGAATTTAAAAACACCTGTCCCTACTTTGACCCCGCCAATCACACATGTGCCAATAATGGAGGCGCACACTGCGGAAAATACCGCAAGCTCAAAGCAGAAAAAATTGAAATGCGCAAACCTTGAAAATTTTGCAGCTCGTATGAGACAAAAACAAGTTTCCTGTTTTTCACAGTCCAATTATGGTTACAGTTCCCTTCCCATTAGAATAGCTGAGCCGCCCTTAACGTTCCAACTCTAAAACGCATTTGGTTATGCTCTTCGAACTTCTTCGACTTTTCACGGCACCTTAAGCTTTCCCAAGAAGCGCTGTTGCAATTTGGCAAGTTTCGGTGTGATGACCTGCTGGCAGTAAGGCTGATTCGGATGCCGCTTGTAGTAGTCTTTATGATAAGTTTCAGCCACGTAAAAAGCCTTAAACGGCACCACTTGCGTGACAATTGGCGCATCCCAAATTCCTTCTTCGTTCAGCTCCGCAATGAGGCTCTCAGCCGTGGCTTTTTGCCCTTCGTTGTGGTAGAATATCACTGAACGGTATTGAGTGCCCACATCAGGACCTTGGCGGTTCAGCGTGGTCGGGTCGTGCGTCGCAAAAAATATTTCGAGAATTTCTTTGAAAGAGATTACGCTGGGGTCAAAAGTTACCTGCACGGCTTCAGCGTGCCCAGTTGTTCCTGTAGATACCTGCTCGTACGTTGGATTTGGCACGGAGCCACCTGAATAGCCAGGCTCAATTTTCTCCACGCCTTTCACTATGCTGAAAACTGCTTCGGTGCACCAAAAGCAGCCACTAGCGAGGGTTGCAACTTCCTTCGCTTTGCTTTTCACGTTTTTCTGGTTCATAAGTTTCCGTCACTTCTGATTCTAAGCTGACATGAGTGCGCATGGCGCTTTAATTATTTTGCCCCAACCTTCTTGTTGCATATTATTNTNCCAGCGAAAGGTTCGCAATGTTAGCGGAACGTTTTTACTTGNTAGGGCCGTTTTAGCCTTTGTTGGCAAGGACATGATCGCGCTGGTGCTACTGCCACCCGAAACGGGAAGCGAGGCTAACGCATGCTGAAAAAGATTAAGGTAACGCCCTTAGCGGCGGAAAGCTTCGGCGTTAGGTCCATGTGCACGTTGGTTGAAACGCCTGATGTTAAAGTGTTATTGGACGCTGGCGTATCGCTTTGCCCGTACCGTTTCGGTTTGCCGCCGCACCCTATTGAATTCAAAACGATCGATAAGCTTCGGCGTCGCATCGCGGAAGCCGCTGAAACGGCGGAAGTGGTCACGATTAGTCATTATCATTTTGATCATCACACGCCTTCCTACGAGGATTGGGTGGTCAACTGGACAGAAGCGAACGAGACGGCACGGCAGATTTACTATGGCAAAAAGGTTTTGATGAAGAACCCTAAAGAGAAAATTAACGCCAGCCAGAGACAGCGAGCATGGCTTTTCCAGAAGACAGGGGGAAAATACGCGACGATGCTGGAACCTGCAGACGGCAAGACATTCACGTTCGGGAAAAGTACCGTAATGCGTTTTTCAGAAACAGTTCCTCATGGCGCTGACGATTCCATGCTAGGCTGGGTTATAATGGCACTAATTGAATATGAAGACGAAAGTTTCATGTTCGCACCCGACGTCCAAGGCCCCATGTCCACGCACACGCTTGAACTAATCAAATCAGCAAAGCCGCAAGTAATTATGATAGGTGGACCGCCGTTTTATCTTGGCGGCTTCAAAGTTGGCGAAGCTCAGTTGCAGTTAGGACTCAGGAACTTGGTGAGCGTTGTCGAGACGGTGCCCTTAACCATTTTGGAACATCACGCGTTAAGAGACGAGCAGTGGCGGCAGAGAACCAAACAAGTGTACGGTGTGGCTCTTAATGCGGGGCACAGTGTAATGACAGCGGCTGAATTTACTGGTGAAAAAAACAAGTTCTTGGAATCCAAACGAAAACAGCTTTACCTTGACATTCCACCCTCGAAAGAGTTTGAGAAGTGGATGCGCCAAGGCTTAACAAAAAAAAGCAGCACTAAACCCCCAATATAGCAATAGACCAAAATGTGAATTTTAAATCTATATTTTCGCGTCGTAAGTTAGTTAAATATCTCCAGCTTATTTCTGTACATCAACAGTGGAGGAAAGTACGTGAAACAGCAAATCACAATTAAAGCTAGAAAAGAACTAGAAACAAAAATGACCGCGGTTTTCGGCGAAAAAATCAAGAACCTTTCGACAGAATTGCAACGAATATTGATAGACGATATGGTCACCGCTTTCGAAAATAGGTTAAACGTGTTAAACCGTGCATACACAAAAAGCGGCAACAAGGTAGCTCGATGAAGAAAAATACTTAGTATGGATACATAAAAGCTTTATATAAAAACCAACGAATATGGCAAAAAAGAGGCCTATGTATGAGGCGTTCCAAACTCGAAATGTATGTAGATATCTTGAAAGTATTGGCTCACCGGGGTCCGCTAAAATTAACTCATGTTATGTATAAAGCTAACGTTAATTGTAGTGTACTCAAGGAATATTTGGATTTCCTAATGAAACAAGGGCTAGTGGAAGAGAGAACTATAGGAAAACGCCGAGTGGTTTATGCAATCACCCAAAGAGGCATAACAGTGCTCAAATACTTCAGAGAACTAAAGCAAGTGCTGCCCATCGTAGAAGAATCCAGAAACCAAGTGCCAACCCCCTACTAAACCCTCCAATTTCTCCAAACCTTTCAGCTCGTTTAGCCTAATCCGAAAAGCTGAAGAATTTTTTGTTTTCTAGATAATCGTTTTTATTGAGATATTTGTAGTTTCGTTCATTTTGGCTGTTGTGTTGATGGCGTTTAACTGTTTGTTGTAAGTAGTGGCTGTAATTTTTATGAATAATTACCAGTGTTTCGTAAGACTTAATAAACCCGCCATAATCTTACTGTATATGTGAAATACACTCGGGGAAAACCTGTGACAAAAGACGAAATCCTAAGCAAAAAACCCTTGCATATACTCGAAAAAATAAAAGAAAACCTCGAGAAGCTCAACGAAAAAATGGAAGTCATGATAGAACTACAAAAACACGGTCGAAAAGAAACACCGGCTCTCCCCGATGCATCCTTAGACGTAATGACTTTACTCTCAATGCCTGATCACCTCAGAAAGACAGCCATGACCATCTGCAGGTGCGGTCGGGCAACCGCAGAAGAAATCTCCCAGCATACAAACAGAGCCCGAGCTGTAGAAAGCGCTTATCTAAACCAACTTGTCATTATGGGTTACCTCAAAAAAGAGCGGAAAGGAAGAAAAGCGTATTTCTATGCTGACAGAGACAGCCAAGGGTGAAAACAAAAATGAGCAAAATCATAGCAGTGCATTCATATAAAGGTGGAACAGGAAAGACTCTTCTTTCCGTGAATTTGGCAGCCATCTTGGCTAAGCGCGGAAAGAAAGTTTGCCTCTTCGACCTTGACTTTCGAGCGCCAAGCTTATTTGCCATACTTAAAGTGGATAACGCGGAATGTTGGTTGAACGATTATCTGAACGGCATATGCGACATCAACAAAGTCCTCATAGATTTAAGTAGCAGAATCCAAGGCAACGGCAAATTTTTCGTCGGTCTCGCGAATCCAGCAACCGAGGCGATTAGAGACATTTCCGCGAAAGATAGAAAATGGGAAATGCGCGCACTGGGAAGGCTTCTCTCTCTAAGAAACACGCTACTAAACGACCAAGAATTTGACTATCTGATCCTCGACACAAGTCCAGGACTCCAGTATTCATCAATAAACGCCATAGTAACTGCCGACTTCGTAGTAGTGGCAACAACCGGCGATAGATCCGATGTAAATGGAACACGGCGCATGCTCAAAGAACTTTACAACCTGTTTGAAAAGAAAACAGGCTTAGTCCTTAACAAGATTCTTGACTCCTCATCGAAATCAAAGAAAGATGAAATGCACGACAAGGTCAAAGCTTTATACCAGGTCCCACTGCTGGGGGTGGTGCCGTGTTTCTGTGAAATTCTAAGAGCAGAAGGAAACTTCATATTCGTGCAGGACAAGCCAGATCACCCCTTCACCAAGATTTTGGATGAGATGGCAAAAAAACTAGACTCCAACGAAGTTAACTAGTCGGTGCCTCGCTCCTTTTCTTAATGCAAACGCTTATAGAACCTATAAACCACTGTTAAAAATTGCGTGAGCGGAGAAGAAACTGTGGACAGAACAGCGATTGTTCTAGCTGGCGGCTTTTCCAGCAGGTTCGGTCAGGACAAAGGAGTTCTGGAGCTCGCCAATAAACCCCTGATAAGGCATGTCGTAGATGCGGTTAGCCCAGTTGTTGACGAAACAATCATAGTGACTAGTTCCCAAGAGCGGGTCACCCAATATGCGAAGGTTATAACCACAGATGTGCAATTCGTCATTGACGTGTGCGAGTTGAACAGTCCGTTAATAGGCGCCTTAACAGGTTTTGGAGTTGCCCACGGCGAATACGCTTTGCTGCTGCCTTTTGACACGCCGTTTGTTTCGAAAGAATTTGTGTCGCTGCTGTTTGAGCTGTGCCTAAACAGGGCGGCTGCAATTCCAAGGTGGCCCAACTGCCAGATAGAGCCGTTGCACGCGATTTATCAAACAAAGCTGGCGCTTGAAGCCGCAAAGAGCGCTGTGGCTGAAGGAAAACTTAACGTGCGCGCCATGATCGAAAAACTTCGGGGAGTACGCTATGTTTCCACGCTGGTCCTTCAGCAGCTGGATCCGGAGCTTCGCACGTTCTTTAACATAAACACGCCTGCAGACCTGAAGAAAGCTACTGCCATGGTTAAACCGAGAAAACGCAAGTAATTTCTATTCTTGGTAACTGTTGTGCTCGGAAAAGACTATAGCCTCCTTATATAAAGGAACTATATATGGTTCTGACGAGACGCGTCGTGATAGCCCCCCTCTACTGGTTTCTGCAATGATTGGCTAATAGGCGGCAAATACGCGTTTTGTCAAAAAACCTTGACTAAAAAACGGGCGTTTCGGGCTTGTTTAGTCAAGAAACCTTGACAAAAACCCTTTAATCACCGAAAAAGCCCAGTATTATGGGGGATAAAATGAGCAAAAGTGTCGCTCTGCTGCTTGTTCTCGTCTTGCTGGCTACATTCTGCTTAATCATGGTCACGCCTGCGTTTTCAGTTGATGATGTGACTGCCCTCATTGTTATTAGGGAAGATGGAAGTGTTGAGGGAACTAATAAAATCCAACGGATTGGGAACGTCTATACTTTTACTGGTGATATTGGTGTTGTCGGCGGCGGGTTTATACCTGCTGGGATTCAGGTGCTTAAAGATAATATTGTGATTGATGGTGCTCACTTCTCCATTTATGCGAGTGATTCTGCGTGGAATGGAATCGATTTGTCTGGAAGGCGTAATGTTGAAGTCAAGAATTTGGAAATTAGAGGCTTTCCGCATGGAGTCTTTCTCGATAACTCTTCATTCATTACCCTGCACGGAAACGAAATAATCGGTTTCAGCGGTAGCGGTCCCTCTGGCGTTCCAACTGGCATCTGGTTGAGCCTATCGTCAAATAACACGATAACCTCAAACACGATAACCTCAAATATTGAATACGGCATCCTTGTACAAGCTGCCTCAATTGGGAACACGATTGTGGGAAACATTGTAACCGACAACGGTGTCGGTATTGCTCTTGATTATTGCCCAGACAACATTCTTAGAAACAATCAAATGAACGGTAACAATCAGAATTTTAAACTCGGCTATAACTCCTTTTCACAATTCATTCAAGATATTGACACTTCAAATACACTTGATGGAAAACCAGTTTATTACTGGATTAATGAACATAACAAAACAGTTCCATCCGACGCTGGTTTTGTTGCCCTTGGAAACTGTACAAACATTACTGTTAGAGACCTGCAAATCAGCCACAGTTACGATAGCATAACGCTCATTAACACTAACGATTCAGTGGTAACAAACAACCATGTAGACAAATGCGGCAATGGTGTTTTCCTGAAGTACTGTCAAAATGTCAATGTGACAAAAAATACTATAGCGGGCAATCTCGATTCGGGGATTGGAACGATAGCCTGTAATAGCATAATCATCGCTGAGAATGATATTGACTCCTGCAAGTTTGGTATATCAACATCTGGTCAAACCCACAGCCATGCAGGCGGATCAGGATCAACTGACATTACAATTTACAAGAATAATATAACAAGGAATGATCCTGGAATTTATCTTTCCCTTTCCAAGAATAATCTCATTTCAAACAACTATATAGCAAAGAACCTTAAGGGGATTAACGCTATATCTAGTTACCGAAATATCATTACTGAGAATACTTTTGTTGAGAACAATGAGGGAGCCGTTCGCATATCTGGTGCTCAGAACAACACTTTCTACCACAACAACTTTATTGACAATAACGCTTCTGGGAGTCAAATATCTAATCCTTGGCTTGTTGCTGGCAATCCTGAGGATAACATATGGGATAATGGTTCTGAAGGAAACTATTGGAGTGATTTTAAACAGAGGTATCCAAACGCTACAGAGATTTCTGGGTCAGGCGTGTGGGACACTCCGTATAACATTAACGAGAAGAATATTGATCACTATCCACTAGTTGCCCCCTTTGTACCAGATCAATCATCTAATATCCCTCAAACAACACCGCCTGATACTAAGCCGTCTGACTCAACGTTTCCTCAATTACCAATAACGTTGATAGTAGCTTCGGTTGCAATCTCAGCTGTCGTTATCGCAGTGGGTCTGCTGGTCTACTTCAAGAAGCGCAAACACTAAGAACTGACTTACGTTTTATAAACGCAGTAACATTGAAGAGATAACTGTTAGAGCAGCCTCGTTAAGTCACAGTTTTCAAAAAGCTGCTTTTGCTTCATTCAAGTAGACTTCCAGTGCACTTTCAGAAAACAAGACAAAAACCACTTCGTCGATGTTTTCCTCTTTTTCTATAAAATCCTTTACAGCTTTCAAGGCTACACGGCTCGCTTGTTCGATAGGATAGCCATACGCGCCCGTGCTTATAGACGGAAACGCCACAGTTTTCAGCCCCTTCGCCACGGCGAGCCTCAGCGAGTTTTGATAAGCCTGCGCCAAAAGCTCAGGTTCACCGCGGTTTCCTCCCCGCCAAATGGATCCGACTGTGTGAATAACGTGTTTAGCTTTGAGGTTGCCAGCCCCTGTTATGACGGCTTTTCCAGTTGGAAGCCCCTGCGGCCATTCTGTAGCTCGTATCCTCTTGCACTCCTCGAGTATTTTGGGTCCGCCTTTACGGTGTATTGCGCCGTCGACGCCTCCGCCGCCCATAAGCGAGGAATTAGCCGCGTTTACTATAGCGTCTGTCTCCATTTCGGTTATGTCTCCTCTAACCAGTCGCACGGTTGCTTTTCCAATTTTAAACTCATTGCGCATTGCACTTACCCTCCTGCAAACGTGCTGATTGCCGACCATAAGGCTGAACTGAAAAACCATGCTCCGAAACCAACAAAAATCACGAAGCAGAAAACGAAAATCGCGGTGTGCACTTTTTCATTCCAGAAACGCCTCGACTTAAAAATAAGGAAAGCCACGACGCTGTACCAAAGGAAATCGCAGAGCCAATGGACCACTGTAAACACGGAAAAACCCACTAGACCGAAGATTTGAGCGTTCATAATTAAAGCGGTGCCAATAGTTATCCACCACAATATGAAGCCTGGATTGACAGCTGTTGTCCATATTCCAGCGAGCAAAGACTCTTGACGCGGAACCTCGTATTCCTTGACGTTTTTACTCCTGTTTCTGAATGTATTAACACCCATATACATCATAAGCAAGCCACCAACCACGCCAACAGCAATTGGCACAACATCAGGGATGACGAATTGACTCAGCCAAAAATAGATGAAAAACATCAAAGGAAACTCCACTATGCCGTGCCCAACAGCAATCAGCAACCCCGCGGATTTTCGTTTCGCCGCTTTCTCCATGGTCACCGCAAACAAGGGTCCAGGCAACAAGACGCCTGACATAGATATGAGAATCACAGAAGCCAAAAACAAATAAAAGTTTGTGATGAACTCCGTCTCAAATCTCCCCTATGTAACTTGGCAACTTCACGCTTCAACTAGCAATGTTTTTCTAATAAACGTTTCAACGTTGCCGTATACAAAAGCATCACCAAAACACAGTTAAAAGCCGTTAAGACCCCCTCGTTTTCTGGGTAAGGCTGTTCTGCATCTTTATTATTTCCGTGCTGTCCTGCGCTGCAGCGTAGTTCTCAAGCAGAGCACTGTTTAACTCCAGAAAAGTGTGACCCCACGTGAAAATCGAGAGCAGCCCTCTCGCTTCCTGCTTGAACCCTGCAATGTAAAGCGCCGCAGCCAAAGCCTCCGCTGTAGTAAGCTTTGTTGCTTTGCCGAAGTTCACCGGGTTTCCCGCGATTAATATGGGTAAGCACCGCGAAGTCCCCTTCACCTGCTTCAATAGGACTTTTTCGGCGTGTTCCCAACTGCAATCCAACGCAACTAACCCGAAGTCTTCAACGCGTTTTCTGTCGGCGGGTGAAAAAGCTATTTCTGAGAAGGGATTAAGCACGACAGCTCGCTTTGGTAAAAACCGTGTTCTGGTCACTAACCTTACCAAGCCGCGGCGTTTAAGCTTCAAGCCTGTGCACCGTTTCGGATCGCACTGGTTCGCGTGGTAAATGGTTAACCTAGGCGCCTTTTCCACTTGGTTTTCGCACCTTCACGTGACTCATGGGNTCATCTAAAACGCNGGGAATCCANTCGAGAAGNTCNGTGGCTACTAANTGGTAGCCGATTTNGCTTGCAACAAAGTNCCCTGCCGCACCATTAACGAAAGCTCCTGCAACCGNTGCCTCAAAAGAATCANCTTTNTGCGCTAACAACGCNCCAACGATGCCTGAAAGAACGTCGCCNGTNCCGCCANCAGTCATTCCNGGATTACCCGTAAAGTTCAGTTTAACCCGTTTCGNNTCGCAAACCACGTCCACTTGACCCTTCAANAAGATNACAGCTTTGAGNTCTGCCGCGGTCTCCTNCACTTGATTAACGCGCTCCTCAAAACTCTCAGACAATTTTCGACCTGCAAGTATAGCATATTCGCCAGCGTGCGGCGTAAGAACAAGCGGCACTTTTAATGGACGCTTGAATTCAGCAAAGGTCTTTAAGCCGTCAGCATCAAGAAGTAGCGGTTTGCCCGCACTTTCAATAGCTGACACGCACGCCTTGACGAACTCGCGGGTTTCAGCGTGCAAACCGAGGCCAGGTCCCATGACAACAGCGTCAACCATTTCCAAATACGGCGTTAACGCTGCCATGTTACCGGGGTTTAGATGATCACCTTTAAGCTTCAGTGTTATCAAGTTAGGGGATGCTGACGAGACGGCGTACGCGGTTTTTGCGGGAGCGGCGAGATAAGCGATGTCCACGCCCGTCCGCAAGGCAGCCAACGAAACCAGTGCGGGTGCGCCTGAGAAAACCTCGCTGCCTCCGATAACTAATAAACGTCCGAAATCGCCCTTGTGCGCGCTTGCAGGTCGCGGTTTCTTGGCGAGAAAAACATCTCCGGGACCAGCAATTTTTTCCAGTTCTCTGGGCAAGCCTATGTCTCTTATGATTAGCTCGCCTACGTACTTCTTTGCGTCATATAATCCAGTCTTTGCTTTGTAAAACGTTATTGTAATATTTGCTTTTACAGCGTTGCCTAAAACTTCTCCGGTGTCAGAATCTATTCCAGTCGGCACATCAACAGCGATTTTAGACGCGTTTAACGTGTTAATGTATTCAACTATTTGCGTTATGGGCGGTTTGAGTTTTCCTTTTGTGCCTGTTCCCAGCAGGGCGTCGACAACTATTTCTGCGTCCACTTTGGGTATGGCGGAGCTGTCGGTGACTTCCTGAATTGGGATGTTTTCACGCAAAGATTGGAGGGCGCCCCAGTTCTTTAACGCCGCTTCATGACGGATGTCCGTGCCTTTTCCAGCGAGAATCACTGACACTTTGAAGCCCATAGATAACAGGTGTCTGGCAGCTACGAAGCCGTCGCCGCCGTTTCCACCTAAACCGCAGAAAATGGCGATTCTTTGTTCCCGCGGGAAACGTGAAGCGATTTCACGCGCCACGTTGCGCCCAGCGTTTTCCATCAGTTGAAGTAAAGAAACACCGAAGTACTCAGCGTTAACTTCCAAAGCGCGCATTTCTCTGCTTGTGATAATCGTTGCGTTCTTCTTTTTCTCTCGCATGTTCAAAGCCCTGAATAATCTAATGTTACCCGATAAAAGATAAGCCTATCCTTGAAGAATGCCACGTTTGCTAGCTGCAAGAGCAGATTTTTTGATGGAACGTAAACAAGGCGGTATACAAAAGCATCACCAAAACACAGTTGATATCCCAATTAGTTAATGATTTTTCATGTCAGTCTATTTTTTCTGTTCAAGCGTTCTCGTTTGGGAGTGGTATTGTTGGAAGGCTTTACTTTGTTTTTGAGCGATGGCTTTTTCCTTTGTATTCTCTGGATATAATCATTGTAGACGTTACAAGCACGTTTGGTACGTTTCTAACTTTAAGCGATACAAATTCCTCTAGCTTGTCTAGGTCTGCCGTCTTGATTTTTGTAACTACGTCGTATTCGCCGAAAATGATGTCTGCATGCAAAACCTCGTCAAACTCAATAAGTTTCTGGCACACTTCTCTTTCTGTTCCTGAGCTAACCTTGAACAGTACATAAGCTAAGACAGCCATAATTTCACCTAACACCTTATCCAAACAACGACTTAATTACTTTTCCATACGACCGCAACAGCGTTGCAGCTAGAAAACATTTATCCTTTACTCCCGCCATAATCTTAATAGAGTTCCCAGTAACTGAACTCGGCTAAATTGTTAGGTGAGATTTGTTTGAAAAAAGACTTTAGCGTAGGCAAAACGGACGCGCTTATAATTGTAGATGTGCAAAACGATTTTTGTTCCGGCGGTGCTTTGCCCGTTCCTGAAGGAGACCAAGTGATTCCAGCTCTTAATGACTACATAAAAATCTTCAAAAAAGCAAACGCAAGAATCTTCGCTACGAGAGACTGGCACCCACCAAATCACATATCCTTCAAAGCCCAAGGGGGCCCATGGCCGCCTCACTGCATCCAAAACACCGAAGGCGCCAAGTTTCATCCAGACCTAAAACTCCCAAGCCACACAACAATAGTGTCAAAAGCCATGAACCCGCTTAAAGAGAACTATTCAGGTTTTGACGGCGCTGAACTAGCAAACATTTTGAAAAAACAGGGCGTGACACGGGTTTTTGTGGGTGGTTTAGCAACTGACTACTGTGTTAAGAACACGGTTCTTGATGCGCGCAAAATGGGCTTTGAGACGGTGCTGCTTTCGGACGCCATCCGCGGTATTAACGCAGAACCAGGCGATGTTAGGAAAGCTATTGCTGAAATGATTAAGAATGGCGCGGAACAAGTCACTTTGACAGATTTTCCAGACCCTCTTGAAGTTCCGCCAACTGAGGACCCTGACGCTGAGCGATTAGGAGATAAGCCTTTATCGAAGGTTGAAACGAAGAAAAAAGCCCGAATGAGACCTCGAGGACCTTACAAAAGGATCCGTACTGAACGAGGATGAAACTAGCGCGCAGCTCTTATGAACCCTTCTATTTTGCATCACTTTTTAATGCAGCAAGAACTTTTTTAATAGCTAGTTAGCTCAAAGCCGCAGGCTTTTCGAACTCTAACGAAGCTTATAAATACGTAAAACTTAAATGGAAAATTTAATGAAACAAGAACGTGTTAACACTGATTTTATGAAGAAACTCCACAAAAAAACTGGCGTTTGGCAGTTAAGCGTCTACTTCTGCACGTTAAAAACACCTCTTTTATGGAAAGCTTGAAACGTGTATATTTTCTTAGGCACTGCGAAAAAGCTTCGAATGGTAATATTTTAAAATAAACAGTTAAAAAAGTGCATACTTGACTGCAATATTAAATATGAAAAATTAAAATCTCATGTGGCATATCGTGTTTTGTAGGTGCGAAATGCGAAGCGCTAAAAATGTTGCCGTGTGTACCTATAAAAAAATTTAATGCGGTTGACGTATGTTTTATTGAAAGCTTGCTAGAGTTATTGTTCGCCCATGACCTGCATTATTACGGTTCGCTTGCGAGGATAAACATCTGTTTCTACAAAGAGCAAAGATTGCCACGTTCCAAACTCCACGCGCCCATCAATCACTGGCAAGGTCTTGTCGGGTGGCAGAAGCATCGAACGCAGGTGCGCATAAGCATTGGACGGGTGCTGATATGCCCCTCGCTTCGGAACTATTTCTTCAAGGAAAGTTTTAATGTCGTTAAGCAGTCCATATTCATTTTCTGTTAGAATCAGTATGCCCGTAGCATGGGGCGCAAAGACATGAACCACGCCATTTCTGATGCCTGAATCGGATACTACCTCGTGAACCTTGTCTGTTAAGTCTACGAATTCTATTTCACCTCTCGTGGAGAAACTGTAGCGTCTGTTAACAACTTTGAAGCCTGACATAGTAGCTTTCCAGCATTGTCTATTTCGTGATTGCTGTTCAAAAATGTTTTCACCAAAAAAATGTTTACTGTCCCCGCAACTTGGCGGCGAAACGTGATCAGCGGCTAAATTGTGATTTTGGTCTATGCTTTTGTATACGCCTACCAAGGCAACACGGCATAGTGAACGCTGGTGATGGACACATAATCAAGTAATATTGACACAGCGGAACTCACTGAACAATAATTCTGCGACGAAATAGCCATAGGAAAGTAAACAGTTTAGTCTTTACTACTGATTTAGCAGTATCGCGGTCTGATTATAAGTAAGCCTGAAAAGCTTTTTGAAGGGTTGTCTAGGGTCGGCGTTTGTATTTGTGAACAGGCACTTGAAGAATGTGCTGTTCCACCAAGCATTCCTTAAGATAGTCATCCAATGTAGCAGCTGGGACAATGTCAATAGTGTAGTCTCTCGCATCAATCGAATGCAAATAATTCTTCTGCGGAATAACCACTTTCTTGAAACCCCAAGCTTCGGCAGCCTTAATTTTCTCGTGGACCCCGCCTACCGCTGTGATCTGGATAGAACCGCTGACGCTGAGATTTATTTCGCCAGTAACAGCTACATCTTGCCGTATCAGTTTGCCCTCAATAAGCGAGCACAAAAGAATAGCCATCGTTACGCCTGCAGAAGGTCCGTCAACGCCGTAAGACTGGGCAAAATCGATATGCGTTAAATAGTCTTGGGCGATGTCCACACCATATTTTTGGAGAATAACGCTTCTGACTTTGACAATGCTGTCCGAAATGAAGCTCTGACCCTTAGCGACCCCGGTCACTTTGTAATAACCCTTAAGCGGCTGGTCTCTCGGAAGTTCAGTTTTTTTAACAAGCTGGGCTTTTACGCCGAGAACATTGCCCGTCATCTCACCACTGTACGGGTCATGGATCACAGCCAAACCATGCATCTGCCCGAGCTTTACGCCCTCGGGTTTTATTTCTAATAGTTTTCCTCTTTCATGTATTTCATGTTCCAGCAGCTGTTTTTGGATGGTTTTGCAGTGCTCATTTATGGCTTCTAGAACATGGCGTCTTTCAACTGCTTTGCAGTTCTCGTTCATAGCCAAGGTGGCAGCCGTTTTGATTATGGAGATTAATGGTCTAAACCGCGTGGTAAGCGCGTCGCGTTTATTGCTTCGCCGTCTGCCCTCCTCAACTATTTCCATGCATGCGTCCCGTTTGAACGGTATGAGATTGAAGCGTTTGACTTCCTGCGCTATGAACTGGACGTATTTACGCCTGTTTTCCAACGTGTTGGGCATGTCATTGTTCATGCGCACGACTTTGCCGTAGCCGTAAATGCGGTCCATAAGCGCGGGGTGCATCTGGCTTATGCTGTCAAAGTTTCCGGCACCCACAAGAAAAGTAATCGCTGGGACAGGCTCCGTTGACACAGCCATCGCCGAGGTGGCTCCGCCATGCCACCTGCCTCGCAAAGTTATGGGCAGCTGGCCATCTTCCAGAACCGTTAGCAGCGTAACCGCCTCTTCCTGGTCCAGGTTTTTAATCTCATCGATATATAATATCCCCAGCGATGCCACATGCACATCGCCTGCAGTAACCCTCTGGTGCTCGGGTGTTCCTAACCCGCCAGTTTGAAACGGATCCCAAGCTACAGACCCAAAGAGTTGAGCGCTCCTGTGTCCTGTTGCGTCCACGAAGGGGGCATTTCCCGAACCATTGTCCACAATAAGTTTTGGAACATCGGATTGCTGGGCGCCTCCGACGCCGCGGAGATTGGTTAGTCCGCCTAAGCGTGTGAACCACCAAATGAAGACGCTGAAGAAGATTAAACTTCCTCCTGGAATGAATGTCAAGGGCACCATATTTATGAACCGGTCAACAAAGTAAGCTGAAAAATTATTGCTATACAATTCTTGCCAAGACGTGCCTCCTATGGATACGCCGTTGGTGTTCCATGTTTGCCATGCGTCAATCATGAAGTATAAGCCTAACGACAAAAGAAACACCCCTAATGCGAGCATGAGTATCTGTATGGCTTTGAGGCCGATTTTGGTTGCGAACTTGTGTTTAAACTCTTTGCGCTGCTCTCTTTGCAGTACCTTTTTTCCTTCTCCAACCGTGTGGATAGATACGCGCGGCTGGCTGGGCAGAACAGGGTTTTTCCAGGATAAGACATCAAAGAGTTTTATGCCGTTCTCTTTGTAAACCTGAGTTAGTTTTTCGGATAAGGCTCTTCCGAGGAGAGACTTGCCTGTTCCAGGGTCACCTAAAAGCAGCAGATAGGGTCCTGGGCTGATTACGCTTTTTGCTGTTGGCTTTGGCTCCTCGGGTTTGCTCCAGCTCGCGTACCACTGTGTCTGGTCTAAATGCTTGAGTTTGTGAACCCACTCGTTTAGGCAGAGGAAGCCCTCGTTTAGAGCTTGCTCTTGTCCTATGACCCAGTTTATCATGCTGTCGTCTACTGGGAATCCTTCGGTGGTTTTGAATTTACCCCAGTTCCACCGTACTTTTACAGTTCGCTCCTGCACACTGTGCGTCAGTGTTTCGGTGCCTGTTCCAAAATGATCAAAAGACACGCCTTCTCCTCCCATATGAGTCTATTAGACTGTCCTTCAAGATCAATTAAAGCGCTTATTTCAGAATTGGCAATATTCAAAAAACTGTACATAAATCTCCAAAATCGACCTTGTAGCCAACGGCGTTTCGGTCAATCTTTTTTTAAAAATTAGGCATTTTTAGCGCTTATTTTTGAGCTAACGTCAAACTATTGACCTGTACGAAGTCGAATCTGAAGCTGTGCAAAAATCACCCTGCTTTTAGTCGAAAGCGCGAAAATAAAAAAGCCAAAAATAAGCCTAAAATAGCCAAAGCGCCTCTTTTTGTCTTTTTCAACCTTTGGTTTTAGGCTAACCTATGGAGTTTATCGTGACCTCATATAAAGACCGTCGAAAATCTCCATGCGAAACTGCGACGGGGTTTCTTCGAATCTGCTTCGAGTGCTTGCCTAGTTCCCAGACGCTTTCTATTTTTTGCTTGCGCTGGTTTTTAAAACATTTCAGTCGTAGAGGGATTTTTAGCTCTTGGTTGAACAGGCTATCTTTACTGACTTGGCCACCCAATTCTGCTGATTGCCAAAAGGCAGTTAGTTTTCTCTCCTGTCAAGTGGCCTTACCTACAGCTCGTGACCTGTTATTTATCGGGCTGTAACGCGCATCAGCAAAGGCGTGTAGCGAGTTTTGAATAAGCAGAAACGGTTAAGCCTTTTAGAAGTGAGTTTTGTTGATGCTTTCGTATACAATGCTGCTCAAACTGCTCGCTGTCTTTTTTTCACCAGGTCAAATTCTGGGTAGTAATGCTGTGAAACGGAGGCTTTTTCCAGCTTGTTTTGCATGAGGATGCACTTTTGCACTGCCAGGTGTAGGCTAAAACGTCATTATTTTTGATTTATCCATGATGGGAATTTCCTGATCTGTGATGTCGGTTGCATATGTATTACATATGGTTATAACCTTCACCAGCATGCTCCAGACGCGTTTCCTGTTTAGAAGCTGGATACAAAAGCATCAACGACACTTCCACCTTTGAGCCTATGCGGAATATTTTTTATATTTTCCGCGCTATTCTAACTACACGGGTACTCGCTGAGGGAAAACCAGTGGTCAAGGAAGTCGACAGAATTAAACTTCGCCGATGGCGCAAGCGAGGCTTCTACAGCGAAACCGTGCTCGTGAAGCATCTGCAGAAAAACGGATACAACGCGGTGCGCATCCCCGTCAGCAACCCAAGCCTGAGCCCGCTACCAGACATTATGGCTAGAAGAGGCGCGCACACCTATGCTTTTGAAGTAAAAAACGCCAGCTACTACGCGTATTTTCCCAAGCAGCAGATTGACAAACTCTTTAGGTTTCTCAACGAACTTATACCTGGAGACAATGAGCATAAGCACGCGGTGATCGCAGCGCACCTAGGTAAAAAGTGGCTTTTCAAAGAGATCAACTGGGTTGACTGGGAAAAAGACAAGCTTCCCGACAAGGTTAGAATTCTCAAACGTGATAGGGGAAATTTCACTTTATAAAAAGCCAGTGAACACAATTATTCGTTTGCAGGTAGCGGTAAAACAATCGTACCTAAAAGCATATTATAATTTGCCACATATTTTCTATCATGACAATGGAACCGAAAGATTCTGTAGTTCACGTGCATTCACTCTGCAAAGCTTACCAACTGGGCGAAACGGAAGTTGAAGTTCTAAAGGACGTAAACCTAAACGTCGCAAGAGGCAACTTCATTACCATTTGCGGTCCTTCAGGCTCTGGAAAAACCACTCTCCTCAACATCATAAGCGGAATTGACAGGCCCACAAGCGGCAAAATAATCGTTTTAGGACAGGACCTGACAGTTCAAGACGAGGATTTTCTGGCGGAATTTCGATGCGATAATGTTGGCTTCGTTTTCCAATCGTACAATCTCGTTTCAACCTTAACCGTAGCAGAAAACGTCGCGTTTCCAATGGAATGGAGCAGAAAACCCGAAGCGGAAATAGAAAAACGTGTCGCAGAATTGCTGGAAACAGTGGGACTGCAGCACAGGGCTAATCATTTTCCTGCCCAATTGAGCGGAGGTGAACAACAGCGCGTAGCGTTTGCTCGCGCCTTAGCTAACGACCCCCAGCTGATTCTCGCCGATGAGCCAACGGGAAATTTGGATACAAAAAATGGTCAGAAAATAACGCAGATGCTCAGGATGTTGAAGGCTGATGGAAAAACCATTATCGTTGCGACTCATGACCCAGAAATAATGCAGCTAGCCGACCAAGCATTGTGTTTAGAAGACGGTAGACTGGCGAGTAAAAATGAGTAAAGCTGCTTTTCCGGTAAACGATCTTCTACGCAGAAAAATTCAAACAAGCCTGACCATAATTACCTTAACATTAAGTGTCGCATCCACGCTTTTCCTGTTACTCTTCAGCAGGAGAATAGGCTTCGGAATAACATCGGTAGGCGGTACTTTAACTCATGGATTATCAATCGTATTCTCGCAGTTTGTACTGTTCGTTGGAATTCTAATTTTCGCTGTAGGAGCCGTAATAACCTCTTTTATTGTTTTCTTAATGATGAAGCAAAGAACGCGGGATTTCGGATTAATAAAAGCAGCAGGATGCCCAAACGGTCTCGTGTTCGGATACTTCATAACTGAACTTCTAACAGTAACCTTCTTGGGTTGTGTTTTAGGCGTGGTGCTCGGTGTTGTAGCTGACTTTGCCGTTACCAACATTTTCCACTTCCAAGCTTATCAGAAAACTCCAGATTTGTGGCTTGCGCCGTTGGTGTTCGCCGCCTTTTTTGCGCTTGCTCTCATATTTGGAGTAAAACCTATGCTAGACGCTTCCAGACTATCGCCAATAAAGGCACTTTCGCCCGTGCAATACTTCGGCCTAAGCACGGGGCCTAAGCTTAAACCATTATCGAGGTTCGGGTTAACTCTGAAAATGGCTTCAAGAAGCTTGTTCCGGCGACAATCAGCGAGCATCCGGATTATCATATTGCTCTCGATAGTTTTTGTTTTGCTTACTGTGTCAATCTCTGGAGGCATGATTGCCAACGACACAACTCAGTCATGGATTGAAAACGCCACCGGCAAAGACACTATCCTAATAGCCCACAGTAGCATGGGTACCCAGTACAAGTTGCTTTTGTCAAAGTTCGTTGGAGCCACAGAAAACGGTGATTTTGACTATCGGCACGAAAGCCTCGCCATACCCAATGCGATTCTCCAGCAATTAAATTCCACACCTGAAATAGCAACCGTTGATGCCCGCTTGATTTTGAAAGAGCACGTTCAAGAAGTGAGCAACTTCACGATTGACCCTGAAACTTTAGTGACTATTCCAGTTGGCGATAGTCGCGAAGGAGATTCATTAATAGTCGGTGTTGACCCTGACAAAGTCACAGCCACATGGTCCCTTCAGGGGCGATTCTTGAATACGGAAGACTCGTTGGAAGCTGTCATCGGCGATTCTATATCGCAGACAATGTTCTCGCAACCTTTATACCAAAGCATTCGGCTGCAAAACCAGACGTTCAGCATAGTAGGCGTTTGTGTAGACCCAATAAACAACGGCAAAGTCACCTACGTTCCCATCGAAAAACTGCAGAACCTCACTAACACATCTAACCCCAACATTGTGCTTGTCAAACTAGACCTTTCAGCCGATCGCTCAGCCACTTTAGCGCAGATAAAAGATAAAATTACCAGCGTAAATTCGGATTTGACCGTTTTTGAACTGGATGAAGTGCTTCAGGAGAATCTTGGTTTTCTCGGTTCCGCCTGGTCGACGGTGATGCTTTTGCCATTATTCACTTTGATGTCAGCGGCGCTTTGCCTAATAGGCTATGCGATGCTTGCCGTGGATGAGCAGCGTCAAGAATTCGCGATTCTGCGAGCTACTGGAGTGAAACCAAATGCGATTATCACTATTCTCGCGATCCAAAGCATTATTGTCTTGCTTTCGAGTTTTGCGGTAGGAATCTCCTTAGGCGTAATAACAACGCTGTTAATCTTGGTGCCTAACCCAGTAGTGACGACCGTAACTATTTTGGAAGTAGCTGCATTGCTATTCACAGCGTTAGCTGGGATGTTCCTTCTGAGCCTTTACCCTGCCGCACGGTTCGCTAAGACACCAATTTTAAAAATCATTACCTAAATGATTAAACGTCTTCGAGAAATACTTCAGCGATTCTGTGTAAGCGGGCAATTGACTTAGGAAATCTTGAAGCTGAAGCACAGGAACGATGGGCACCATGTCGTAAAACTTGAAGCGGCCTTGTGTGAGCGACAAGACGGTGGGGATAAATTTGGCTTTGTTCCATTTGGTGCATTCGATTTCAAGGGAAACATGTGGCAACGATGCGGCTAGAGCCCTTGTTCTTTCCACCTGCGCCTCAGCAGTTCTTTTCAAAGCGGACGGTGCCATTCCATGACGCCAGTGCTTGCAGTCTATGCATATGACTAGGGGTTTTTTGCAGCCGACTATGTCTATTTCCCATTTTCGCCCAGCATGCTTGAAACGCACATTCTTGGCGACAACGTAGCCGTTTCTTTCCAACGCAATGGCGGCAATTTCTTCGAACTCCTGCCAACGGAGAAAGGCACTAATGTGTTCAACATCGGCGCCTAGGGATGCTGCTTTTACAGCGAGTCTTAGACGGCTATCACCGGTTGCTTTGACGGTGTCGCCTTGCAAATAAATCATGTCTTCATTTTGCAGTTTTTCCAGCAATTTTCTCACAATGTCTGAGGCAATTCTAGAGTCTTTATTAACATCTTCAATTAAAACAGACCCGTCTTTTGTCAGTTTCAGAAGGGAAATTAGGAGGTCTTGCTCAACAACCATAGCTAAGCCCACGGGAATTACATGAAACTACAAAAAACACTGTGCTTATGCGGGTTGCAGAATGGTATACAGAAGCATCAACAAAACACACTTTTGAAGCCTCTCTCAAACATT
>JGI2173J19968_10000183_pt1 | contig 21486 bp, 17 predicted proteins | sample DeeMarSWOR136_30_FD_19968 | JGI IMG/M metagenome (IMG submission 19968) | reverse complement strand
CCGTCTATGGTAAGGTTAACATATTCTGGCATATTCCCTCCTACCTGATCATGACTGCGTCAAATTTGCATTCTTCTTTGCAAATACCACACCTGGAGCACGTTTCCTCGTTAATAGTATGCGGTTTTTTCTTCTCTCCAGTGATGGCACCGTGGGGGCAGGAGCGCAGGCAAACCTGACAGCCCGTGCATTTCTCAGGATCAATGGCGTAGTGGATGAGTGCCCGACAGACCCCGGCCGGGCAGCACCGTTCCCGGACATGAGCTTCGTATTCCGTTCGGAAATAACGCAGGGTGGTGAGCACCGGGTTGGGTGCGGTTTTACCAAGGCCACACAACGAAGACAGGGCAACCGTCTCCCCCAGTTCTTCCAGTAAGGCTAGTTGTTTTTCCGTCGCTCGCCCCATAGTGATGTCCGTGACGATCTCCAGCATGCGGTCAATCCCCAGACGACAGGGAACGCACTTTCCACAGGACTCATCCTGCAAGAATTCCAGGAAATACCTGGCAACGTCCACCATACACGTGTCCTCGTCCATCACCACCATGCCGCCGGAACCGATCATAGCCCCGGCCTCGGCCAGCGCCTCGAAATCCACGGGTAGGTCGAACAGGTTTGACGGAATGCAGCCGCCAGATGGTCCTCCGACTTGAACGGCCTTGATCTCTTTGCCGTCTGCGGCCCCGCCTCCAATGTCGTAGAGGATGGTTCTCAGGGGTGTGTCCAATGCCACCTCAACGAGGCCCGTGTTCTTGACCTTTCCTGTCAAAGCGAAAATCTTGGTGCCCGGGCTCTTGGTGGTTCCTTTGGCCGCAAACCAGCCGCTGCCGTTGTTGATAATGAGCGGCACGTTGGACCATGTCTCCACGTTGTTGAGGTTTGAAGGCAGATTCGCATATCCCTTCTCAACGGTGTGTACGTCTTTGGGGCGCGGTTCGCCAAGCTTTCCCTCCAGGGCGGCCATGAGTGCCGTTGATTCGCCGGACACGAACGCACCGGCACCGCGGGTCACTCTAACGTCAAAGGAGAACCCGCTGCTCAGGATATTTCTCCCAAGCAATCCGTACTCACGGGCCTGCTCCATAGCAATCCGCGACTGTTCCAGCGCCAGCGGATACTCGGTGCGAATGTAGATGAAGCCGTGTTCGGCACCGATGGCGTAGGCACCGATGATCATCCCTTCGAGCACGGAATGGGGATTGCCTTCCAATACACTGCGGTTCATGAATGCGCCGGGGTCCCCCTCATCGGCGTTGCAGATGACGAATTTGGGCGTTCCAGGAGCCCTACGACATGTTTCCCACTTGCGAGCGGTGACGAACCCTCCACCCCCCCGACCCCGCAGGCCTGAGGCCTTGATTTCAGCAATGACTTCTTCCGGTTTCATCGAAGTCAGGACTTTAGCCAGCGCCGTGTAGCCGCCGATGGCAATGTAATCCTCGATCTTGCAAGGATCAACCAGCTTGCTCTGACCAAGAAGTACACGATCTTGCTTACGGTAGAAAGGTATGTCGTCTTCGTGGATAACGTTTTCCCCTGATATTGGGTCTGTATAGAGCAACTCATCCAAGATCTTACCCTTGATTAGGGTATCGGAGACGATTTTGGGGACATCACGGGAACTGATACGGCAATACAAAATATTTTCCGGCTCCACAATTGCCAAAGGCTCCTGCTCGCAAAAGCCGTGACACCCCGTAACACGTAAGGCCACCTTTCTCGCCAGTCCTTTTCTGTCAAGTTCACGGCGGAAAGCGTTCACCACGCCTAGAGATCCCCGTGCCTTACCACATGTGCCTGAAGATACTACCACTGTGACTGGCTGTTCTTGGCGTTTTTTCCGCAATATTCGGCTCAGGGAGGTAAGCTGCTCCCGACACTCTATTCTATGCATAGTCTTCACGTTCCCTTCTTATCCTTCTTACGAACGGCGTTGATCAGCTTGTGCAGCGTGCCCGGAGTTATGTGGTCACGGTAGACGCCATCCAACACTGCCACCGGGCCAAGAGCACAGCAACCGAGACAGTTAACTCTTTCCAGCGTAAAGCCTCTATCTGCGGTCGTCTCCCCTGGCGAGACATTCAGCTGTCCAGCAGCTGTATCCAGAAGCCGCGGCGCTCCACGCACGTGACAGGCCGTTCCCATGCAGATTGTCAGCAGGTGACGCCCACGCGGGGTGAGGCTGAAGGCCTTGTAAAAGGTTGCTATCTGAAATACTTCTATGAGTGGCACGCCCAGCCTTTCGGCCACAATGTGCAGCCCATCCTCAGGAAGGTACTGGAATTGGGCTTGCATGTCTTGCAGGACCTCGATCAATTGGTCAGGCCGCGATTGCCTACCCTCCAGAATGGCGTCCAGTTTGGAAAGCTCCATGTTTCCATCCTCGGCTAAGGCGTTGGGTGTGGGAACACGAGCCCACCGTTCACCTCGGCAACCCGCCTGTTGGGGCGATGGATTCACCCGATTTCGCGTATTCCTAGCAGCGCTCGCATTCGGTCTCGTGAAAGACATCGTAGGACTCCTTTCTCGTGTCGAAATGAAAAAAGACGTCCAACCGAAAACCAATGGACGCCTTTGTCGATTTGATACGCCGTTGTATCGAGAAATACTACGTTGTAGTTCTCATTGTCGATTTTTGAGCCGCTGTCTAGCTCTTTTTGTTATTTTTTCATCTCATGCTTCTCAAAGCAAAAAAAGACGCCCATGTAAAATAGAGACTTCCTCGTCTCATGGACGTCTTTGTCTGGTCGATACGCCTTTGTATCTTATCGCGCTAAATTTGTCATCGTTTACCAAATTCCTACAATTTTGTCAAGCTTTTTCTCATCTTTCTGTTACTTTTTCATTTCATGGGCCAAAATAATGGCCTCGGCGATATCCCGCATAGACCGCCGCGAGTCCATGCTCTTTTTCCTGATTCGGCCAAAGGCCTCATCTTCCAGGAGGCCGTATTCCCTCATCAGTATCCCCTTTGCCCTTTCAACCAGTTTTCTGGATTCCAACTCCTCCTGAATCACCTTGGATCTCACCATCAGCTCCGTATTCTCAATACAGATGGCCGCCTGGTTGGCAACGGTAGTGAGCAGGTCCAATTCGGTTTTTGTAAACTCGTGGCGGGGGGATTTATAGATATTGATGACGCCAATGACCTTATCCTTCACCCGCATGGGAACGCTGAGCATCGAACGGAGACCCATTTTCTTCGCCAGTTCCTTCTCCTTGTATCGAGGCTCTTCGAGAACATCCAAAATGATGGCCGGTTCATTCTGTTCCGCCACATAACCCACAACACCTTCACCGAGCTTCAAGCTCCTCTCCTTGAGGTACTCCTTATTCATCGTTTGGGTCGCCCTAACCTTCAGACAGTCCTCCTTTTCGTCAATCAACCAGAGGGAACAGACCTTGGAATCCATTACATTTGCGGTAACGGTAACGATGAGCTTCAAAACGTCGTCTATGTACCGATCAGAGGAGATGGCGGTGCTGATTTCCTTTAGGGCTTCGATCTGTTTGGCAAGGGATGTTTTGACCTTGGCCGGCACGTGAGCTCCTCCTTACTAACTGACGGAATTAATTATCCTATTTGTGCTGTCAAGTCAACTCGCTTTTTGGATTTTTCTGAAATTGTGGGAAACACCATTGTTCCTTTGCTCCAGCTCTTTCGGTCTGTTCCTCGGATTCCCCGTCGCTCCCGAAATGACCCGAGATCTCCGGAAAAGTCGCTCCTCGCCGCTCAAACATATTTTTTCGACCATTCCAACGATTACGCGATCTTCAACCCAGAACTGGGGTTACAGCCGCTCCGGTTGCCCAGGAGTGATTGCCGAAAAAATATACATTCGCGCTCAGAGCTCCTTTTCCGAATTCCGGAGTATCTAAATTTGGTCGAGGGCAAGGGTGTCGTCTCAGAACTCCAGAAACTCCTGCCAAATTCATAATTGACCAGCATGGGGGGTTTATGCTAAAGGTATCGGGAATTTTTCTCCCCATTTCTACCCCTGTTGGATGATGATTTCCTTGCGATTGAATGACAAGAAGGTTCACGAGAATTTGGTAACGTTTATTCGCGATGAGGTTCACAGGGCGGGTTTCGAGAAGGCGATCTTGGGATTATCGGGCGGTGTTGATTCCTCGCTGTGCGCCTACTTGGCCGCGGAAGCCTTGGGAAGCGGGAACGTGTATGGTATAAATATGCCCTACAGGGATAGCAGCCTCGATGGAATCCGCCACGCCCGGCAGGTAGCGGACCACTTGAAGATCCATTTTGTCTCGGTTGAGATCACGCCCATGATCGATTCCTATTTCACAGGCTTCCCGGATGCCGACCCCATCAGGAGGGGGAATAAGATGGCCCGAGAGAGGATGAGCATCCTCTACGACCACTCGGCCCGATTCAACGCATTAGTCCTGGGCTCCAGCAATAAGACGGAAATCCTCCTGGGCTATGGAACCATTTATGGAGATATGGCCTGTGCCATAAACCCATTGGGTGACCTGTACAAAACTCAGGTATGGGACCTCGCCCGTGAGGTGGGAGTGCCAAAGAAGATCACCGAGAAGGACCCCTCCGCGGATCTCTGGCAAGGCCAAACCGACGAGGAGGAGTTGGGATTTTCTTACAGGGAGGTAGATCAGTTGTTGGGCCTCATGGTAGATAAGGGAGTGCCGCGGCAGGAACTGATCCGAAGGGGATTTGGGGAGGAGTTTATCGAGCGGGTAAAAACGAGGATTCGATCTTCGGCGTATAAGAGGCGAATGCCAATAATTGCCCACATTTCTCGCCGCACTATGGGAAATTGGGATCGAGGAGGCTAACATGCGAAAGATCAAGAGGGCGCTGATAAGCGTATCGGACAAGTCGGGGGTGGTTGAGTTGGCCAAGGCGCTGGCCGATTTGAAGGTGGAGATCCTCTCCACGGGCGGAACGGCTAAGGCCCTCCGCCAAAATGGGGTTGCGATTACGGACGTTTCCGATTATACGGGCTTCCCGGAGATGTTGGATGGAAGAGTAAAAACCCTCCATCCCAAGATCCACGGGGGAATTTTGGGACAGCGGGAAAACCCGGATCACGTCGCGACAATGGCAAAACATGGTATAGAGGCCATTGATATGGTGGTGGTAAACCTCTATCCCTTTGAAGCCACCGTTGCCAAGCCGGATTGCACCTTGGAGGAAGCCGTCGAGAATATCGACATCGGCGGACCCACCATGATCAGATCGGCGGCCAAGAACTACAGGGACGTAACGGTGGTGGTTGACCCCGGGGATTACGGCGATCTTATCGCGGAACTGAGGAAAAATGGTGGCCGGGTATCGGCTCGAACCAGATTTCGTCTCGCTAAGAAGGTGTTTCAAATGACGGCTAAATATGATGGGGCCATATCCAATTACCTGAACAGCGTGGAAGGAGGGGGTTGAACCAGGTTGTAGGAAGTTAGATAAGCGGAGGGTATTATGAAGGTATTGTTGGTGGGCGGCGGTGGCAGGGAACACTCCCTGGTATGGAAGATCGGTCAGAGCCCCAGGGTTTCCAAAGTTTTTTGCGCGCCTGGTAACGCGGGAATTGCCCAGATGGCCGAGTGCATCGATATCCCGGTCACGGATTTGGAGGCATTGGCCGCCTTTGCCGAGAGGAAGGGGGTAGATTTAACTGTTGTAGGACCCGAGCTTCCCCTTGTCATGGGAATAGTCGACCTCTTCGAGGAAAGGGGGTTAAGAATTTTCGGTCCCCATAGGGAGGCGGCCGAGATTGAGGGGAGCAAGGTCTTTTGCAAGGATTTGTTGAGTAAATACGGGGTACCAACGGGCCAATACAGGGCTTTTGACAATCGCGATGAAGCGGCTGCTTATGTGGATTCAGTGGGGGCCCCGATTGTGGTGAAAGCGGACGGCCTTGCGGCTGGCAAAGGGGTCATTCCCAGCACGACAAAGGAGGAGGCCCTCAAGGCTTTGGATATGATAATGGTGGAGAAGGCCTTCGGGGATGCGGGCAACCGAGTAGTAATTGAGGAACTCCTTGTAGGGGAGGAGGCCTCTTTTATCGTGTTTACCGATGGGGAGGCCGTGGTGCCCCTGGCATCCTCACAGGACCACAAGCCCATCTACGATGGGGATAGGGGGCCCAATACGGGGGGGATGGGGGCGTATTCCCCGGCACCGGTGGTGACGGAGGAGGTTCACGGGAAGATTATGGAGGAGGTCATGATTCCAACCATCAGGGGAATGGCCTCTGAAGGGCGGCCCTACCGAGGGGTTTTGTACGGCGGTTTGATGATCAAGGACGGCCAGCCAAAGGTCCTGGAGTTCAACGCCCGGTTCGGGGATCCGGAGAACCAGCCCATCATGATGAGGATGAAAGGGGATATCGTCCCCCTCCTGGAGGCATGCATAGATGGAAACCTCGGGGGGCCCATAGATTGGGATTCCAGATGGGCGGTATGTGTGGTGATGGCGTCGAAGGGCTATCCAGGGAGCTATGAGAAAAATATGGTCATCCACGGGCTTGATAAGGTGGCGGAGATGGAAGACGTTTTCGTTTTTCATGCGGGAACTGCAAGGGCAGGGGAGGAAATCGTAACCAGCGGCGGAAGGGTTTTGGGCGTTACCGGCCTTGGAGAGGGCGTCAAAGAGGCCATAGAGCGGACGTACTCCGCCGTGAAAAAAATCCACTGGGAAGGAGTCTACTGTCGAACCGACATAGGAAAGAGGGCCCTGGATCGTCTGCGATAGGTTAGAGGCAGAAGGAGAAATGCCAAATTTCAAAGTTCAAATGCCAAAAGGGAAAATCCAAATGTCAAATGCCAAATGACAAATGGCGATGAGTTTTTTGGTTGTATTAGTCTAATTGGTTTTATTGGTTAATAATGGAAAGTTCAAATGTCAAAATCCAAATTTCGAATTAGGTTCAAATGGCAAATGATTGGGTCCAAACCACGAGCACGAGCACGAAACACGAGCACGAACACGCTCCACGAACACGGAAAACGGACACGAAACACGAGCACGATCCTCTAACGCGGTCTGCCGTCCGCCGTCTTCGGTTGTAACGATCACGAGCACGAAAGATACGGACACGGATCACGGAAACGACAGTCAATATGAACTATACATAAGGACTCAGAACTTTGCAAAATACCACATGAATTGGGGGAGGGGCGATATGGCGGAGAAAAAACGAGGAGAGCCTCTGGTCGGGATCGTCATGGGGAGCGATTCGGACCTCCCGGTGATGGAAGAAGTGCGGAAGATCCTGGACCAATTCGATGTTTCCTATGAGGTCACCCTTTCCTCTGCCCATCGGTCGCCCGATCGGACGATACGGTATGCCAAATCCGCCGAGGAAAGGGGCCTTGAGGTCATCATCGTTGGGGCTGGGGCGGCTGCTCACCTGGCAGGCGTAATTGCATCTGAGACCATCCTTCCCGTAATTGGAATCCCCATCGATTCATCACCCCTCAAGGGAGTGGATTCCCTCCTTTCCACCGTGCAGATGCCCGGGGGAGTCCCCGTTGCCACCATGGCCATCGGAAGGGCAGGGGCGAGAAACGCGGCCATCCTGGCCGTTCAGATATTGGCCCTGAAGTTTCCCCGATTGAAGGAGGCTCTCAAGGGGTATAAAGAGCGATTGGCCAGGGAGGTGGAGGAAAAGGCAGAGGGAATCCGGAAAGGTTCGATTTGAATACGCGGGTGATTAAGGTCAACCCCCTCGATCCCGAGGGCAGGCTGATTGAAAAGGCTGCTCATATCCTGGGAAATGGCGGGGTGATCGGCTATCCGACGGAGACCGTCTACGGTTTGGGGGCGGATGCGTACAACGAGGATGCGCTCAAGAGGCTGTTCAAGATTAAGGGGAGGGAGACCGGTAAGGCCATATCCATTTTGATAGGAAGTATGGATATGCTGGACGAGGTCGCTGCTCGGATCCCACCGGTCGCCATGGGCTTGATTCGTGGTCACTGGCCGGGGCCTTTGACCATTATCTTCGAAGCTTCAAAGGCGTGCCCCCCGATTCTGACGGGTGATAGCGGAAAGATAGGTGTTCGGATTTCTCCCCATCCCATTGCACGGAAATTGCTCGAAGCGTTTAAGAAGCCCATTACATCAACGAGCGCCAATCTTTCGGGCATGCCCAGCCTCTCCGATCCAAACGAAGTCTACAGCGTCTTTCGTGGGAGAATCGATCTGATCCTGGATGTGGGGAAAATGCAGGGAGAAGGGGAAGGGGTATCCACTGTGATCGATGTGACCGTCTCCCCACCGAGGGTACTCAGGGAGGGGGTTGTAAAAATCGAGGCCGAGGTTGAGGGTAAAGGCCGAAGGGGAAAGAGAGCCAGAGGCTGGAGGTTTGAGGGTGGAGGCGGAAGGCAAAATGTCAAAGTTCAAAATCCAAATGATAAATGACTCATAACGGACATGGACACGAGGGGAAATGCCAAATGTCAAAGTTCAAATGCCAAAGGGGAGAATCCAAATCGCAGATGACGGGTTCCGAACCACGAGCACGAACACAATCCTCTAACGCGGTCTGCCGTCCGCCGTCTTCGGTCCTAATCATCACGGACACGAGGGTCAATGTTAAAGTTCAAAGGTGGGAATTCCTGGAAAAGATGAAAAAATATCTCCGAGCGGCGAAGGGCGAGTTTTTCATCGCCAGAGCCGGACGATGGCCCTTTTTACATCGAGCACCAGGCTGAACAGTGTGGGGACGAGGAAAAGGGTGAACACAGTGGAAACGGCCAACCCTCCAATCACCACGCTCCCGAGACCCCGATAGAGTTCCGATCCAGCTCCCGGAAGCACGACCAACGGCATCATCCCGAAGATACTCGTGGTGGTGGACATAAAGATGGGCCTTACCCTTTTCTGGATGGACTGGTGGATGGCATCCCGAGACCCCATTCCCTCCCGCATGTGGTTCAGGGACTGGTGGACAATCAGGATGGCGTTGTTCACCACAATGCCAATGAGAATGATGAAGCCCAACATGGTCAACACATCTAAAGGTTGAAAGGCGATGAGACGGTTCACCGCGAACAACCCCAAAAATCCCCCGGCAGCGGCCAAGGGAACGCTGAACATGATCACCATGGGGTAGAGAAAGCTCTCAAAGAGAGAGGCCATCAAGAGGAAGGTTATGACCAGGGCGAGGAGGAAGTTCCATTGGAGGGCCTTCCGGGTCAGTGAGAGCTTATCCGCGGTGCCCGCTAAGCGGATTTCGTAACTATCCCCCAGCTCGCCCCGATCGCGAATGGGTTGCACGATCTGTTCTTCAATCCTCTCGAGGGCCGTCTCCAGGGGCATCTCCTCAGGAGGGCTCACCCGGATGACGATGGACCGTTTCCTCTCGATATGGTTGATCTGGGAGGGGCCGGTCACCAGCAGGATGTCCGCCAAGGATCCCAATGTGACGGTTTCCCCTCGGGGCGTGTGAATCAACAGATCCTTTAGATCCTGAGAGCGTCTTGCATATTCGTCCTTGCCCATCAGGGTCAAATCGATCTCCGTCCCGTCGTGCCAATAGTCGCTGGCCTTGGTCCCATCCATGAGGGCGTCCACGACGATTCCCAGTTCGCTGGTTTTTACGCCGAGGCTGGCCATCCTCACCCGATCGGGAATCACCTGTATCTCCGGGCTGCCGAGGTCGAGGCTGGGAATGGGCCGCGCCTGAGAACCGGGCAGAGCCCCCATGATTTGGCCGAATATTTCCTGGCCCAAGGTTACCAGACGCGTCAGGTCAGGGCCCAGTATCTCGATGTCAATGGATCTCCCCTGGCCTACCCGCTCGAAGAGACTTGCCTGGGTTACCACCGCAATCAATCCCGGAATTTTGGCCAGTGATCGATAAACCACCGGGAGCAACTCACGGACTCGTTCAGGAACCTTACTGGTGAGCCCCATGAAGGCTTGTTGGAGCCACGAAACGAAGAAGAAGGTCCGGATGGGTGGACCCTGAAGCCCAGCTGCTTTCTCATCTCCCGGTTCGGCATTCCAGTAGGGGGCCAGGTCGACCTCGATTTTCTGGGCGATCCGGTTGAATTCCTCCACATTGTACCCGGGTGGCGTGAGGAGGAAGCCAAAGAGGAAGTTCTGATTCCCCTGGGGAAGGTATTCGGTCTTGGGAATGAGGAACCAGGCCATAGAGAGCGAGAGTCCGGTCATCACGACCACCAAGGCACACCGCAGCGAGATGCTTCGATAAACCCAGGGAAAGAAGGCGGCAATACCCCGGGAAAAGGCCCGTGTTATCGAAGCGAATCCCAAGAGGTTGTATATGGAGAAAGAGGAGATACTTCCCGCCTTTCCTTCTTCCGTGAGAAGGGCCTTCGGAACTCTGAGGATCCTCGCTGCCAGGGTGGGGATCACGGTGATGGAGACGATCAAGCTCAGGGCCACGGAGCAGCTCACCGCTACGGCGATATCGCGGAAAAGCTGGCCCGCCTCCTCCCGGACGAAGATGACGGGGAGGAAAACGGCAATGGTGGTAAGGGTACTGGCCAGGATAGCGCCCCAAACCTCGACAGTACCATTGTAAGCGGCTACGAGGCGGCTTTCTCCCATCTGCATGTGGCGGTAGATATTCTCCAGAACCACGATGGAGCTGTCCACCACCATTCCCACTGCAAAGGCCATCCCCGCCAGGCTGATGACATTGATGCTTCTCCCGAGAAGGGCCATCATCACAAAGGTCCCGATGATGCTGATGGGGATCGCAGTGGCTACGATCAGGGTGCTGGTTCCGCTCCGCAGGAAAAGCAACAACACCAGTATTGCCAGGCTGCCGCCAATGAAAATGTTCTGTTTTACGAGGTCGATGGCACTGTAAATGTATTCGGTCTCATCGTAAACCTGATCCAGGTGGAGGTTCCGACTGGGCAGAAGCGATCGGTTTAAGGCCTTGATCTCCTTCTTAATCTCCTCCATGACCGTGAGGATGTTAGCCCCCACCTCTCGGATTGCATTCATGACGATGGCCGGGTTTCCCTTTTGGTAGATGACCGCCTCGGATTTCTTGTGGCCAAACTCGATCCGAGCCACATCTTGAACATAAACCGGCGCCCCGTTAACCTGACGGATAATGACGTTTTCGATATCCTTGGGCGTCCGGTACTGCCCGACGGTCCGGACGACGTAACGGCGCTTTCCCTCATCCAGATCCCCAGCGCTCACATTCCGGTTTTCCATATCCAGGGCTCTAATTATTTCCGGGATGGTGACATTTCTGGAGGCGAGGGCGTTAGGATCAACTATCACCTGCATCTCCTCCTCCCGACCCCCGTATACGTTCACCGCGGCCACGCCGGGAATCCTCTCCAAACGAGGCTTCACGTTATCCTCGATGAATTTCTTTTCAAAGACGACATCCCCCGGGTTCCCTTGGGTCTTCCGAAAGACAAAAAAGGCAATGGAATCGCTCTCCTCTCCAGTAGCCTTGATTACCGGTTCATCGGCATTTGTAGGATATTGGGGCACCTGGTTCAGTTTATTGGAGACCTTGAGCAAGGCTGTGTCCTTATCCGTGCCCGTCTGAAACTTCAGGATCACCCGCCCCCTGCCCCGATAATTCTCGCTCTTCATCTCCACCANGCCTTCCACGCTCTTGAGCTGTTCCTCCTGCTCCTCGACTATCTCTCTCTCCACTTCCTGAGGACTGGCTCCCGGCCATATGGTTTCCACACGGATCTCCACTTCTTGAAGCTCCGGGGTAAGTTGGACGGGAATCCGGAGGAGGGCGATGAACCCGAAAAGAAGGATGAAAAAAACCCCCACCGTTACCGTCACGGGGTTCTTGATGGCATGTTGGGTTAGCATGAGTCTTTGTGAAGCGTTGAAAGATTCCCTAGACTGCTATACTCTATTCCATGAACGGGCGAATAGTCAAGCTATGTGTAGATGTAAGCCAGCGTGGGGCTAACGCGGAATGCACTAAAGCCATTTGGTGAAAGGCAAATCTTCTGAGGTCTTCGTTGCCTCAGCTCCGCTTTGCGCCGCCCGTCAATCAAGAGATAATTATAGGCCTAGAATTTTATATGGGAGGGAACTTGGACACGTTACTTCGTGACAATACAAGCTGACTTCAGTCTTCCGGCTTGCAATAAGGCAGTTAAAAAATCATTATAATCTGCTTAAAGCACAACCACAAATCCGCGGCACCGCACCTTTGTCCCTTTTGGCAACCTTTTTTACCTTTTGGCACGCTGCTGTATGTTGTTGAAATCACTTCGAAAATGAATATATCTCACCAAAAAACCCTGGCTTTTCGTCCCTTTTGGAACATTTCATCCCCCCATCTTATTCCTCACTCTTAAATTACAAGAATCAATATTTCTTGTAATTCCACTTAGTTGTCGACTTGGCTTTACATTTTCAGCAACTGGTCTCAATATTGCTCTAGCAGACTGTGGGGCGGGGGACCAACAAGATGAAATGCGATCATATTCCTCTATTACGCTTGGAAGGAAAGGGGAACATCCTCTGATCCTTAAAGACCTTTCTCGAGGAAAGAGCATCGCAGGGAGCGGGGCAGCAGCTGTTTTCGATGTGAGCAACGAGACAGGACTCCGCAATGCACGGAACGTTGCGGCAAGAAACGGCGAATTGGAAGGGGATAATCGGATTACTGATTTGGAGCTGGAAGCCGCTCGGATAAGTCATTGGACGGCCTTGCAAAAGGGAAAAACCTGTGGTAAAAAAGGGGAGTTTCTATCTATACAGTACAAAACAATTGACACGCTCCAACACCTATGTTTTGATATTGTGGTTTATCATGTCTCGGGGGGTCAACTTGCGTCGGCATGCCATTGTTCAAACTCATGTAGACCACCTTTCCAAGATTCCAAAATTTCTGTTATCCTGCATATTAATAGCGACGAGTTCGCTCGTTTCCTACTCTTGTGCATCAACCAACAAGGTAATCCAACACCCAAAGAAAAACCTTTTTCGGTCTGAAGACTACATTGTCTATAGGTTGCAGAAGAGTGAAACACCCACTGAGTTGGCTGAAAAGTTTTTGGGGGGAAGAAAAAAATCATGGATGATTGAGGAAGCCAATCCGGGAGCTGACTTCAGTAAGGGAAATGCCATTGTTATTCCGTTGAAAGAGAATAACATGGGAGGACTGAGTGCTGAGGGGTTTCAGACCATACCGATACTAACCTATCACCGTTTTGCCGAAGATTGCAATTCTCCTCTGTGCATGCCTAAACGTTTGTTCGAACTTCAGATGAGGTATCTGAAAGAAAATGGGTATCACGTCATCACCCCTGAAGAACTCCTCGCTTTTCTGGAATATCGTCACGGCCTTCCGAAAAAATCCGTGTTGATCACCATGGATGATGGGTATCGTTCTGTTTACGATATTGCCTATCCGATCCTCAAGGAATACGGATTCACAGCGACGTTGTGCATCTATACGAGTTTTATCGGGGTTTCCAAGATCGCCATCACTTGGGACCAACTGAGAGAGATGAAGGCGAACGGTTTCACCATCGGTTCGCATACCGTATCTCACAGCGATCTTACTACCCCAAAAGAGGGAGAAACCGAGCCTGAATTTATCGCCAGGATTGAGGAAGAGATCCAGGGTTCCAAGAAAATCATAGATAAAAAATTGGGGCAGGACACCTGTATTTTCGCTTACCCGTACGGCTATTATGATCAAAGATCAATCAATGTCGCCCGACAGGCGGGATATAAGATTGCCATGTCTATAAGAAGGGGGGGGAACCCCTTTTTTGTGAACCCCTTGTCTTTGAGAAGGGATCAGATCTTGGAGGGGGATATGCAAACCTTCCTTTCCAGGCTAAAGACCTTTAATAACCTTTCACTAAAGTGAGAAAGCCATGAAGAATAAAACAATAATTATCGGCATAGTCCTTTTGTTATGCTTGGTTACTGGGTGCTCGAAACTCAAATCCATCACCAAACGTTCTCCAGATCTTGCCAAGCAATATACGGCAAAAGCGCAGGAGTACGAGGCAAAAGGGGATCTGGTTGCTGCATTGGAGCACTACAAACTTGTACTAACAGTGGAGCCTGAAAACCAGTTGGCCAAAGCAAAAAGCAAAGAGATCGAACAGGAAATCCGGAAGCTGGCTGAGGAACACTATCAGACAGGTCTAGGATTCCATAAAAAGGGTGAATACGGAAAGGCACGCAAGGAGTTTTTGACTGCTCTGAGATATAATCCAGAACACCCGGAAGCAAAAGACATGCTGACTCGTGTGATTGGAGAGATGGAGAAGGTGCAGGGGTATATACTACACACCATTCAGCCGGATGAGACTCTCGCGACGTTGGCCAGTCGTTACTACGGAGACCATCGGAAGTTTCATCTTATTGCGCAGTACAACGAGCTGGAGGATGCAACAATGATCAGGATTGGCCAGGAAATCAAAATCCCGGTCATTGAAGGAATACCGATTATGGCAGATGCAGCGGCGATTCGGACTGATACGGGTGAAGCTCTTGAGTCAATGCCTGGCGAAATCATAGCCGTTAAAAGTTACGTCACTCACACCGTCCAGCCGGGAGAGAGCCTAGCAAAACTTGCAAAAATGTATTACGGAGATTACAAGAAGTTCGGCCTCATCGCCAAATTCAATGGCCTTGAAGACCCAACCGGCGTGAGGGTGGGACAGGAGATTAAGATCCCCGAAGTCGAGGGAGTCCCATTTTTGGCAGGGGGAAAGGTTAAAGAGACGAAAGAGGCCAAGATAGATGAAGGTCTTACGGTGATCAAAGAAATGCCTAAGAAAGAAGAAAGAAAAGAAGAGCTCATCAAGGAGCAAATAACGATAGAAGATCAGACGGCTAACTATCGGGAGCTTGGTATCGAACTTTTCAAAAACAAGGAATATGCTGGGGCGATTACCGAATTCAGCAAGGTTTTGAACGTGCATCCGGAGGATTCTGTAACACGTGAATACCTTGCAAAATCTCATTTTCAACAGGGACTGCTTCTTTTCGCGAAAGAGGATTATCTGACTGCTCGAGATGAATTCAAAGCTACTCTGCAATACGATAAAGATTGTGATAAATGCGAAAAGAATATCCAAGAATGCGAAGAGAGATATAAGGACGTTCACTACGGTAAGGGGCTCTCGTATTTTGGAAATGAAAAATTAGCTGATGCCATCCGCGAATGGGAATTGGTCTCCGCATTAGACCCGCAATACAAAGATGTAGACAAGAATCTCAAGAAGGCCAGAACCCTTTTAGAACGTCTGGAAAGCATAAGAAGAAGCAAAACCAAAGGCGGTCAACGGTAACGGATTACACCAAGGAAAGACCGTGGTCAGTTTTACATTCCAAAGGTAATTGGCCTTCGAGCATTTATTTTCTTGACACATGGTGCCTCATTCATGGGAAAGAAAATTTTTTTCGAGGCTTATAGTGACCTAAGGTTTTCTGATCATTTTTTTCGCAACATTCGGGAAAAACCGCCTTTTCTATTCTAACCGCCTTACTTCTCTTAGGACCACTGAAATATGACACATAAACCTGCTATTGTCGTGCAGCTTGTGCACATTGAAGGTCCTCTGAAAGGTGAGATTCAAGAATTTCTGGAGCCGGAGATATCCATCGGCCGTCATCCCTCCTGCCAGATCCGGTTCCCAAAGGACCTCACCATCATTTCTCGCAAACATGCCCACATTATCAGAGAAGGCAACCGGTTCAAATTAACCGACCAGAGCACAAACGGCACCTTTTTGAACGGCAAGCGAGTGACTGAGGCCTATCTTAAATCCGGGGATGTACTGATCTTTGCAGAAGGCGGGCCCAAGGCAAGCTTTCTGACCCGGATCGAGGAGGGCGCACAGGCGTTTGAAAAATTCACCGAACCGGGTGCTCCAGGTAAGCCGGAAATGGAACCGGCGAAGGAAATACCACCCGCTACCCCCCGACCCGAACCGGGCGCTGAACCCCGGGTCTCGGAAAAAAAGGTTCAAGTACCGCTTGTCATTCAGTACGGCCCGACGCTTCGTTCGTTTAGAGAAGTTCCGGTGACGGTCGGAAAAAACCCGAGCTGCGATTTCAGCCTGGACCATCCGGAAATCCTCGACCGGCACGCCCAGATTTTTTTTGATCAGGATCAATACTGGGTGAAGGATTTGACCGGCCGGAGCTTGATTTCGATCAATGGTCGACCTGTTGGCATTCAGGCACCGTTAAATCCCGACAGCCTGTTGTCCCTCAGCCCCGAGGGGCCAACATTTCGGTTCTTGGGCGGGGGTCGTCTCGCAGAGCATGAAGAACCTGCGTCAGAAGACTGAGCCAGTTCAATTCCCATGTACCCTCCGTAAAAGGTTTCCAGGTTAGTGATGTCTTCATCACTCATCGACTCATCATGGATGGGCTTAACAAACTAGCTAAGTTTGAATTATGCTTACCCCGTCAGCCGAATTGACCGTTTGAGGGACGTTACAAATATCTCGAATTCCGGAGTGCTCATGAAAGTTCCTTTTGTTCCTCTCAAGATTCTGGCGTTGGCGCCCTTTCTCGGCCCGGATTGCCCTGTTTGGAGGAAAGGGCCTCTGGACATCGACCCCGCAAACGTGGATCAGGTGATCGAAGAGATCGGGCCGACCTGCACCGTGCCCATACCGGGTGATCTGTATCCGGAGGGAAATCTTGAAATTACATTGAGAAGATTGAAAGACTTCCATCCAGACAGCCTGGTTCAGAACAGTCCCGTTTTAAGAAACCTCTGGGAAGCGAAAACGTGGATGGGGGAGGCCCGGAGAAAAAATCTCTCTCCCCACGAAATCAATGCCCGCCTTGCGCAATGGCCGAATCTCCCCCCGATCAGGATTGAAACCGCCCCGAAGAAACCACGATCGGCTTCGCGTGAACCCCTGGACAAGATCCTCGATATGGTAGCCCTTCCGGAGAAGGAGTCCGGCGTTTCGTCCGAGGGACAGGAAGCCACAGGCCGGATCGATGGCATTCTGAAAGGGATCCTGAGGCACATTTTCTTAGACGAAAGCTTCAGAACGCTTGAATCATCCTGGCGCGGGCTGAACCTGCTCCTTCGGCAGTTGGATAATAGGTCCAGCGACGTCAGAATCGAGATCGTCCCGGTGTCTCCTGATTCGCTGGATGACACGCTTGGCGCCCTGACTGCGGAGGTGATCGACGAGCTTCCGTCTGTGGCCCTGGTGGACCTTCCCTTTGACAGTACCCCGAGGAGCCTGGAGCTCCTCCATAGGCTAGCGCAGTTTTCAGAAACCCTGCTTGTTCCGGCGATCACGTGGATTCGGCCGGCTTTTTTTCACATCGACACCTGGGGGGACATCAATAAGCTTGCTTTTTTGCCCCATTACCTGGATGAGCCGCCCTTTGCCAAATGGCAGAGCCTGAAAACGGCTCCCGCTGCCAGGTGGCTCGCCCTCACCTGCAACCGCTTTCTGGCCCGCTACCCTTACGGAGAGGACAATATGCCGCGCCGTATGTATTTCGAGGAGCACGGCCCCCTGTGGATCAGCCCGGTGTGGGCGTTGGGAAACCTTATCGGCCGGAGCTTTGTTGAGACAGGATGGCCTACCCGATTCACGGACTGGCAACGCATCAGGATCGAGGATCTCCCGCTGAACACCGAAGATCCGGAGAAACCCTTGCCCACCGAGGCCTATTTTGATCGGGACCGGATCGACCAGTTGATCCGAAGCGGGATCATCCCGCTTGCTGCGGTCAGGGGGAAGGACATCGCCTTTGTCCCCGATGAAACCACAACGGGCGGTGTCTCCTTGTGTTATCAGCTGTTTGTCTCCAGAATCACCCAGCTTATTTTGTGGTGCCGGGATAACCTGGAGAAAGGGATTAAGGGTGAGGATCTGGAAGCGGAGCTTCGGCAGGCCTTTGGCGCGTTCTGGGAACGCACCGGGCAAGGCGGCCCTGAAGATCTTACGATTTCGGTCGGCAAGCCCGCGCCCGACGGCCGGATTGCAGTTCGGATAACGCTGGAACCCTCAAGGCAGATTTTGCCCTCCCGCGAAAAGGTGGAACTTGATTTTTCATGGTAAACAACCGGGAATTCCTGTTTCCCTACTCATTTACTTCAGCCTCACAACAAAGACATCCGCCTCCTCCTCGGTCGAATAGGGGCCGAAAACAATCGAAGCGGGGTAGCCCTCCACCTTGACAAAATAGGAGGTTTCAGCGTTCAGCTCGTTCTGCGCGGCCCAGGCCAGGTATTCTTTACCTCCCATTTCCAATTTCAGCCCCTGCATGGGGTAGTTGAGCACCGTTTTGCGCGGAAGGCTGCCCGCAGGGCCGACGGCATGAAAGGTAATTTCGGCGCCGGCCACACCGAACATCACCCCTGGCCAGCTCGCTTGCGCCGGCCGCACCTCGAACCACTGCCCGATCTGTTCATTTCCATAAATATCCAGTTGATATTCAGGTGAAATCGGTTTGGGCGGCTTGTGAACCCTGGCCGCGAGCTTTGCGCCAAGCCCGGAATCGGATGCCAACATCACATCCGCCCCTTTGAGCGGTGTGCTCAGCTGTTCGGAAGAGATCAGCTCTCCATGGGTTTGAAGGATCATGACGGGAAAATGAAGGCCCCTTCGGGCCTGGACCGTAACCGCCAGTAGCGACAACCCGTAAAGATTGTCCGGCGCAAGAAGGGCTTCACCCGATCCTAGGATTCCCCACATGGAGACCTTCTGATCGATCAGACTATCCCTGGCCGCCATCCAGGCCATTTTCTTCACGTCATCCTTCCAGAAGTGGCCCTGAACCTCCAAACCGTAGGTCTTCATCTGGGACATCAGCTGCTTCACCGGATCTTGGGAGGCACCAAGGGACGTGACCCATATGGCTTTCATCGTTTTTTCCTCTATGCAAATGGTGTGTTACCTGAATCCGATGCTGGAATTGACCGGCATCCCCGGGCAAGCAATTATTTCATAATCATTACCTTGAACTGCGCCGGCACGAGGGTCATGCCTGGAACGTTCAGGCTCATGCCGTTTTGCCCGGTGAGACTGGTCATCTTGGTCACCGGAGCTCCTTCATAAATGACCCCGAAGCTGCCCATCAAGTGCTTGGAGGGTCCCATGACCATGCCCGAAACAAGCCCCCCGGCTACCCCCGCGTTGTCGCCCATGCTCATGGGAACCTGAGTCCTCAGGTTGTGAGCGGGCATGCAGGACAGGTAAATCTTGTTGCAGGCCGTCCCCGGATTGGCCGTCAAACCCGTGGCCATGTTCGGGTAGGGGACCGGAACAGGTCCCACAGGCGTGGGGGTATTGCAGACATCCGGAAATCCGAAATTCAACCCACCCAGCTGGCAGTTTGCAAACACGGTATCACCTCCTATCCCATGAGAATCTTGTCGCCGTCTATGCGCACGTCCTCTTCGGCGGTCAGGATAGAATATTTGCCCCGTAAGGACATGAGCTTCTTGACGAGGTAGCTGAGCTGCCCGGCCGTGAGCTGGTCCAGTTCATCGACCCACCGGTAACTCCGTTTGACCCTCTGGGAGACCCGTTCGAAGATGGAATCACAGGCCTGGCCGATCAGCTTGATTTTTTCGATCTGTGCCTGAAGGAAGGTGCCGAAGAAGGAGAGGCTTTGGATACTTACCTCTGCCTGTAAGGTATTGACCGAAAGTTCCGGAGAAACCAGCGCGGTGTCTCCGGCCGTGACCAGATCGATCCCCTCCTGGGCCGCGAACCGCAGTCGCCCCTGTTTCACCCTCAGGTCCGCGTCTCCCTCAAAGGCGAGGCAGGCGTGTTGGTCGCCGTGTCTTTCCAGGATGGAGAGGATGTAGCAGCCTGACGCGGCCCGGCACACCAGCACCGCGTCCCCGGGCAGCGGCTCGACCAGACAGCTGAACGACCTTTTGGCCGTCACGGCCCCGGATTCGGCCGCCACCGTAAAGGCGCCGCCTTCGGCGAACTTGACGGTCCCGTTTTCCAGAAAGGTCTCCTCGTTCTCCAAAGCTCTTGCCAGATTCTCCATTTTTATCCCCTCTAAGAAATTTTCAAAATGTCATAACCCCGGCTGCCAGTCCTCGGCCTCCGCCCGTTCCGGGTCGGTGCCCAGGGCCAACGCTTTGCCGGCGGCATCCCAACGGGTGTATTCCTCTATCACCCGGTGTAACTTGGTTCGAAAGAGCGTGGCCCGCGACATGTCGGCACCCGAAAGGTCTGCATGCGAGAAATCGCAGTAGGTCAGATTTGACCCGATAAAACGGGCGGCCCGGCAGACGGACTTTTCAAAAACGCTCGATTCCAGCTCGGCCCCGCTGAGATCCGCCCCGGTCAGATCCGCTTCCCCGAAGCTGGTCTGCTTGAGAAAAGACCCCTTGAGGCTGGCCTTGATCATTTTGGCCTGCATGAATATGGCGTACTGGGCCTTTACCTGGTCCAGCACCGCCCCTTCAAGGTTAGCCCCCATGAAGCTGGCCTGGGTCAAATCTGCCCCGGTGAGGTTTACCCCCGAAAGGTCGGCGCCTTTGAACTGGACCCCTGTAAACTGCATGCCGCTCAGATCCATGCCGGACAGGTTCACATTCAGCATCATGGTGAGGTGAAGCTTTGCCCCGGTGAACACCGCGCCCTCCAGGACTGCTCCCATCATGACGGTCTGCGAGAGATTGGCCCCGGACAGCTTGGCCCCCTGGAGGTTGGCCTCGTGCAGGACGGCGCGGTCCAGGTTGGTGTTCGAAAGGTCGGCCTCTTTCAGGGTGGCGGAGATGAGCGCGGCTGTGCTCAGGTCGGCGCCAGAAAGGTCCGCGCCCGAGAGGTCGGCGTTTGTAAGCTTGGCTTCGATCATATCGGCATTCTTCAGGGAAACGCCCGTCAGGTTCGCCTCGGTCATGACGGTCAAGCGCATGTTCACGCCCGACAGATCGGCGCCGGAGAAATTGGGCTTGGTGAAGATGGACTCCCGCAGGTCGGCTCCGGCGAGGTTGGCCCCATGAAAGCGAACCTCTTCAAAGATCCCGCCGGAGAGATTCGCCCCGGAAAGGTCCGTGCCGGAGAGGTCCACCTTGGAGATGATCTCCCCGTCTTTGATGTTTCTTACCAGCTCTTCCCGGTTCATTCGGGTGTCCACTTTTCAATTTTCGTTTTCTTGAGGTTGGCCCCTTGGAGATTGGTCTCCCCGAAGACCGCCCTGAAAACTTCTGCTCCGTACAGGTTGGCCCCGCGCAAATCCGTGGTCACGAGCCTTGCCTTCTGAAGGGAGCCCTCAAGCAGGTTGATGGAGACCATGGTGGCGCCTTCCAGGTCGGATTTCTCAAACCGGGCCTGCCGGGCAAAGGCCCGGTAAAAGTTGGCCTTCTTCAGGTTGCACTCGCTCAGATCCGCCATCTCGAGCTTGGTCCCCTCGAAGTTGGCGCCGGAAAAATCGCTTCCCCGCAGGCCGGCCTGGTTCAACACTGCCCCCTTAAGATTGGCTCCGGCAAAGGAGGTCTCGCCGGCGGCACAGGCCTTGGTCATATCGGCTCCCTTAAAAACGGCCTTTGCACCACGGAC
>JGI2173J19968_10000177_pt1 | contig 21688 bp, 18 predicted proteins | sample DeeMarSWOR136_30_FD_19968 | JGI IMG/M metagenome (IMG submission 19968) | reverse complement strand
GCTTCGCTCGAGACAAGCGGGACTCTTCCTGCCCGAGGCGGACACGCGCATGACCGATGCTTCTCACCGCAGGAGCAGAGGCGTAGATGATAATATCGCTGTTGCCATTTTTTCTCAAATCTTCGGTTTGATTGAAAAAATGAGCATGCCGATTTCGCTGTCGGTAAATCGTTTTTCGTCATTGTAATCATGGAGGGCGAAGCCTTCCAGGTAACCTTGACACTCAGCACTGCCAGCCTATAATTATATGGATGCATGCATTTATTTTATTGGTTTTGCTATTCGGGCAATACGATTTCACGATTGCGCGGCTGAAATACGGTGGCGGTGGTGATTGGTACGGAGATCCGTCGTCTCTGACTAACCTGCTGACCGCGATCAGCGAAAGAACAAACATCAGAGCCGCACCGCGTGAGGTAGTCGTGGAAATCACCGACCCGAAATTGTTCGAGCATCCTTATTTGTACATGACCGGCCACGGCAATGTGCACTTCACAGATGATGAGATAAGGATTTTGCGTAATTATTTCAGAGCCGGGGGCTTTCTACATGCCGATGACAATTACGGCATGGATTCATCGTTCCGGCGCGAGATCGTGAAGATTTTTCCGGAGTCGCCTTTAATCGAGTTGCCGTTCGACCACCCGATATACCATATATTTTATGAATTCCCGGACGGCCTGCCAAAAATCCACGAGCACGACAATAAACCGCCCCAGGGTTTTGGTATTTTCTATGACAACCGTCTGGTTATTTTCTACACTTATGAATGTGATCTTGGTGATGGTTGGGAGGATCCGGATGTGCACGATGATCCGCCTGAAAAACGGGAGCAGGCTCTGCAAATGGGCATTAATATCGTAATGTATAGCCTCACTGATTAGCATGCCAAATATCGAGATAATACGCTGCAAGACCAAGCAATACACAATACATCAGAATCTATCTGATTTCTTTGCAATTTTGATCTTTACCTGCGCCACCATAATCATTTCGATTGCGGTTGCGCTGTTTCTTCTCAAATCACCGTGGTATGGTCTGCTCGGCATCATACCCTTGCTCTTTTTCCGTCCGCGCGATCTCATATACCGGGCCCGAGAACTAGAAGAGAAGATCGGATTGAAAGGCGAAATCGTCAACAGTCTGCAGCTGTCAAGAATTCCCAAAGACAGTAAAGAGAATTATTCTCAAGAACTGATCCAAGCATTCATCGATGAAGCAGCCACGAGAATCGAGAAAATTGATACTCGCAGGTTTGTTGATCGCGGGTCACTCGCGCTAGCGGCGCGCTTCGTGCTGATCGCCGTAGCATTTGCCTTGATCCAACCGGCAGTCTTTCCCGAACGCTTTTGGTATTCACTCAATCACCGAATAGAATACAACGTATCGCCGGGCAGTGTTGATTATCCAAAAGACACACAAGCCGATGTTGCGCTGCAAATCTGGGGCGTTTATTTGCCGAAGATTGTAAACCTGCGGCTCAGTGCTGGTGAGGAAACAACCAGGCAAACAGTGAGCGTTCAGGACAACATCGCCAGGAGCACGGTAACTGTTTCCGAACCTTTGATCTACCATTTCGAGGTCTTTGAGCATAAAACAAGAAAATATGAGTTGTATCCGGTTGAGCCTTTGTACATTGAGAATCTATTTTTCCATCTTCGATATCCGGCTCACACCAAACTGGCTGAGGAAACGAGAACCGGCCGCCAACTCGTCGTTCCCGAGAAGACCGTGGTATATGTTCAGGGACGGGCGTCTGAATTGCTGCAAGCAGCCAATCTCGACTTCGGCGACACACTTGCCTTAACACATGAAGGCAGAGAGTTCCACGGAGAATTCGTGGTGACCGCAAGCGGTACCGCAACACTACACCTGAGAGCGCGCGGCGAATTGCATGAAGGAATCAGGATCTATGCAATCCCTGACCTTGCACCGTTGGTCGATATATTCTACCCAGGCACAAACGTGAATTTGCCTTATGACATGAAACTCGATGTCGGTATACGGTGCAGCGACGATTACGGATTGTCTGCGGGCACGTTCCACTTCGCTTTTGAGATAGATACTACGAAGCTCGTGGCATTGAAGCGAGGCGCTTTTGAAGATACGGTCTACATCTTATGGGATCTGTCAGATCTCGGCATGCTGCCGGGCGATGAGGTTTCATATTACGTAACGATCCGCGATAACAGCGGACAGGTAACCAAGAGCAATACATACTACGTATACTTTCCCACCATGGAACAGATGTATGAGGCGATCAATGAACAAGAGGCCATGCTTGAAATCGATATCGAAGACATGCATACCGAACACGGTGAACATATAAAGGAGGTCGCACGCATTCAGGAGAAGCTCATGAAAGAGCGGGAGTTGTCGTGGGCCGATCAGGAAAAACTGAGTGAGGCGATAAAAGAAGAGGAAGTAATATTGGAACAGATCAACCAGTGGCAGACAGAATTGGAAGAGACAATTGAGAAGTTAAATGAAGGGATAATCCTCGATCAGAAATCGATTGATCGCTTGAATGAGATTTCCCAAATACTCGAAGAGCTAGCACCCGAGGAGTTGAGAGAGGCGCTCGAGAACTTGCGGGTCGCAATGGAACAGCGTCCCGGTGACATGCAAAAGGCGCTGGAGCAGATGCGGCAGCATCAGGAAGAATTGGCCAAAGCTTTGGAGCGCTCCCTCGAGATACTTAAACGCTACGAGCAGGAAGAAAAATTGAGGCAAATCGCCGAGCGCGCCAAGGAATTGGCCGAGCAGCAGGTACAAATAGAGGAATTGACCGAGGCAGAGGATGGGCTGGCGGCTGAGAATCAGCAAGAGGTGGATCAGGGTATGGAAGAACTCATTGATAAGTTGAACGAACTGGCCGCCTCTGAGGGGCTGGAGGAAGAAATCAGGGAAGCGCTTAGGCAGATGGCGAACGAGATGCAGAATCTAAAGAGCGGAAGTGGTAAAGACAAAAAAACGGGGCTTCAGAACCTGGCAATGAATCTCGAACAGCTGTATGAAAAATTGACCCAGGGACGCTTTGCGAACCTGCGTAAGAATCTGTTGGAAAGCCTCAAGCAAATAATCGAGACTTCTGAAGCGCAAGAGAAATTGATAAACGACGGACTGAAAATAGATCCCGATTTACAGGGGAAATTGATTCAGGCAACCGAGACAATTGCCGAAAGTCTTTTTGCACAGCAAACCAAGAGTCTTTTCGTAAGCCCGGAATTCGGCAAGGGTCTGGCCAGGGCAACATTGCGTATGGAGCAGGCCCAAAAATACCACGACAACGCAAAAGTGGGAAAATTGAGAGCGACCGAGGCGATGAGGGAATTGAATCTAGTAGCACGTGATATACTCTTCATTCTTGCGAGAATGAAGCAAGATGGTTCCTCCACCGGGATAAACTCCTTCATGCAGCAGCTGGGGGATATCACTAACAGTCAGATGTCGCTCAACCAGGCATTGATGGGTATCCTTCCCATACCCATGCAGGGACTTAGCCAGGGCCAGAAGAAACAACTGCAGCGCCTTGCGGCGCGCCAGCGTGCGTTGCGTGAGGCATTGGAATCTTTGCGCAACGAAGCTGCGGCTGGTAGATACCAGGATGTCCTTGGTGATGTCATACGTGAGATGCAGGAGATGGAAGAGGATCTTTTTCAGTACAAGGTCAGTCGGGAATTGATCGAGCGGCAGAAAAAGGTGATATCAAGACTGCTCGACAGCCAACGTTCAATCCGCAAAGAGGATTTTGCCAAGAAAAGAAAAAGCAAGCCTGGCCAGGATGTCCGAGAGCGTGCGAGTCCGGCTCCGCTAGCCCAGGAATTGGGCGAGGATGAGCTCCGTGAGCTGCTTCAACAGGAATTGCGCAAACCGTACCCAGAGGAATATGAAATATACATCCGCGAATATTTCAGAGCACTACTGGAAGAGCAATGATCATATTATTCTTGGTGTTTAGCATTGAAGCGCGAATCGACAGTTTGGAAAATGCCTTTGCCTTGAATCGACAGCTTGAGACCTTACTTCAACTCAATGAGTGCTACGTAGCACGAAGCGAATACCACAAGAGCATCGAGTTGTTGAAAAGCAATCAGCAACATTATCCAAAGGATGAAGACAAATCACGTGTCATGTACGAAATTGGTGATGTGTTTCTATTTGCGGGGGAAATCGCAAAGGCTCATGATACTTACTTGCGATTAATTGGAAGGTACCCACGAATGGATATCGCTAACGATGCGGCCCTGAGGATGTACTTGGTCGAGGCGGCCAAGGATGATACGGTTCAACTGAAAAGGTTGATCAATGTGGTTCGCTTGTATGAAACCGCGCAGTATCTGGACGCCGTCGATTCAGCCCGAGTTTTGTTGAAATCGCTTGTTGGCGCCTATGCTTATTACTATATGGCACTTGCTTACGATGCGCAGGGCGAATTGCCGTTGAGCCTCAGTACCATCGTGGAATTGAATGAGAAGTACCCAAAGCACTCAATTCAAGAGGCCGCGCTCCTTCGGGCCGACATTCATATGAGGCTGGGTGAGCCAAAGAAGGCTCGCGAGATTTTAGAGGATCTTATTGTGCGTGAGCCGAATACAGTATATGCATTCAAGGCGCGTCAGAAACTGGAACTTATGGGCGCTACCGAGCGATAGCGGTTTTTCGAAGACCCCCTCTTAGGCAACCGATAACAGTGCGGTGATTAGTTTCTTTATATCGTCCGGCCCCTTGACTTCGTAAATCTTCATACCCAGATTTTGGGCTGGAATTAGATCCACACTGTAGCGATCACCAACAACAAGGCATTCATTCGGGTTCACGTCCATCTCTTTTGCTGCTTTCTTAAAGAACTGAGGATTCGGCTTCATGGTCTTGAAGCTATTATAACTGAAGACGCGGGCAAACAGATCCCGCACCTTGAGCGCTTCAAGGATCCGCTGTGCCTGTACCTCGTTGTTGTTGGTCAGAATAGCAAGGCGGCAGCGTTTTCTCAGGCCTAACAGCATTTCCTTCAGCTCGCCGTTCTGGGTTAGATAGTCACGCGGGTCAAAAAAATCTATGTTTTCCTTATGCCACATTTCTACCGGCATGCCGAATTGAACTAGGGTTAAGGTGTAAGGTACCGGGAAGCCGTGTTTCTTTTTCAGTTCTTCACGCCTGTCTTCGATGAGCGACTTTGCTTTCTTTACAGGAATTTTCTTGAGTTTGGCTAGAGCGTGATACGCAGCCTCAGCGAATTTTTTTCTTACTTCGGGACTCTTATATAGTGTGCCGTCTAGGTCAAATAGTATTACTTTTATCATATTCTGTTCCAGGATATCGTTCGTTTGTTGTTACTAAGCGGCGACCGTTACTGCTCGCTCCTCCTGAGTAAGCGCTCCCAGATCATGTCGACCTCTTCCTGATACTCCTTGATCGGTACGTCGTCATGCCATTTGAATAGGTGCCCGAATCTGCCCTGGAGATTTAAGAACTCAGTTATCGGTTTCTTTCCCTTGGGTTTGACCGTGATACGATACTTGCCATCCTGATATTCGTAAAGTGGCCAGACGCAGGTTTCGACTGATAACTTGGAAACCTTAATCGTTTTCTCTGGTACATATGCCCAGCCAAGCCGACACGGTGCATAGATATTGATGAATGAAGGACCATCCGCGTCTAATGCCTTGCGTACCTTGGTAACGAGGTCATTCCAGTAGCCAATCGTTGCTTGGGCCGCATAAGCTGGTTCATGGGCGATGATAATTTCTGTGAGATTCTTTCTGAGCTGCATCTTGCCCGGAATCTTGGTGCCAGCGGGTGATGTTGTAGTATGTGCACCGCGTGGTGTTGCCGATGAGCGCTGGATACCCGTATTCATGTATGCCTCATTATTATAACATACATAGAGTACACGATGACGTCGTTCGATCATGCCGGAGAGTGCCTGCAGGCCGATGTCATAGGTTCCGCCGTCCCCGCCAAATGCGATGAAGCGTAGGTCTTTCTTGACCAGACCTTTTTTCTTCAATGCACGGTAGGCAGCCTCGACTCCCGACATGGTAGCCGCAACATTCTCAAAGGCATTGTGGACATAGGGGACATTCCACGCCGAATATGGGTAAATCGTGCTGACCACCTCTAAACATCCGGTAGCCGCGCCGACGACAACTGGTTGTTCCGCAGCGGTCAGAACCATGCGTGCCGCAATAGTTGCTGCGCACCCGGCACAAGCCCGGTGACCACCAAGGAATTTCTCTTCTTGAGCTGCTAGTTGTTTTAGCGATGCCATTATTCCCCCCTTACTCCGTAGTAAACGATATTCTCGTCTACCTTACCTGATTTCTCTATGTCAAAGAGACCGGTGTATACGCTTTCGATATCTTCAATGCTGATGTCACGGCCACCGAGTCCGTAAATGAAATTTTTCATGAGCGGACGCGTGTTTGAATCATAAAGAATAGATCGGCACTCGTTGTATAGGTGACCGCCGAGTGTAGACATCGTATCTGAACGGTCCATGATTCCTAGAACCTTAACCTTGGCTATGGCTTTGAGCATTGCGTCCTTGGGAAAGGGACGGAAGATGCGGCATCTGACCAGACCGACCTTCTTACCTTGCTCGCGCATCTTGTCGACCGCGACTTTTCCGGTTCCGCCGGTCGAACCCATGGCCAATATGGCCACTACGGCGTCGTCCATCTTGTACTCATCGACGATCGGATAGTGACGACCAAACTTTTCACCGAATTCGTTCTGCACTTCCTCGATAATCGGTAACACATGATTCATCGCATCAATCTCTGAGCGCTTGTGTTCAAAGAAGTAATCCTGCAAATCCAGAGCACCCAGGGTTATCGGGTTGTCAACGTCAAGCAAAGACGTCTTTGCCTGACGCGTGCCCAGCCACTTGGGTACTGCATCATCGTCAACCATTTCGACACGTTCCATACCATGGCTGATAATGAATCCGTCGGTGGTAACCATTGCCGGGAGTAGCGCCTTTTCGGCGATTTTGACGGCCATGATCGTTGAGTCGTATGCTTCCTGGGTGTTCTCGCTGAATATCTGAATCCAGCCGGAATCCCGTGAGGCGAGTGAGTCAGAGTGGTCACAGTGAATGTTGATCGGACTCGACAATGAACGGTTGACCAGACAGATGACGATGGGCAGACGGAGTCCCGCTGCAATGAAGAGAATCTCGTGCATCAAGGCGAGTCCCTGAGACGCAGTCGAGGTCATGACCCGGGCGCCAGCCGAGGAAGCGCCGACGCAGGCGCTGATTGCCGAGTGTTCGCTCTCCGCAGGTACGAATTCAGTAGTGACTTTACCATCATGAACGAACTTTGAGAATAGTTGGACGACTTCGGTTGCGGGTGTGATCGGATAGGCGGCAACGACATCCGGATTGATCTGGCGCATTGCCTCAGCCATTGCTTCGTTTCCAGTTCTCGCAACGATCATTTTTCCTCCCTTACCATTTTGATTGCCTGTACCTTGGGCGGACATTCTTCAGCACAGATTCCACAACCCTTGCAGTAGCGGTAGTCAATTCCCTGCACCTTACCGTCCTTGACGATGATTGCGGAGTCCGGGCAGTAAATCCAGCAGAGAAAGCAGTTGGTGCACTTTTCCTCGTCCCAGATCGGTTTTTCACTGCGCCAGTCACCGGTTTCAAACGTCTGGCTCGAGCCACCTTCCAGGACAAGCCCTATCGGTAGTTCTTTCCAGCCTTTTTTCTCCTTCTTCATGCTTTTGCCTCCTCGTATGCGCGTTTTATTGCCTGGATGTTACCGTCAACCACATCCGGACGATTCGGAAACTTGTGCTGGAGGCGTATTTTGACAGAGTCGAGCATGTCTTTGAAGTCGAGCAGTTTGGAAACCTTGATTAGCGCACCCAACATCGGGGTGTTCGGGAGGTCGCGCTTTAGTATTTCCTTGGAGATCTTACTTGCATCCACAACATAAACATGTTGCTTGGTTAGTTTTAGTTCTTTCTTTATTTCTTCAGCAGTCTTCTGCGTATTGACCAATATCACGCCGTCCTCGGGTAGCCCATCGGTGACGTTTACTGTTTCCATTAGTGTTGGGTCCAATACTACAACAATATTGGGTGATTTGATACCGCAGTGTTGAAGTATTGGTTTATCAGAAATGCGATTGAATGCAAAGACCGGGGCACCCATGCGTTCCGGTCCATATTCAGGAAATGCTTGTATATATTTACCCGTTTCCACGGCAGCATCGGCAAAGAGAAGGGCTGCAGTCTTTGCCCCCTGGCCACCTCGGCCGTGCCACCTAATTTCGAGTAGTGCCATTTGTTGCTCCTTTCCTCCTTAATTATATAGGGATAAATTTATTTAATATTATCTCGGGCGAATTTCTGAGAATGATTTAGCTCACGATCTTAATCAATTCCCTACTAATAAGGTAACNTAATTATAGCGAAATCAAACACAAAGTCAATAGACGCCATGTGATACAGGATGCAAGCCCGCCCCGCTTCGCAAGGCGAGGCCGGGGATACACGATATACAGAGTCATTATGTCATTGAGTCCCGTTGAAATAACCTGAATTTCACGGGATAAATCACTGTGTCATTCGATGCTGCGCATCCATTGATTTAATTCTCGACGCAGCCGCCACGTTGTGGCAGCGCTACTCGAAGAGTATGTAATCTCTCTATTCGAGAGTGGGCACCACATCGCTATATAGCTGATAAAATGGTATCATGATGCTTCTCGACGCGCTAGCGCTTGCTCGAAGAATAAGCTACTTTACGGTTCGAGCGGAGGCCGCCTAAGGTGGGCGCAGTCGAGAACACAGCAGTTTGAGAAAGAATTTTGACAGAATATGTTGCGTTGCTGTTGGATTTTGCTTATAATGACATATGCAGTTGGTGCGGAGCGTCAGTCAGGCCAAGAAGATAATTGCGTCAATCAAGAAAAGGGGCATGAAAATTGGCCTGGTACCCACGATGGGCTATTTGCATGAGGGGCACTTGTCGCTCGTAAGGATTGCGCGCAAGAAATGCGATTTTTTGGTCGTATCGGTATTCGTCAATCCGACACAATTCGGTCCGGAAGAAGACTTCCGTAAATACCCGCGTGATTTGAAACGGGATTTGAGGTTACTGAAACTAGAAGGTGTGGATTTGGTGTTCTATCCTTCTGTGAGCCAGATGTACCCCGATGGTTTTCGGACGTATGTGGAGGTTGTCGAGTGGAGCAGGCTATTATGTGGCGCATCACGTCCCATACATTTTCGGGGCGTGACCACCGTGGTGTTGAAATTCTTCAATATCGTGCAGCCCGATATCGCAGTTTTTGGTAGTAAGGATTTTCAGCAGGCAGTGATTATCAAGAAGATGGTGAAGGAGTTGAACCTGAATGTAAGAATCGTAACCGGCAGGATTGTGCGCGAAAGTGATGGTTTAGCCATGAGTTCCCGCAACAAATATCTGAGTGAGAAAGAGAGAAAGAATGCCGCAGTTCTTTACCAATCTTTGAAATCGGTAAAGCGAGCGTACAAAAAGGGGTTGCGTAAGCCACGGCCTGCCGTCGAAATGATGGCAAAGATGATAGAACAGAAAGGCGGGGGGATCGACTATATCCAAACCGTAGACAAGGACACACTTGAGCCTGTCAAGAAATTAAAAAAGGGAACCCTTATTGCCGTGGCTGTATTTTTCGGACGAACCAGACTGATCGATAACATCTTATTGTAAATCCTAAATTCTAAGCACTAAACAATACCAAAATTCAAAATCCCAAACCCGGTTTTGGTCATTTGGATTTAGTGCTTAGAAATTGTTTAGGATTTAGATATTAGAATTTAGATTTTGAAAAGCACGTAGTGCTCTTATCTAAATTCCAGTATCCCAAAGTACTGCGGCGCGTGTGCAAACGGGATTGACCAGTAGCCGGCGTCACCGAGGCGTGGTTGCAGCCGTCGCATATTGAATCCCCATTTGTCTTCGCTGAACGGTGTGAGTTCTTGCTTGGCAATCTTTAATTCCAGAGTCCAGGCATTATCCTCGCGGCCAGATGCCACTTCCCATGTGCCGTTCCACGATACATCCCTGTCGAGCACACCATCTATCAGGCTGCACTTGCGGTCGAAAACCGCCCCGTTGCAGTTGATGATCGCTTGGTAGTAAGTCTGATGGTCAAAATTAGTGTCGAAGAATAACCAGACATTATCGTCGTAATATGTTGTGCCGTCATGTTCAAAGATGTCTGCACGGAGTCCGGAAAAATCACTTTCAAAACAACGCGCTGCAAAGTAGAGATTGTCATTGTCGTGCGCGAAATATATTTCGGTTTTTTCAACAGATGCTACGGTACTGGCATTGTAATTTGAAAATTGTGCAATTGGCACTATCGCCTGCCAGACATAGTCATCAAGCTTGCCGTCGATGACGGGCGCAGATTCTAATCGGTCAACAAACTTGTGCCGTTTCAGCGAAAGAATGTTATACAATGTGCAGACCTTCCCGTAGGTGAATGGATAGGCAAGCGTGAAGGATGGTATCGGAAAAAGATCGGAGCCGTCATGAACAGTCACGTCAAACTGGTATTCTTTGCTCTCTTCAGATGCGATAGCAAGCGGCATTTCGACCGGCGTTATCGTGTAGCGTCTAGGGTCAACCTGCCATTGAATAGGGTCTTTTAAAGAATCGGGGCCGATGTTTTCGACCGTAACCGCGACCGATTGAGTCACATTCTTTGCATCGTCATCAACGACGCAGTCGTCTATAGTAATGGCTTCTTCATCCAGTTGTCTGATTATTCTAATGTCCTCGAGGGTGACAACGTTGCGTACCAACGCGCTTTCTTTCTTGAGTACAGCAATGTTTCTTTCTTGACCCCTGACCGAGACCTTTAGGTAATGATAGAAATGGCCGCGTGCCGGATCATTGGTTGACATACCACCGCCCGAACTGCCGACATTGACGTATTCGATATTGTTGCGATTCAGATACGAGTATTCATGATGATGCCCGGTGAATACCACGTCTACTCCGTATTTTTCGAATACTTGTACCAATGTATCGGTGGTATTTTCGCGCAGCGCGTAAATATAAGTTGGTATGTGATAGAAGACAAAAATATTGTCAGCCTGTTTGTTCTTTTCCAAGTCATTTTCCAACCATTCCAGTTGTTCGTGATCCATTTCTTGAGGTTGCGCCCAATAAGTCATCGTGTTATCCAGTATAATAAAGTGGCTGTTAGCGTAATCAAATGAATAGTAGCGCTTGACTCCAGTTTTTTCTTCATAAATAGCGCGATCAATTTCGTTTTGGATTTCGTGATTGCCTGCCACGTAGTAGAATTTACAGGGCAACGTCTCAATGGTCGCGATGATTGAGTCCCATTGTGCATACATAATGGTAGTGTCAGTTTGGTAACCTTCGATCAAATCACCCACACACATGACAAAGTCAGGATCGAGGAGCTTAATCTCGTCTATTATTTCTTCAAATACCAGGTCCTGTGCACTACCGGTACGATCACCCACGACGACGAAGCGAAAACCGTCGTCGGTTTTTGCAGAAAGAAAAAGTATCAGGACAAGCGTTACAAAAACGGTCTTTTTCATGCTACCTCCTTTTGTGATCTTACTGATAATGACAGAGAAATCAAGAGGTATCCTATTTCGGTATTTAGCTAATTAACGTAATACCGAAATTATTCCCCGTAGGTCTCAACCGTATCGGGGTGGCACTTCCGGACTTCTCGACAAAATTAGTGCGCTACTGCGAGTGGGGCGTTTCTTCGAGTGCAGTGATAGTGCGAACGTAGTGATCCTGCGGCTTGGTCTAGTCTTTCATGAATTCTTCTTCCATGAGTTGATGCTGGTAGAGTTTCCAGTATAATTCTTGCTTCTTGAGCAGGTCTTCGTGGATGCCCTGTTCGATGATCTTTCCTTTATCCAGAACATAGATGTAGTCACAGATGGAGAGAACCGATAGCCGGTGCGAGATGATAATCATTGTCGTGTCCGGTGTTTGAGATAGTTGACCAATCAGCTCCTTCTCGGTGTCCGCATCGAGATTCGATGTTGCATCATCGAGCACGAGTATTTTGGGTTTACCAAGGATCGCACGGGCAATCGCCACGCGTTGTTTCTCACCACCGGAAATTCTCAAACCGCGTTCGCCAATGAGCTCATCCCATCCCTTGGGCGCACCCCGGACAAATCCCTCGAGCTGAGCCAGCTTAATTGCGTTGTTAACCAGCGGAGTATCCACCCTCCTGCCAAAGGTGATATTGTTATAGATAGTTTCCGAAAAGAGCGAAGGTTCCTGGGGTATATAGCCAAACAGAGAACGTACCTGCGAAAGCTGGATGTCTTTCACGTCTGCATCATTGAGTTTTACTCTCCCTTCGGTCGGATCGGCGATTCTCATTAATACTTGGAGCAGCGTTGTCTTGCCTGAGCCCACGGTTCCTGCCAGGCCAATCTTTTGGCCGGGTTCAAATTTTATGTTGATACCATTGAGAATGAGCGGACCGTTTTTTGTGTACTTGAATGATACATTCTCCAGTGCGATCCCCTTGTGCTTCGTTTCTTTTAAGTCACCATCATCCACCACGTCGGTTGGGTGATTCTTGATTTCCTCGAGGCGCTCGTTTTGTACCTGGGCGCGTTTTTTTGAAACAAAGAAATTGCCGATGCGAAGCATCGGATCTAACAGGATTATTATATAGGCGTTGAATGCTACAAATTCACCGATTGTCAGACTGCCCCTGATTATGAATAGTCCGCCGAAGAGAAGCACGAGTATAACACCTATTTCCTCAATAGCTGTGAATAGATTGTGTACCAATGCTTCAATTCTTATGACCCTGATCGATGCGGCTACCCGCTCCTTCAGAATATCCAGGAAGCGTTGGTCGGTTTTGTCTTCGATGGTATAAGATTTTACTAGCTTCACACCCGCGAAACTCGATTGCAAGTGATTGTTTGCCTTTGATATCGATTCGCGCCATGCGTAGTAATACTTGTACATGACCGGGCTTAGCTTTAACCAGCCGACCGAGGCGATGCTTATGGGCAGTGCCGAAATGAGCGTCAGTAATGGATTGATTCTTATGAGAAAAAAGAGGGCGATTACTAAGGTGAAGATGCCTTCGATGGGGCGGAATATTCCCGAGCAGGAGAACCAACCAAGCTCATTGAGATCATGGTCTACACGCTGCAGTATATCACCGGCCGGGAAGCGACTGAGAAAAGAATGCCCTTTACGCAGCAGCTTAGATAGGATATTTGTACGTTCATCGAGAAGGAAAATCTCGTTGGTTCGTCCTCGAGTGAACGGTAATAAGGAATTGAATACTGCGCGCAAGAGTCCGATTCCACCAATAATCAATATGTACCTTAACAAATCCTGGCGGGCAAACCCGGCTCTAATACCGTCTATGACGTCCTTTAGAATGTATGGGAAGATCAGTGAGACAATCGTATTGATGAACGAGAAGGCAATGAGAAAACTCAGCCATAATTTGTGTCGTTTCCAGAAATATACTACTGATCTCATTATACCCCGCTCAAATATTGAAGTCGGTACATCTTATAGTAATGACCTTTGTGTTGGATCAGATCATTGTGTTTTCCTTCTTCCACGAGTTTCCCTTTGTGTACGACCAGAATACGGTCGGCCAGGCGTGTTGTGGTGAGACGGTGCGCAATGATGATTGCGGTACGTCCTTTCAGTAATTCTTTCATTCCTTGCTGGACTAACCGTTCGCTCTGGGGATCGACTGACGATGTCGCTTCATCGAGAATGAGTATTTCAGGATCAAAGACCAATGCCCGGGTATATGATATGAGTTGCCTTTCGCCAAAAGATAGATTGATGCCCTGTTCAATAATGTTTGTATCGTAGCCATCCGGGAGATTTAGAATTCGTTGATGTATTTGTGCGCGTTTTGCAGCATCATGGATTCTTTCATCGGGTATCGTCGCATTGAATAGTCTCAAGTTATCAGTAATTGAACCTGGGAATAAGATGACGTCCTGTGGCACAAATCCGATTCTTGAACGCAAAGAATGACGCTCTATGTGAGTCAGCGATGTGCCGTCAATAATGATGTCTCCATCTTGAGGCGAATAATATTTCAACAAAAGAGAAATGATCGATGTCTTACCGCCGCCGGTCTCGCCGACGAGCGCTATTCGCTCGCCTTTTTCTATCTGGAAATTTAGATTCTTGAGTACCCAGTTCTTATCTTCGTAAAAGAAACTTAGGTTTCTGAATTCAATAACATTTTCGAATTCGCTTAAGACGTGCTTTTCATCCTTCCGGAATTCTTCTTCAGTTGACAGAATCTGGAATGCCCTTTCCGCGGCGGCAAAAGCTCGTTCGATAACGTTTATCTGGTCAGACAAACTGCGCAGGGGTACGAAAAGGCGGGTGATATAACTTATGAACAAATAGAGGGTGCCGATCGTGATCAGTCCGCGCAGCGCCCAGAGTCCTCCGATGCCGAGTACAAGGATAACACCCATAATTTCGCCGAGTTCCACAAAAAACCAGATGCGGTACCAGAATGATAAAGCTTTCAATTCGTAGTCGTACTTGTCTTTGCCCAATCTGTTGATTTTCGACACGAAGCGATCTTCCTGTTGGAACATCTGTACAACGTGCAGTGATTTCACCGTCTCCACGATGAAACCATTTATTTCAGCAATTTTCTTCCTCAAATTTATGTACACCGGTCTCACATGACGCTCAAACCACCAGAAGCAGTACGAAAATATCGGCATCATGACCAGAATGAGAACGTAAAGACGCCAGCTGACCACGATCATTACCACAGACATACCGACGAGAAGGGCGAGATTTTGGACCAGCACGACTGCGGTTGAAGAGAAGAGAAACTTTAAGGCTTCGGTATCACTCTCGACTCGTGAAATGAGCTTACCCACCGGGTTCTTGTCAAAATAGGAGACTGGGAGACGCAGTAAGTGTCTGAAGATATCTGCCTTTAAATCAGCGATTGCCCTTTCGCCAACGCTCATTATCTCGATTTGCTGGAAATATCTTACGAGAATAACCACAATCTGAATGATTATGTATATGACGGCAAGGATTATCAGGCCCTGCATACTCTTGTTGGGAATTTCGACATCGATGGCGCGTCTGATCAAAATGGGTCCTAATAGAGTGAGGAGAGTTGAAAATAGTAGTAAGAACGAAGCGATAATAATCGTTTTTGAATACTTCCTGAAGTACGGCAGTAGTTTCTTCAAGACACGCCAATTTCTTTTTCTTGTGCCGTCTTGCTCAACGCTATACCTATCTTCCCAATGCCAATGCATGGTTCATATTATGTACACATGACACTCGAAGTCAAATGTTTTCCCCGTACGCTATTACGAAGCAATGTGCACTGATCCTCTGATATCCTGACATGCTTCCCCTATTAAAGCATACCAGTGACCATCTTTGTAATCTATCCATTATCATTGTAATCGATGGATGCGCAGCATCCAATGACATAATGACTGAATGACTAAGTCGTATTATGTTGAGAGATTGACTTTGTATNGCAAGCGGCTATAATATCGCATGAAATGCATCACTATGGTCAATATTTTTTTCTCTCTTATTCCCTTATCATTAGGCTTTGCCAATCGCGGTATGATTCCGATAAACCCCAATGCGAGGATTTTTGAGCCAAACCAACGCGCGATGATTGCTTGGAATGGTCGTGAGGAGATATTGCTGCTGAGCACTGATTTACACGCCTCGGATTCAACCATGCTGTTAGAGGTGCTTCCATTGATGTCAGAACCGGAAGTGAAAAAGGGTGATCTAGCGACATTTCGCAAGGCAACTGATCTAATCAACAGAAAGCTCTATCATGCTGCGAGTGCAAAGGGGCGTCAGATGTCAGAGGGGATCGTCGTGCCATCGGGAGAGGTAACCTTTCATGAGAAAATAGGTGCTCACGATATATCGGTAACGCACTTGCTCGACGCTCAAGGTTTTGTTAAATGGGTTATGGATTATCTTAAGACATTAGAAATTGAGGGAAATATCATCTCTGAAGAAATGCGGGAATTAATTGAGGATTATATCGGTGAAGGTTTTGAGTGGTTTGTGTTTGATGTCGTAACCCTGGGGACTGAAACCGTCACCAATGAGCCGATTCAATATCGATTCAAGACCGAACACCTTTTTTACCCACTTAAGATTACGAGCACGGCTGAGGGTGCAACGTCAATCGAGCTTTTAATTCTCACGCCACGACTCTTGAATAGATTTCCGTCACTGCCGATTAGCCGTATCAGATTGAAACACGACCCCATTAATATCAGCCAGGATGAATTGGCAGAGTTGAATGAAGAGATGTACAAACTGCTCAAGGGTAATGACAGGATGAAACTGCGCATTTGGGAAATCAAGGGTGAACTGAAAGCCTTCGACGCCGACCTTCTCGCACGGTGACATCGTCTATAGCATCGCTTTTATTGACCGTGTTTCAGCTCTTCAAGTTTCCTAGGTCGGAGATTTGCTATGGAAATGCTTTAATGCGAGTGGAAAGCCGAAAGTGGTTTATTATAATCCACTGCTGTTTCAAATGAAAGAGGAAGCCCTACCTACAATTCCTCCCCCCTTGAGGGGGAGGATATCAGGAGGGGTGTATTAAGTGGGTAGGAGTGAAAAATAAAGCTGGCACCAAAGAATAGAATGTTAGTAAGAGAGTTGAGAAGAAATATGACCGAGGCTGAGAAAAGGATATGGTATAGGATAAGGAATAAACAATTGGGGGCGAAATTCAGAAGGCAGCAGCCGGTAGGGAAGTATGTCGTTGATTCTATCTGTTTTGAGAAGAAGCTAATTATTGAAGTCGATGGTGGTGAGCATTTTGAAAGTGACAGAGATGAAATAAGGGATGAATGGGTTCAAAATCAGGGGTATAAGGTATTGAGGTTTTGGAATAATGATGTACTGAAGAACCCTGATGGTGTGATACACATGCTAATTGAAGAAATTACACCCTCTCCATTGTCCCCTCCCTTCAAGGGAGGGGATGTTATAGTGGATGGAGGTAGTTAGAAAAATGGAGTCTTCGCACATTCACAAAAATAATGGGTTTCGTAATTTCCGAACACATGAGTCGTGCGTAAGGAGGTGCAGATGAAAAAGAAGAGGAAGATGAAAAAATACAAGAAATATGATATTTTACCTAAGTGGCTTAAAGGTAAGAAGTTTCCAAACATGCATAAGTATCTTTCTGGACCAAGAATATACCCAGATCCGATTACGGGTCGCGAAAGATTGACGACAATGATCGAGAAAACATTTCTTGCCTACAATGCAGCGAGAATTAGAGAAGCGTGCCGTTTGTTTGTCGAAAAAATGCTTAAACGAGATGTGTATGTTGGCATTAGTCTTGCCGGGGCACTGACGCCGGCTGGTTTGGGTAAATCTGCAATTGTCCCATTGATTAATGCTGGTTTTATTGATTGGGTCGTCTCGACGGGCGCCAATTTGTATCATGATTTGCATTTTGCATTTGATTTGGAATTGCATATCGGCTCACATCATGTGGATGACGCTGCATTGCGCGACAATGGGGTTGTGCGTATCTATGACATTCTGATGAGCTACACGGATTGTCTGCTTGAGACCGATCGGCTCTTGCGTGAAATTTTAAGCAAGCAGGAATTTCAGAGGGTTATGGGCACTGCCGAATTTCATTACTTGCTTGGCGAACATCTGGCAAAAGAGGAAGAGAAGAGGGGACTAAAAGGCGTTTCTGTGTTGGCGGCTGCATACCGCGCAGGAGTTCCAATCTACACCAGTTCCCCTGGCGATTCAGGATTAGGTATGCACATCGCCGAGAATTCCTTGCGTGACTTTGGCACGCGCTTGGTTCCTTCAATTGATGTTAATGAAACGGCCGCGATTGTATATGCGGCTAAGAAATCGGGCGGCAAGTCTGCCGTTGTGCTTATCGGCGGTGGAAGTCCAAAGAATTTTCTTTTGCAGACCGAGCCTCACATTCAGGAAATATTACACATTCCAGATGTCGGGCATGATTATTTTTTGCAGGTCACTGATGCTCGACCAGACACGGGTGGTCTGTCAGGCGCAACGCCGCATGAAGCAGTATCTTGGGGTAAGGTAGACCCGGATCGTTTACCTGATGCGATTGTCTGTTACATAGACGCTACTGTCGCTTTGCCGTTGTTGACGTATTACGCCTTGGCGAAGCGCAAGAAGCGTCCTTTCAGAAATCTCTACGCGAAACGGGGAAAACTTGTGAAGAATCTGGTTGATAGGTATTGGAAAGAAAACGAATAACCTATTCTCACACATTCGTGCGAGAACAAATCCGAAGTTCGAATTCTTCAAACTCAAAACCCACAAACGTAATTTGTTAATGACTTAATAACACAATGACATAATGACTCCCTTTCTTTCGTCACCGCGAAAGAAAGGGATTTGGGATTTAGTGCTTAGGATTTCCTTTTTCTTTTTGAAACATCGAGTTTCACAAGATGGTGTAACGTTTTTCGGTAAGGATGCCCGTTTTGGTCGACGGATTTGCGTTCCGTCAACTTATTTTATTGCATTCCGACAAGGCAGACTGTTTTGATATTCGAATTTTGGGAATTAGCATTTGTTTAGGGTTTAGGATTTAGGGTTTCCTTCTTGGAATATAGAATTCCAAAAAGGAAAAGGTGAGTGAGGGGACTTGAACCCCCAACCGTTGGAGCCACAGTCCAATGCTCTACCGATTGAGCTACACCCACCAATCAACAGCACTTAGTAGGTAGCAGACAGTAAAATGCCTACTCCATATTATACTGCTCTTTTGTACACACGCAAGGCATGTTCTGTGAATGCCCTTAATGTTCGACCACTGTGTGGTAGAAAATACCCCGCGCAGGACTTGAACCTGCAACCTACGGATTAAGAATCCGGTGCTCTGCCAAATTGAGCTAGCGGGGCAGATTAGGCCGTAGGGATTAGGATTTAGGCCATGGGTTCTTCCGTAATCCCTATCTACGAAATTCTATAATCACAGCAAAAAATATTTCAAAGATCGGACTTCCTCTCCGCCTTAGGCGGATTCGAGACTCTCAACTTTCTAACCAAGCTACATTGGACCCCCGCATCACCATGAAACGGTGATGGGGGACTCTCAATTCTGCAGCTACATCACAGATTTATGAAAGATCAGCAATAATAACATCCCACTCTCTGCTACCCCGCACTTATACATAAGTGCGGGGTCCTCAATTCCGCAGTCAAATCAGACATTTGAGCGGAATTGGGACGCGCCTGAGGTGAATCGAACACCTAACCTACGGATTAGAAATCCGTTGCTCTATCCGATTGAGCTACAGGCGCATAATGCTTTGCTAATTTCCGTCATCCGTTTGGGCCAGATTTGGACCATCGTCACCCGGTGGTTCCGAGGTTTGTTCCATGGCTTCGCGCAACCGTTTCTTCTGCAGGTGAGCATAGCGCATCGTACTCTGAATGCTCTTGTGTCCCATCAGCTTCATGATCGTCATCAGATCAATACCTTTGTTCACGAGGTCGGAGGCAAAGGTGTGACGCAGGTCGTGAAACCGGAAGTTTTCAATGCCGGCCCGGCGGCAGGCACCATTAAACGCCGTGCGCAGCGTCGTGCGGCGGCCTTCTTTCCCGGGGAATACATAGATGGATCTTGCTTGCCGATGACGGGGTCGAAGCTGACGGCAAAGGGCCTTTGTCAGCGGTATTGTCCGGGGTGTATTGTTCTTGCATTTGGTAATGGTGATACTCTCGTGCTGCCAGTCGATGTCCGACCATTTGAGATTGAATATTTCGCCTTCGCGCATCCCGGTGAAGCGGGCAAAGACGACGACATTGCGCATCTCGGCCGTGCAAGCACTCAAGAGACGGGGCCACTCATCCGCAGTTGCATAACGAGTTCTGGGTGCTGGTTCTTTCTGTAATTCAAGATTGGTGAATGGAGTTTCCGAAAGATAACCCCACTGCACTGCTTTCTTGAACATATGCTTAAGCATAATGATTTCCCGGTTCACGGTTCCTTTCGAGACTGTTGGTTTTCTGGAGACGCCGTCAATCCGTAACTTGCCGTCGATGCGTTGGCTCTGATACTCCTCGCCGAGTTTCTGGGTCATTCGGTCGATGCGCAGTCGGCTGAACTTTGCCAGTAGGGGTTTGCTGCTTGTCAGGTCGCGTTTGTATGAAGATACTTCTTTGTTTCTGGCCCACTTAAGATACTCTTTCAGTAGGTTGTCAAAGATCATTCTTTTTCTCGGATGATGGAGACTACATTCGATTTCGTATTTTATCCGCGCTAACTCTTTACGCGCTCCTCTTTCATCCACCATCCCCAGACTGTAGTGGAATCTCTCGCCATTGAAGGAATATCGCACCCACCATACACCGCATTTACCGCGCTGGTAAAGCGTGATTTTGGGTACCTTCATTTATTCCTCCATGACCTTAGTTTATCCAGGACATGTGAAAAGTCAATATGAACCGTCATTAACTACGACCCTTTTCGACGCGACTGTCGCTTGATTTCGTCCAGTCGCGACCGAAAATCGTCTTTATCAATGCGAACAAGGCGGCCAAGTTTCAGACACGGTATATAGCCCTTAGAACACCAATCATATATTGTCTTGGTACTCACTTTCATAATACTGGCAACTTCGTCTACCGTGAGATACTGCTTCTCTGATAGCTCTAAATCCGTCATGTCGTTATTGCCTGTCTACTATTCGTCTTTAGCCAAATACTCTGTCAGAGCCAGTCTCATAACCGCATTCATGGAGAGACCTTTCTTTGCTGATTTGTGCTTCAATCGTTCTTTTAACCATGCCGGCAGGTTAATGACAATACGCTGTGGCTTACTTTGGTTGACTATCTCTTTGACGTGTTCGAAGATCCGGTCTTCAGTAAGGTACTCATCAATCAACTTTCTTAAGTCTGCCTCTGACATCTCAAGCACTTCCCCGGGTATAGCAATCTTGGGTTCTGTCGTTTCTTTTCGTAGATGTTTTTCTTCTTCGATTTGTGCTGCTATATCCTTGGGGTAATTGTTGTGTTTCAGGCGAAATGAGACACTTTGCTGATTTTTTAGTAGAGACATCCTAAGGTTGCTCCCCTTCTTTTTTATACCCCATATTATACATCTTTCTGCGTTCTAAAGTCAACCTTTTCTTCTCAGCTCTTCTCTGCAGGATCCCCTCCTGCCTACCCATGTACACATCCAAAGGACTCACGTTCTTGAGCGCGGTATGCGGGGTCCGGGCATACCTGGTAATTGCTTCGTCGAGTGCTTTTTTAAGTTCCTCGGGCGAGCAGTAGACAAACAGACATACCTTTTCCTTGATGCTGCGTTGAAAGCGCTCGATCTTGCCCTGGGTCTGGGGATGGTAGGGCTTGCCAAAGATATGGTTGATGCCGTGCGCATGCAGGTACTCATTGAGTATTTTGGACGTAAAGCCCGGACCGTTATCTGATAGTAATTGCGGCATCTGACCATCCTCCAGGTGACCCAGGTGTTTGGCATTCTCGATCGCCTGTTCCATGACATCACTGATGCTGAACGCGGTCTCATCCGGCTTTACGTCCCAGGCTAAGGGATTGCGTGAGTAGTCATCCTGGACCGTGATCTGCTTGTAAAACCCCCAGCCCACCACAAAGTAGTGCGTCGCATCG
>JGI2173J19968_10000176_pt1 | contig 21756 bp, 20 predicted proteins | sample DeeMarSWOR136_30_FD_19968 | JGI IMG/M metagenome (IMG submission 19968) | reverse complement strand
CCAACTCGTTTGGTTTTATATCGGTTTTCTCTTGAAGAATTACTTCTCTTGTATAAGCTTTATGATGTGGATACATAACTAAGGCATGAACTGTTTCAACAAGTATCGGCCAAAGCCTGTCTTTTATATACTCGTCAGCACTCATACGCATCCACATGTATATAGAGTATTAAAAGATGGTTATTCAATCTACCGCAAAATATATTGCTCTGAAGACATTCAAGACTTAATCCGAGACCTAAAAGGAATATGAAATGGCGATTAAAGCAGTTATCTTCGACCTTGACGGAACCCTTGCTGACTTCAATCTGGATTATAAAGCTGTTAGGGTGGAGGTTAGGAATTTCCTTGTAAAAAACGGCCTGCCAGCATCAATTCTATCAACAGATGAAAGCATATTCGAAATGCTAAAGAAAGCTCAAATATATCTGAAGAATAATGCAAAATCCGAAAGGACAATAGAAAAAATCCATGGAAAAGCCTTAGCAATAGCTGAAAAATATGAGCTGGAAGCTGCGAAAAACACAAGCTTGCTTCCAGGCGTCACCGAAATCCTCAAGACGCTAAAGAAAATGGAGTTGAAAATCGGGTTATTCACAATCAACAGTGAAGAATCCACAAACTATATTCTGAAAAGATTCAGAATAGCACGTTTTTTTGATGCAATAATCCCAAGAGACAACGTAAAATACGTGAAACCCAGCAGTGAACACCTTGAAGCTACCTTGAGGGCTTTGAAAGTCAGTCCAGATGAAACAGTAGTCGTTGGAGACGGAGTTAGTGATATGAAATGTGCCAAAGAACTGAAAGCCATTGCTTTGGGCTTCCCAACAGGGTTTTCCTCTCAAAAGAAGCTAGTCGACTCCGGAGCAAACTATATAATCACGTCAATTACAGACCTGCCAATGTTGATAGAGAGAATAGACAGAGTTTTCCACTCACCTCAAGTTTCTGAAAGCTAATTCTTTTTCCTTAGAGCGAGGAATATAGTATATCCAAGGATTAAACTGATAGCCAAGTCCGCAGCTACTCCTATTGTCAGACCGAAATCCCTGCCTGCTATATAATTTTCTTCGTTTGTTTTTTGCATATTTACAGTTCTCACGGACAACGGACCGGTTTCAACAATATCTCCTGCTTCTTCATAGACAACAAACCTTATTGCTTGTATTCCATCGCCGAACTCGGCCGTATTCAATTCATATCAATTTCGTCTGGCGACACAAAATGCGACAGCGTCGATTTAAAGAACTGCTTCTATTAGATTTTTGCAGATGCTGTAAATTCTATCGTCGTAGTCCCTGTTAGCATAGGCGCTTCCATATGGCTCTTTATGTCAAAAAATGGACCAGTATTGTCCGTGCGCCCGGTTTTCCGGATAGATTATAGCAGATCCTCCACACTATAACGTACATAAGTTCTTGATTGCTTGTCAGACTGGTTCGAAGTAGTATCTTGGCCATTGCGGCCATTCTTCTGATTGCACTGTAGATGTGTCAAATTTTATGTTTAGTTCCATTCCTATCCTGATTTTTTCATGTTCTATATCTCTTATCATGCCTGGGATTTTCAACCCGTCTCCAAGTTGGATTATGCCTACAGCATACGGTGTCATTTGCTGGAATAGTGGAGGTGCAACATGAATAATTGTGTATGTCAACAGTTTTCCTCTTTTAGGGATTTCAGCCCATTCGAAGTCTTTCGCAAAGCATCTGTCGCATAAAATCCTTGGCGGAAGATGTATTGCTCCACACTTCTTGCATTTTCCACCCAATAATTTTCCTTGGTTGATGTTTTTGTAGAACTGTTCTATTGTAAATAATGGCTGCTCACTCATCTTATTCCCCTCTGAAAACGTGAACTGTGGCTGTTGCCCCAGAACCGCCGACATTGTGGGCTAAACCGATTTTCGCGTCTTTCAATTGTCTTTTCCCTGCTTGTTCAGTTAATTGCAAATATATCTCATAGGCTTGGGCAGTCCCTGTTGCACCCACTGGGTGACCCTTGGATTTTAACCCACCGCTCGTGTTTACTGGTAATCTTCCTCTAAGTTTTGTTTCGCCACTTTCCACAAAGTGTCCACCTTGACCTCGTTTGCAGAAGCCCAAGTCTTCATAGGCGATTATTTCGGCAATTGTGAAGCAGTCATGAACTTCAGCGAAATCCACTTCTCCTGGCTTTACTCCAGCCATTTCATATGCTTGTTTTGCAGCGTTTTTTGCGGCGACAAGGCATGTAAGATTTTCGCGCTCATAGATTCCTATGCTGTCGCTTGCTTGCCCGCTCCCGATTATGTGAATTGGCGTATCAGCGTATTTCCTAGCTATTTCAGGTTTTGTTATGATTAGGCAGCTTGCTCCGTCAGTTATTAATGAACAATCATAAAGCTTCAGAGGCCAAGCGATAACCCTTGATGATAAAGCTTTTTCAAGTGTTATTTTCCTTTGCATGTGAGCCTTCGGATTCAAAAATCCGTTGAAATGATTTTTGACAGCAACCATTGCCATTTGCTCTTCGGTTGTTCCATACTTGTGCATGTGAGCAGTAGCCATTAAGGCGTATAATCCTGGGAAGGTTATGCCCTGCCATTGTTCGAAGGGGAAGTCTGAAGCCATAGCTAAGAATTCTGTAACCTCAGACGTTGTCCTATGGGTCATCTTCTCTACACCACCAACCATAACGATATCACACAAACCTGAAAGCACAGCAAATATTCCGGTTCTAAGGGCAGCGCCGGAAGAAGCACATGCTGTTTCTGTTCTTGTGGCAGGTATATGCAGTAATCCAGCCCAGTCGGCTACTGTTGCGCCTGTGTGTCCTTGGTGTTCGTAGGATTCACCCATATGCCCGACAAATAAGGCTTTTATGTCTTTTTTGGGGTCTAAGTTTGGGCAACGGTCGAAGGCTTCCTTTGCTGCTTCTGCGAAGATTTCCCTAGTGTACAGACCTTCTAATTTTCCGAATTTTGACAGTCCAGCGGATATTATGGAAACGAAGGGTTTGCCTTTCAATTTAGACCTCTCCTTTTAGGCTGTAGCCAGATGAAGAATCAATAGCATTAGAACGAATATTTAAATCTCTTCAATAAAAAATGGAAAGTTTCACGAAAGTTTTATGTGAGTAGTTTTTTCATAATAGGTTCTCAAATTTAGAAGGGAAAAGAAAATGAGTGAAGTTGCCATTGTCGGTGTTGGATGCGTTGGCTTTCAACCAATACTGCCGGAACTATCATATAAGGAGTTGATGTATGAAGCAGCTGTAAAAGCCTATGATGACGCTGGGATCAATCCACGTAAAGATGTAGATGTCTTTGTGACTTGCGCTGAGGATTACTTAGAAGGTTTCAGCATATTTGACGAGTTTGTTCCAGATCAATTAGGTGCAGTGTTACGTCATCTCTTCACAGTTTCAGGTGACGGATTGCTTGGGTTAGCAAACGCTCATATGCTCATAAAGACTGGACATTTTGACACGGTAGTCCTTGAAGCCCACAGCAAAGTCTCAGATTTGCTTACATTAATGGATGTCATTGCTTTCGCTATGGACCCAGTGCTTAACAGACCCTTAGGCGGCCATCCATACTATGTTGCTGGAATGGAGATGAATAGGTATTTGCATGACGCTTGTACAACTGTTGACCAGTGCGCCCAAGTTGTCGTAAAAAACAAAAAGAATGCTTGTGGAAATCCTTATGCAGCGTATGGTGCCAACGTAACGTTGGACCAAGTTTTGTGCTCTGAACTATGTTTCTATCCTTTGAGAAAGCTGGAGATAAGCATACCTGCAGACGGTTGCGTAGTCATGGTGTTGGCCTCTGAAAAGGTAGCTGAAAAGCTTACGGATAAGCCAATCTGGATTAAAGGTGTAGGATGGTGCACTGAAACACCGAATTTAGAAACGAAAGACTGGTCAAAGGCTGTAGATACGCGGTTGGCTGCTGAAATGGCGTACAAGACAGCCAAGATCCGTAATCCACGAAAGGAGATAGATTTTGCGGAAGTCAACGATCTATTTGCATACAAGGAGCTTCAACACATGGAAGCACTAAGATTATGCGATTATGGAGAAGCTGGAAAACTAACAGAACAGGGAATTACAGAGAGAAACGGTGAATTGCCAATAAACCCGTCTGGAGGTTTACTTGGAATGGGATACGGTCTTGAAGCTTCTGGAATGGAAAAGCTCCTTGAAGTAGTCTTGCAATTGAGAGGCGAAGCGGGTCGAAGACAGATATCAGACTTGGATGTAGGTTTGGCTCATGCTTGGCGTGGAATCCCTACTGCAACTGGAATTGTAGCAGTATTGAGCAATGTTAAGTGAGGTGAAATGTGAAATGTTTGGTAAGAAAAGAGTTGCAGTTGTTGGAGCTGGATTAACCTTATTCCGAAGACGTTTAAAGGAGACTGGAAAAGAATTGTCTTACGAAGCTGCGAAGATGGCTCTTGATGCTGCTGGGATGGAACTGAGTGATATGCAGAGTGTTGTTATGGGAACAGCCCCAGATGCCTTCGACGGAGTTCATATGAAAGGTGAATATCTAGCGGATGGAGCGGGAGCATATCGAAAGCCGTATACAAGGGTTTTTGTGGGTGGTGGAACAGGAGTGTTCACACCGCTAGCGGGGTGGTGGCACGTGGCTTCTGGACAGTTTGACTCATGCTTGGTCGTTGCTGAAGAGAAGATGTCGTCCTGTTATCCACATCCGCAATATGCTTTCACAACGATATTCGACCCAATCACTGAACGACCGCTAGGCATGAATCTGATATGGATATTCGCTTTGGAAATGCATCGGTACATGCATAAACATGGTATTAAGAAGGAAGATATAGCTCGGGTTTCCGTCAAGAACAAAGGAAATGCGCTGGATCATCCATGTGCTCAATTGGGGGCGAAAATAACGGTTGAAGATGTTTTGAACTCCGAGATTATGGCTTGGCCGGTTCAACGTTTAGATGTCAGCCCAACTAGTGACGGAGGTGGTGCGTTGGTTTTGGTTTCGGAGGATGTCGCCAAAGAAGTTACTGACAACCCAATTTGGATAGATGGTGCAGGCTGGTGCATTGACTCTACACTTTGGACAAACCGTGACCTTTATTATCCGAATTACGTGGAATGTGCTGCTCGTATGGCTTACAAAATGGCTGGAATCAAAAACCCGCCTAAAGAGATTGATGTGGCTGAACCATATGACCCTTTTGACTACAAGGAGCTTCATCACATGGAAGGATTACTACTGTGCAAGAAAGGTGAAGCACCAAAACTTACAGCAGAAGGCGTAACACAGAGAGACGGTGACTTACCAATAAATCCATCTGGTGGATTGTTGGGCGTTGGCAACCCAATTGCAGCGGCGGGCTTGATGAAAGTCTGTGAAATCTTTTGGCAATTACGCGGCGAAGCAGGGAAACGACAGATTCCAGGTGACCCCAGAACAGGTTTGGCTCAAGCTTGGGGCGACCTCATGCAGTATGGTTCAGTGATTGTGCTAAGACATTAGAAGGGAGGAGATGAAACATGAGCAAAGAAATTAAGCATTACAAAGGTGAAGCCCTTAAATCTGCAGAAATTAAAGAAGGCAGAGTCCCAACAGAAAAAATCAGGCCGAAAGTGAAATTTGCGTGGAGCGCAGGCATAGCCATAGGTAAGTTTCTCGAAGAGCTAAAGAATGGGAAGATAATAGCATCAACATGCAGCAAATGTGGACGCATTATGGTTCCGCCTAGAATCTACTGCGAAAACTGCTTCAAACCAACGGACGGCTGGAAATATGTGAAGAACACAGGTACAATCAACACCTATTCAGTTTCCTATTTGGCTGCAGATGCAAGCAGATTGAGAGAACCCATAATTGTAGCGATTATAGACTTGGACGGAGCATCTGAAAGCATGGGCATAATTCATAAGCTTGGCGAAGTGAACAAGGAAGAGGTTAAATTTGGAATGAAAGTCAAAGCCGTATGGAAACCGAAGGAAGAAAGAATCGGTGCAATTACTGATATCAAATACTTTAAACCAATAAGGGAGGCAACACTATGAGTCTTGATAAAATAAATAATCCATTCCATATTCGCCACTGGCTAGGGAACATGGAAGCAGACTACATCTACACTCTGGGCGTTGCTGGCGAACGATTCTTCAAGGAGATAAAGGAAAACGAGAGGATAATGGGTGCAAAATGCCCCCGTTGTAACATTGTCTATGTTCCAGTGAGAATGTACTGTGAAAAATGCTTTGCAGAACTTGGTGAATGGGTTAACGTAGGCAAAAAAGGCGTAATACACACCTTTACAGTTGCGACGATCGATGTTGATGGTAAGAAACTGGAAAAGCCAGTGATATATGCTTTGATCAAGTTTAAGAAAGCATGCGGCGGACTAATCCATAAGGTAGGGGAAACGGGACCTGAAAAAATGAAAATCGGAATGAAAGTAGAAGCAGTCTTTAAGCCACCACACGAGAGAAAAGCCTCCATAAACGACATAAAATACTTTAGGCCTGTTGAATAACCCTCATTCTTCCTTTTTTTCTAATCTCCAAAAACCAAAAAAAGTTACCTCTTACACGATAGTTGAAACAAAACAGTAAGTTAGCACTTCGAACCTAGTGTTTGTTATCATAAAATGTTTTTAGAATAACACTTTTAATATTCTCGCCTTATCCTCTATTATACATGCGAATACTGAAATTGTCTACTGCTGTACCGAAAAACGAATATTCAACAGAAAAATTGATGGAAAATTTCGCATGCAGACTCCCTAAAGGTGTCAAACAGAACATATTCAACTTAGGAGTTGCAAGAAGATGCCTTATAAACCATTATGATCCATTTTTGAAACGAGAAATAATCATAAGCGAAAAAGACCTCGTTGATCTTTGCTCAGAAGCTTGTGAAAAAGTCATCAAAAAAACAAGCTTGTCCATTAAAGACATAAACTATTTCATTATGTCCTATGATGCAAACCCTTTTTTGTGTCCAGGTCTCAGTCAACTCTTAATTCGAAAACTTGGTTTCGATCCCTACATTAAGCATGTTAACATTCAAGGAATGGCTTGCACGGCTTTTACAAAAGCACTTCAACTTGCTGAAAGCCATCTCGCTGCACATCCAGAAGATCATGTTTTGCTCTGTGTTTCCGGAGTCAATTCCTATTGGTTTCACAATCAAGTGCGAGGCATAAAAGACATAATGGAAATCAACAAGATAAAGCTGATAAGAAATAGAGATAAAAGGCAGATGGAACTGAGAAGATGGATTGCAACCATGGAATTCTTCCTCTTCGGAGATGGTGTAGCCAGTCTTATAGTGGCAAAGAATGGAAACGGTTTATGCGTTAACAAAATTGTGGAGGTCACAAATCCTAGAAAAAAGGACTATTTGGCTGGTTACACTAGACTTGTAGCCCTTAATGAACCGTTCAAGTTTGGTTTCTACTCATATTTAGATAAAGAAATCCCAAAACTCGGAGTTCAGTATATCTCTCTGATTCTAAAGAGATTGTTTGGAAAAAATGCTGAAAAGACCATGAAAACTGCTAAAAAGTGGGCAGTCCATACTGGCAGTAGAAAAATTTTGAGGCGCATAGCTGAACATTATCGAATTCAACATGAAAAACTTGGAGAGTCACATGAAGTGCTTAGGAAATATGGTAACTTGTCAGGAGCAAGTCTACCTTTTATCCTAGAACGAATAGTTTCCGGAAGTAGATTCTCAGAAGGCGAAATGATCTTGATTCTAGGCTATGGATGGGGATTCTCAGCCTCTGGCTGTCTAATGAAATTCAGAGGAAACATGGATGAAGCGATAGGTTTAAACCGATAAGAAAATAACTTTTAGTTTCAATGTGATATTCAAGGTAAGAATCAGCTTATTAAGGAGTAAAAGCTGAATGTTCGATGAAGAAAAAATTAACGAAATAATGAAGGAGCACGAACGCTGGAAAAAGACAACATTACCAAAATGGATGAATCAATGTTCTGAAAGGAAGAGTGAATTTAGAAATCATTCCAACATGCTGATAAAACGTTTATACACACCAGAAAACATCAAACACCTAGATTACATGCAAGACTTAGGATTTCCAGGCAAGTATCCCTTCACCAGAGGGTTACACGCAACCATGTTTAGGGGCAGGTTGTGGACTATGCGCCTATTCTCTGGATATGGCACAGCAGAACAAACAAACCAACGATTTAAATACCTTCTGAAAGAGGGTGAAACAGGTCTCAGCATAGCCTTTGACTATCCAACAATAACAGGTTACGACTCTGACCACCCATTTGCTAGAGGCGAAGTCGGCATATGTGGGGTAGCTGTTGCATCCCTAAAGGACATGGAAGGCCTCTTAGATCGAATTCCACTAGACAAAGTTACAACCTCCATGACCATAAATGGTCCAGCAGCCATGCTCCTTGCCATGTATGTTGCAGTAGGAGACAAGCAAGGCGTACCCCGGGAAAAGCTGGGGGGAACAACACAAAACGACATGCTCAAAGAATTTTTCGCTCAGAAACTTTGCATATTCCCACCGAAACCTTCACTTAAGCTTGTAACGGACATTATAGAGTATTGTACCCGTCACTTGCCCAAATGGAATCCCGTGAGCATAAGCGGATACCATATAAGAGAAGCAGGAGCAAACGCCGTTCAAGAATTAGCTTTCACACTTTATGACGGAATAACCTATGTACAATCCGTCCTTGAAAGGGGATTAAAAATTGACGATTTCGCTCCACGTTTATCATTCTTCTTTGCATCCCACAACAATTTATTCGAAGAGATAGCCAAATTCAGAGCAGCCCGTAGACTATGGGCAAAAATAATGAAAGAACGCTTTCATGCAAAAGACCCCAGGTCCATGTGGATGCGTATGCACGTACAGACCTCCGGATGCACCCTCACAGCACAACAACCACTAAACAACATCATACGCACTACAATCCAAGCTTTATCAGCAGTCCTTGGCGGAACCCAATCTTTACATACAAACTCTTTTGATGAGGCCTTGTGTTTGCCAACCGAAGAAGCTGTCAGAGTTGCGTTGAGAACACAACAGATAATAGCTCATGAGAGTGGAGCAGCAGACACCATAGATCCTCTAGCTGGTTCCTATTATATTGAAGCTATGACCAACGAGATGGAAGAGGAGGCTATGAGTTATATCCAGAGAATAGATGACATGGGTGGAGCGATTGCAGCCATTGAAAAAAGATTCTTCCAAAAAGAAATTGCTGATAGTGCCTACAAATATCAGAGAGAAACAGACGGAAAAAAACGGATCATAGTCGGTGTAAACCAGTACACAACAGAGGAGGAAACTCCAATACCGATTTTAAGGATTGCCCCAATGGTTGAAGAAGAACAAGTTGCAAGCCTGCAAAAGCTAAAGAAGGAAAGAGATAACAAGAAAGTGGAAGAAGTGCTTGAGACACTTCATTACATGGCAGAAAAGGATGATAATCTTATGCCAATAATAATTGAAGCGGTGAAAGCCTATGCGACCCTAGGCGAAATCTGTGGTGTATTACGCAGAGTTTATGGGGAATATAAGGAATTAATCGTGATTTAGAAGGAGGATGCTATATGAAAAGTGAAAAAAAAATTAGGATATTAATTGCCAAGCCAGGCCTTGACAGCCATGATAGAGGAGCCAAAGTTGTTGCAAGGGCTTTAAGAGATGCTGGAATGGAAGTGATCTACACTGGTTTAAGACAGACTCCAGAGCAAATAGTGGAAACAGCCCTTCAAGAAGATGTCGACGTAATAGGCTTGAGTATACTTTCAGGAGCCCACAGAACCCTTTTCCCAAAAATAATGGAGCTTATTAAACAGAAAGACTTGACAGACATGATNGTCTTCGCAGGAGGAATAATCCCCGAGGAAGACATCCAAGAAATGAAGAAACTAGGAATAAAGGAAATCTTTGGACCTGGAACCCGAACAGAAACAATTATCCAGTTTGTATTTGGAAATGTTCTAAAGAGAAAGTAAAACATAAGATGTGCAAAGCCATTGTCAAAAGTTGAAGAGATTGTCCAGAGCGTATTAGCTGGAGACCGTAGAAGCATAGCGAAGGCAATAACAATCATAGAGAACAATGCTCCAGAAGCACAAGAACTGATAACTTCAATTTATCCTAGCATCGGAAAAGCTCACATAATAGGGATAACTGGCCCTCCTGGCTGTGGAAAAAGCACGCTCATACAGAAAATCATACTTGAATACAGAGAAAAAGGCAAAACTGTGGGGGTCATTGCGGTAGATCCAACAAGCCCTTTCACGGGCGGAGCATTTCTAGGCGACAGAATTCGCATGCAAGAACTAAGCACAGACCAAGGTGTATTCATACGCAGTATGGCAACCCGCAACTATCTAGGAGGAATAGCTAAGGCAACAAAGGATTCCGTAAAAATCTTGGATGCTGCAGGTAAAGACATAATCATCGTGGAAACTGTTGGTGCCGGACAATCAGAGGTGGAAATAATTAAAGTGGCGCAGACAATAGTAGTCATTTGCGCACCAGGATTAGGAGACGAGATTCAAGCAATCAAAGCTGGGATTATGGAGATAGGCGACATCTTCGTCGTAAATAAGGCTGACCGTGAAAACGCAAACAAAGCTGTAATGGACGTCAAAGCAATTCTACACTTGAACAACAAGGAAGGAACGTGGAAGCTGCAGGTTCTGAAGACTGTAGCTCTCAATGGTGAAGGTGTCTCAGAACTTGTCGAAAGAATTACCGAGCATAAACACTTCTTAGAAAAAAAGTTGGAACGTAGAGAAAGCCGCGAAAAAGCTGAAGCTGAACTCATACAAGCCATAAGAGAGAGAGTGACAGCCTCGATAGTAAAGAAGTTGAAAAAGGAAGGAAAGCTCGAAGAGGTCCTTCAGAAAATTCTGGAAAAGAAGGTGGACCCAGTATCCATCGCAGGAAAGCTCATAAACGAAGAATTTGGAAACAGAAGTTAGATGTGGCAAAGTCATGCCTAAACTGGAAGAAGGACTTGTTCAAGTTTATACTGGAAATGGAAAAGGGAAAACTTCAGCGGCTTTTGGGCTTGCCTTGAGGGCTATTGGTCGAGGATTAAGGGTTTACGTAATTCAGTTTATTAAGGGCGGATTCGACTACGGGGAACTCTACATAGTGGATAAACTTCCAAATCTGAAAGTGAAAGCATTTGGCAGAGGCAGATTTGTTACGGAAAAGCCTCCTCAAAAAGAGGATGTTGAACTTGCTCAGGAAGCCTTAGCTTTAGCTCAAGAAGTGATTAAAAATGAAGAATATGATATAGTCATTCTAGATGAGGTTAATGTGGCATTAAACCTTAAGCTGATAGGAACCGAAAAGATTCTGGAATTAATGAAGAACAAGCCTAAACATGTGGAACTTGTACTGACTGGAAGATACGCACCAGACAAAATAATCAAGGCAGCTGATCTAGTCACAGAACTGAAAGAGGTTAAACACCCATTCAACAAGGGTTTCCAAGCCAGAAAAGGAATAGAATATTAAGCAAGAGAATATTCAAGCAAGAAATTAGATTTATGGCTCTCAACCATTATTTTTGGTCGCTACTAATCGTTTGTGCACGTTTATTCTCAATTCTCCTTGTCTTTTCATGCTAGTCAAGGTTAGATAATAAACACCAGTTGGAGATACTACGAAATTGGCGAGTAAATCTCGTCTATACAAGTTCGAAATGTCGCTCACGCGTAGCTGGTGCGTCTTTTTTTGTGAGTAGCTTCTGGACTTCCACGAACTTGATGGTACCAGCTAAAAACTATTTTGAACTTGGATTTGGAGTTTGAGTCAGAATCTGTAATTCATAATCTATAGATAATCAAACAAAACAAAGGATTGTTGCGAGACTTGTCTGGTGTTTCTGATGTCGCTGAAGCTTGAATTAATAATGGTGAAAGAAATAGTAACTGTAAAAGCCAATACTACTGTGAAGGCAGCAGTTGAACTTATGAACAAGCATGAAATTGGATGTCTTATTGTTGTTAATGATGGAAAGCCTGTAGGCATCGTGACTGAAAGAGACATGTTAAGAAGGGTTATATATGAATCAAAAAAACCTGAAAGGACAAGGATTATCAATATAATGTCAAAACCTTTGATTTCAACAACGCCCAAAATGAGCACTGGTGAGGCTGCTAAGCTGATGTTTGAGCGACAAATAAAGAAACTTCCAGTAGTTGAAAATGGACGGCTTGTAGGTTTGGTTACATTAACAGATCTTATGCGTTCTCATGAAGTGCTCAGCTTTCTAAACGGTTTCTCCACAAACGACGCACCCAAACGTATGAAGAAAGTAGTTGACTTGTATTACGATCAAGCAAAACGTTTTCGGCGAAGATGCCCGCTTATAATGAAGGATGGATTTTCGATGGGTTGTCAAGAGAAAAAGTGCATGTGGTGGCTTGGAGATGAATGTGCAGTCACTAAGCTGTTTCGACAAGTGCCCAACATGAAAAGTGTTGCTCAAACATAAGACTGCTCTGAGTGTGTAACACGCGTTATACTTGAAATGGCTTGGCAACATGAAAAAAGGAATAGGCCATTACTGAAGACTGAATCACTCAGTCTCCTAATACATGCATTAGATCTCAAACTATTCTAAGAGGTTACTAGACAAACAGACATCATATATGACCACACGATATGTATTCTTCCGAACGCTATGGATGCAAGTAATGTTGCTTACATGAACCTGTATTCAAGATATTGCTTTTAGAGAATGCATCTTTCTGCAGAGTACGACTGCTACGAGTGTTACAATTATAACTAATGTTAGAATCGTTGCTGGAGAGAACTCTGGCACAACTATAACGCGCGCGCGAATAGCACATAACACAAAAAACATACCAAATATTAATAGGTCGCGAACAGCGACAAAATGCTATGCCAGAATATGAATCTTTCTGCATCTATGGATTTCGTACAGTTTACCCTGCTACTTGGAGAATACAGCTTGATCCAAAATCCAAACAAAGTGAAGGAAATGTTACCTTCAGGTCTCCTGAAAAATCGAATATTGTTGTAAATTGGGGACCACTTGAAAAGGCAAAGAANAAATATTGTTCTCTGGAAGAACATGTTGGAGACTCTATTAGTAGAATAAAAAACGATCGAAAAGTAAAAAAGGTTGAGTTAGTTCAAACCAAGAATATCCAAGTAAACTCGCATAAAGCCATCCTATCTCAAATCAAATTGGTCTTCTCCATACGCAAACGGTTGCCATTAGGAAAAGCGAGGATTTATGAACAGGAAGTTCACAGTTTGCACTTTTACTGCAGCTCTTCCAAACGATATTTTGTTATATATGAGATAACAACAACTAACAAATCTTTGCAACAAAAACTTAACTTCAAGAATATCATAAAATCTTTTGTGTGCCATAATACGAAGGAAATTGCATCTGATAAAAGCACTTGATAGTGATATGCTTTGTAAATTTATTTCTCACAATTAGTGCTACTTACACAATAAATGTGAAAGTCTCTGGCAGCTGTTAAACTATCATCATTTGTTAGNAAATCAGTTGGAAACGAAATACAATCTCTGCAATGGATGCATAATAGAGTGTTGGATAGCGTTGCAGATTTTATGATGTAAATGAAGAATAAAGAACAGAAAAGTCTGCATGATTATTGAGGTCACAGTAAATCAACAAATGAACGTGGGTTGTGAGGTTGTCTTCAAAAGGTAGTTTCTTCGAATATTCATGTGTACTCGCTATGGCTTTATGTAAAACATAAATAACTCCATAAGTTTGTTTGGCCAACGACTTCTTTTTTTAGCAATGTCTTCTCTACAGATTTTATGCAATTCTTATCCTTCAACCAAAATGTCTGACAACACTTTTTAGACATGTATTCAGCCTAATTGTTTTAATAAGAGGCTTCAATTTTATTACTACGCTAAAGAGGCAACTGCTCCAATGCTGATTCAAGAGGTAATTCTCGAAAATTTCATGAGCTATGAATATGCTAGGGTACCGTTTAAACCAGGCATAAATGTTATTTGCGGACCAAACGGATCTGGGAAATCTTCACTTCTGTTGGCTATCTCTGTAGCGTTAGGACAGTCTTACACTGAGCGTTCTAAGAAACTGAGCGATTTGATACGTTGGGGAAGAGACCAAGCTCGCATAACGTTGATTCTAGAAAACACTAGGAAAAGTGAACATCGACCAGTTCCAAGAATCAATAAAGATCAGATTTTTCTTACACGTGGTTTAAGGCAGGATGGTAAATACTGGTTTGAGCTTGAAAATAGGGCAGCTACGAAAGCTAAAGTTGAGAGACTTTTGAATAAGTTAGGTGTCGACCCCGACAACATGCTTATCGTTATGCACCAGAACATGGTAGAACAATTCACTGTGCTTCCGCCACAGGAAAAGCTGCGCATGGTTGAATCAGCCGTTGGACTAGAATCCTACCGAGAAAATGTGTTGAAGGCTCAAAAGAAACTGACACGTATATCCAGCCAAGAAGGTTCAATAAGCCGACTTCTAGAATCAGCTGAACAGACCCTTAATTACTGGAGGGAACAATACGACAGATACCAAGAGAAAAAACAACTGCTGACCAAGAGAAGATTTCTCGAGCGAGAACTCGCTTGGGCAGAAGTGGCAAGAAGAGAAGCCATAATTGAAAAATTGGAAACAAACAGGAGCAAAGAACAAGAAGTTCTAAGTCAGATTGAAGATGAAATCAAATCGGTTACAAGTCAGCTTCAGATACAGCAAAATCAACTTGGAAAACTGAAAGGTGAATGGAAAAAGATTTTCAACGACCGTTTAAGCCTTGAACGTGAAGAAGCAAAAAATGATTTAACAATCTCCTTATACAAGCAGTTGCTAAAAGAAATAACGATGTTAGAGAACGCCATCCAAGGCAGCAATCCATCTTCTCTCACCATTCAGGGCTACGAAAAAGGTCTTTCAAATGGCTTCAAACTTTTGAAAAGTGAAAACCTGAAGGAGCTGATACATAACTCCAATCAGCAATTCTCAAAGCTGGACACCAAGATAAGTGAAAATAGAAAAGTGATGGATAGTCTAGAAGAGAATGTTGAAAAGATCAATAGCCAAATTTTGGAGAATAGAATTAAGTTAGCGTTGCTTCAGTATCGCAAAGAAAACGTAAGAACCAAACTTGAAAACTTAAAAAAGGAATTCAGAGAAGCAAAATCTTACTTGGATGAAACACTTGAGAAAGCAAAGCAAGCAGGATCAAGAATTGCCGTAATAAAAAGCGTTAGTGAAATTCTAGACGAAATTAGAGTTACAGACGGACATATGGCTGCTCTCTCAGATGTTTCTGAAGATGTGGAACGCATGTATGAATCATATTCCAAGCTTTACTTAGAGTTGAAGGAGAAGGCAAGGCTGGTTGCTGAAAATCGTGAAAAGACACTGGAAGAGATTAAAGCTAGAATGCAGGCTTGGCAAACAGTAATCCAAACTCTTCTAAAACGAGTGAGCCTTCAATACCAGAAGATTATCGCTCAGGCCCAAGCTATCGGAGAAATTAGACTCGTCAATGAACACGATATAGAGGCTGCTGGACTGGGAATTCTTGTAGGTTTCAAAGGCAGTAAACCAGTTCCGCTCGATGCTTACACACAGAGCGGTGGAGAGAGGACAACAGCAACTATGAGCTTTCTACTAGCTTTACAACAGCATGTCCGTTCACCCTTCCGTGCTGTTGACGAATACGACATTCACATGGACCCAAAGAACCGTGAAGTGATTGCAAAGATGCTTATTTCAACAGTGAAAGACGCAAATGCCCAGTACGTCGTTCTTACACCTAGCCAAATAACCTTCGCAAAGGAAGAACTAAACATAATCACAGTGCAAAACATCGAAGGAAAATCGATAATCAGAGGGATTGCCTGATGCAATCGAAGAGAAAGGAAAAAAAACTTGGAAGGGAGAAACTTCAGAGAATAATTGAGATGTGCAAGTCTGTGGAAGAACGTTCACTAGATCCTTTCCTCCTGGATGTTGATGAAGTAATAAACGTAATTAAAGAGTATTTTCCAGAATGGAAATTGCCAGAAGATCTATGCTTGGATGCTGAAACCATCCATCGTTTAGCCTCAGTCGTAAAGCTTCAAAGTGAATGGGTTAAGCATCGTTCAACATCTCTGTATACAGATCCGTTTCTTTTGGAAGAGAAACTCATGCGAATAAGCAAAGAAGACATTGTTGAGATTTTCTTGGAAGCTTGGCATCCAATAGTTGAATTGGAACAGATTACACTTTACAGCTTGGGAGAGGCAATCAAGTATTGGAAAAATCTGCTACCGATAGATGAAAGGTGGAATCAGCTTTCACCTGATGAGACTGAAGCAGGCTTTACAACAAGAGAAGAGCTGATAAGACAGAGAATCTTGGGGGATAATGAGTTCTCAGAAGAGCTTGAGAATTTTTGGCAGAAATTGAAGAGAAAAGTGAAGGAGAAAAGTGAAGATGGTAGAATTCAATACTGGGATTTCATTGGTGCAGAGACATATGAAGAAACCGTGCACAATGCTTTCATGACCAGTTTTCTAGTCACATATGGTTATGCAACATTGGAAATTCACCCCTTGGCAGAAGAAATTTTCGTCAAACCATATCAAGAACCATTGACCGAAATCGGAGAAAACCAGTTAGTTTCAATACCTATAGCAATCACGTCCAAAGACTGGATGAAATGGAAGAGAGGCGAGTTAGATGAGTAGAAGGAAAGCTTACCACATAATAAAAATGAAAAAGGCAGTTCATCTGCTCTTCTACCGTAAACACAGAAAACCTGGAGTAAAAGGGTGGGAACTTAGAAAAGCTTTGGGTTCAGATTACCCAAAAGTTTTAAAAATTCTAAACAAACATTTGAAGATCCTAGATTTACAAATTAAAACAGTTCTTGAGGGAAACAAACCTACTGGAAAACCAACTCCAGATCAATTGAACAAAGCCAGATTCTACATAACATTAAGAGGGGAATTAACACCCAAAGAAGCCAAGATGATAGGTTGGCGGATAGACGACCTCGCAGGATTAGCAATAGCAATAGCCTACATAACATCCAAGAAAGGAAAAGCACCTAGGAAAGAAGTTGAAGAAATACTGCGAGACAAACTCCCAAGATGGAAAGTTAGAATAAATGTCGACCAATACATTCGCTATGGATATTTAGTAGAAGATGAAAATGAACAATTATATTTGGATTGGAGAACCAACACCGAAGTTGACCAAAAAGCACTAATAAACCTTGTTTTAAGCGCCTAAGTCCCAATAACTGACTCACAACTGCGCGCGTTATCGTTTCCGTATAGTAGGTGATTATGAGAACCGTTTCAGTGATAGCATATATCCCATATTTCTTGTATTCTANTGGTATGTAAGAAATCACATCTGAAATTTGCAGTGTGAGAGTTAGAATTTCTATATCAGGAATGAATACATGTGTAATCCAAAAGTAAAAGTACTATGCCAATCAACTTTGTGTCATGAGCTCAATTACAGCGGGCGAAGGTGTTATTCCTCGGCATTTCGATCGCAGTAAACTTAGGGTGTACTGTTACTTTTACGAAAAACTTTTACGAAAAATGCAATATAAGAAGTTTCCACAAATGTTATTAACCAATTGAACAATCATAGGTTAGAGGATGGAGATTCTTGGAAAGAATAGCTTTTCGAATATTATTGACATTACTGGTAGTAGGTACACTAGCAGTAGGTTTGAGCTTCAAAATACACGAGGTTTCTACTGCAAAGGTTGAAGAAGACTCTATTCCATCTTTTGTTACGGAAAATAAACTAGTATATCAATCTGGAGCTACTTTCCAATGGCTGGATCCCCATGTTTCGTATTATCAATTTGATTATTGGACGCTTTGGCATTCTGTTGAGATGTTGCTTTGGTACGAGAAAGATAACCCTACAGAGATTATTCCGTGGTTGGCGGAAAGCTACGTAAGAATTGACGATGGATTGCATTACAACTTCACTTTGCGGGAAGGCATAACATTCCAGGATGGAACACCATTTAACGCCACAGCTGTCTGGTTCAGTTTGAATAGACTTCTGATAATTGACGGCACTAGCGGAGATGGATTGAATCATGGAAGCCAAGCAGCATGGATGGTCCAACAACTGCTTGATCCAGATGGCGACTATTTCACAACTATGGGAGCTAGTCCCTCATACGATGCGGCTTGGGTTGACGATGTCTTAGCCTTAGATTTTGTCGAGATAATTGATGAATACACGGTCAAAGTGAATATTGCTATTCCCACTACGCAGTTTCTGCCAATCATAGCTGGTCCTTGGGCAGCCATAATTTCGCCACTATCTACAATCAATATGGACTACATACATGGTGGATGGGGAACCTGGGATGGAGATTACACTACATACTTTACGCATATGGCAGGCAACGGTGAAACAGCTTTGAATCTTCCCGAAAACGGTTGGCATATTGGTACAGGAGCATATTACATTGAAAGCGTTAGCCTAGCGACATTTAAAATTACGCTTAAAGCTTATGAAAATTATTGGGGAGGACCAGACGACATGAATTTGCCTCCAGAAGGCAAGACGAGGATCGAAACAATAGAGTTTGAATGGGAACCAGTATTCTCAACAAGACTTTTGAACTTGGAAGCAGGAGAAGCTACGGGAATACAGGTTCCTACGGCTGACATATTCCAGGTTGTCAATCGAAGCAAATGGATTAACGAAGGAATTCTTGAATCAATCGTTTCCGGTGTGACGATGCATGGAGCATATCCACAATTTACTACTTGGTGGTTCTGCTTTGATACTAATGTGACTAATCCTGACGGGACTTTGAAGGAGTGGCAGCCTTTCTCAGATCGGAGGATAAGAATGGCTGTGGCTTGTGCAGTCAACATAACCTACGTGAACATATATGCCAACAATAGATTAGGTGTTCCAGCAAACAGCATCATTCCGCCTGGTACAATGCCTAACGGCGCGTACAATCCTGACGTCAGACCCACGTTTTCCTTCAACTTGACAAGAGTTGAAGAATTGCTAAACGCTTCCAGAGATAATCCTATAACGAGTGCAAGTCATAATATGCATTACTATAATGGAACACCGATTGCAGGTGGAGTTGTTGACAACTCTTTCGGACCTAACTTTGCTAACGCCAAAATAGTTCAGCTCTATGTTCAGGAGGGAGCAACAACATTTATCGAAGTCTTAACAATTCTGACTGACAATCTGAATACGATCTGTGAAGACAATGATATGGGCATAAGATTTGTCGTTGTCATAGTCCCTGGTGGTCAACAATACACATTGGCTTCCGCTCACAAGATTGACGGGTATGTGGGCGGTTGGATTTGCGATTACAATCACGTGCTCAACTGGCTGCAACCAATGTATCTGTCAAAGGGTACATACTTCTCTTGGAACTTATGGAACATAACTCAACTTGACAATCTCTATGCTGAAACAGTCGCTGCAGACGCAGAAGGAAATGTAACAAGGCTGTTAGAGATAAACGATGAAATGAACACTTTGGCAAACGAGATACTGCCATACATGGTTTGGTGGCATCCCACGTCACAGTTCGCCCGTTCAACATGGCTGAGAGGTTGGTATCTTAATACCAATTATGGTGTCGACCTCTGGTCCGCAATGTACTATGACTATGAAGAGTGCTATATCTTTCCAGTCGTTGTGGATAGCAAGGCTTTCTATGTGACAGTCGAAACAAACTCAACTGTTCCTGGTACAAGTTTTGAATTCATTAAGGAAAATAAGTCTATAAGCTTTTATGCTACTGGATCTTTAGGCACCATAGGTTTCTGTAACGTGACAATTCCAAAGGAATTATTGAGTGGAAAACCTTGGACAATAGAGATAAATGGTTTTCCAACAGCTTATACTAGAACAGAAAACAATACACACACTTTCCTATACTTCAATTACATTCATAGCAGCCACACCATTCGAATTATTGGAACAGAAGTTATTCCAGAGTTTCCTTCACTGATAATTCTGCCATTAAGTATGATAACAACATTGCTGATAACCATAATCTGCAGAAGAACCTCTCGGCATCAGAAGTAGATGAGAGTCAGCAATATCTACAACCAATGTTTCCTGCATAATTAAGCTAGGGTAGACCATAAAACGGCAAGTCTTCTTAGTCTTTTGGTATTACGAAATGCGAGTCTTTTCCGGCGCTCACATATTCTCCGCCAGCTTCTCTCACAATCGAAGCGATCCTACTGAAGTATTCGGTTCCCAGAAATTGACGCGGCTTAACACGGACAAAAGTGCCTTTGTCCTCAAAAATAAGCAGATTCTCTAATTCAACAGGAAACAAGGCTTTCACATCAGAAATGGAATCCGTTTCAACCGTTCCTTTCACAGTGACAGTTAAAACCACACCACACTTTGGACATTTAAACTCTACCATTCAGTCACCTCCTTCTTTTTCTTTTCCAAAAGTTTCTCATAACAGTGGGCATGGAAAGTTCACGTTTTTTGTAGATGGTAGCTGCCAGCTGTCAGTACTGAGTTATTCCAGTGAAGCGTAGTTTTCTTAATTTCATCGCGGGTGCGGTGACTGTTTCTATTATTTCGAGTTCTTTTCCAATCATCGGGATATTTTTCAGAGCTGATAACATGCTGTCGGTGTAGCGCAGGTTCATCAATGGCTTGGTGATCTCTCCTTTTTCTATGAGGAAGGTGCCATCTCTTGTAAGTCCTGTAAGAATTGCTTTTGTTGGTTCGATTGGGTTAGTGTAGTGGAATCTCGTTATGAATATGCCCTGTTTAGTTTCTTGAGTCATCTCTTCCATCGAAGCGTTATCTGGCGCCACTATGAGGTTGAAAGGTATTGGTCTGTTGTAGAATCCAAATGTTGGTGGTAGTGCATGTCCAGTGCTGCTTTTCCCCTTTTCCTTTCCAGCAGTGAAGGAGTCATAACAAATGCTTTTTGTAGAGACTTTCCCTTTTCCGATGAGCTGTACCTTCTTTTTAGGGATTCCTTCACCATCTACTGGAAAGGAATATAATGTCTTTGTGTTTCTTGGATCATCTCTTACACTAAGTTTTTTATCAAATGCTTGCTTGTCCAAATTGTACTTTACAAAGGATTGTCCATCTTGATAGCTTGTTGCTGAAAATCCGATATATCCTAGATACATGAGGAGCCCTGCCGCAGCGCGAGGTGAAAGAACCACTTCGTATTCTCCTATCGGAATTTTCTTTGGATGCACACTTCTAATTGATTTTTCCGCTGCTTGAGTAGCTACTTTCACTGGATCAATATCTCTTATGCGCCTAGAATGTTGTTCTGCTGAACTGAAACCTTGGGAATTGTTTGATTTTGATATAACGGTTGTCTGAAAGGAAGTTGAAGAGATTTCCGCCCAAGCAGATATTCCAAGTGAGTTGGCGACGGCGAAGGCGAAAGATTCAGTGGAAAAAGAACCTGCAACTGCTCTGACTATTTTGGATTTTGAGTGGGCTGTGTCAATAGCCTCTTTGACTTTTTCTGCCCTAACGTCAGGTGTACATTCAGCGGTCTTCTTATCAAGTGTTCCCTTTATTGGCGTCCACTTTGACGGTTTAGGCAGACTTTTGAAATCTTTGTTTGGTGGCGTGACCTTGCTGATTTTTATTGCTTTTTTAACTATCTCTCTAATTTGCTTTTTTTCCAGAGAGTAAGCGCGTAGCACACCGATTTTTTGCCCGTTAACGACTTTAATTGCT
>JGI2173J19968_10000175_pt1 | contig 21775 bp, 23 predicted proteins | sample DeeMarSWOR136_30_FD_19968 | JGI IMG/M metagenome (IMG submission 19968) | reverse complement strand
AGAAGGTAGACATAAGCTTAAGGAAGGGCTAAAATTTAGCTTGCATGCCAGCGTAGCTCAGGGGTAGAGCAGCGGTTTCGTAAACCGCCGGTCGTCGGTTCGAATCCGACCGCTGGCTAGGGGGTAATATGAGCAAATTTGCAGATAAATTGAAGAGCCTCTCTAAATCTTCAGCTACGACTATAGGTTTTCATCCCTCTGTCTCTGAAATAAGAAACCCTGCAATGTTGCTTATTGCAGGGCTGTCTGAGACACAAATCAAAGAAGCCAAAACCGTGGCCGACGTCAATGCCGATGCCGGTTTAATATTGAGCGAGAACGCAAGCGACAAGATTGTTGGCCAGATGGCCAAGGCTCTGGGCAATGTCCCTCTGGGGGTGTTTGTGAAGGATATGAGTGAACAAAAAATAAATGAATTTGCGAGCATAGGCTGCGATTTTGTAGTTTTTGATATCAAGGCAACTGCGGCGGTCTTATATAAAGAAAGCATAGGCAGATTTTTGATGATAGAGCCTTCATTGGACCAGGGTTTTGTTAGAGCCATTAATAGCCTCGGGGTAGATGGTGTATTCATCAATAATAGAGATGCAAACTCTTTTGTTGCTATTGAGCATTTGCTGGTCTATCGAAGGTTCGTTGAGATCTTAGAGAAGCCGGTTATCATGACCTTACCTTCTTTGGTCACAAAGGCTGAGCTAACCAACCTGTGGCAAGCTGGGGTCAATGGTGTGGTTGCCCCTTTAATGAAGTCGCTTGAGCCATTGGCAGAGCTCAAAAAGATGATTGGCGATCTGCCTAGAGGAACCAGAGGTCGCCGCACCAGAATAGGTGTGAGACTTCCCCATTATGGTGAGGGTATGGCTAGCGAAGAGGAGGACGAACAAGGGGAAGAAATTTAGCCTGAATCCGGTCTTGTCCAAAGTAGGTCATGGAGACAAGCCTAAGTCTGGGGCAATTCTTACTAATAGCAGCGGGAATTTCTTTTACTGGCGTTATGCTGCCTGGACCAATGACTGCGGCTACTATAGCCAAAGGTTACAGTGACAAACACGCTGGTGCCTGGATTGCAGCCGGGCACGCTGTCATTGAAGTACCACTCATTGTTGTAATTTATGTTGTAATTTATTTTGGATTCCAACATTTCATTGACTCTCCCCAGGTGAAAAGTGGTATATATCTTGCCGGTGGCTTGATGCTGTTATACTTGGGTTTCCGAATGTTTCGAGCTACCAATAAGGCGACTGATGCGATAGGTGGCTTACCAGCTAGCTCTTTACTAACGGGCATTATAATTACGGGAACCAATCCAGCTTTTTATATATGGTGGGCGACTGTCGGTACAGCTCTGGTAACCAATGCTGTCAGGTTCGGGCTTACCGGTATTATTTTGTTTACTATTGTGCACCTACCTTGTGATTTGGCCTGGAGTGAATTTCTTTCTGTGAGTACATACGAGTCAAGGCGATGGTGGACACAGAAGGTGCGAAGGATTGTTTTTAGCGTTTGTGCTTTGGTTCTAGCTGGCTTTGGGGTGTGGTTTTGCCTTTCGGCGTTTCTATAAACTCAGGGGACGTTTTGGATTGCCTGAAAGTATTTCCCTTCGGTCTTTATAGATGGGGCAATAACCATCCTAACTTTATGCATTTCTTTGATGGTTCGAGCGCTGCATACTCCCATGCCAGTGCGCAGAGCACCAACTAAGTTCTGGGTTCCGTCAGTGACGGAAGTAGGACCGAATAGAATCTGCTCTAGTGGGGCGGCAGTGCCAACTCTAATACGTGTCCCTCTAGGCAGTGCTGGATGAGAATGAGACATGCCCCAGTGATAGCCTTTCCCTGGTGCTTCTGTTGCTCGAGCTAAAGGAGACCCAATCATTACGGCGTCCGCACCAGCGGCGAATGCTTTACATAAATCACCACCGGTGAGAATACCGCCATCCGTTATCACTGCTACATATTTACCGCTTTCTTTGAGATACGCTTCTCTGGCAGCGACACAATGTAGAGTAGCAGTTATTTGGGGAACTCCAACGCCGATGACTTCCCGGGTGGTACAGGCAGCCCCAGGCCCTACTCCAACCAGGATGCCATCAATTCCAGTTCTCATTAACTCTAGTGCTGCGTTATAGCTGCAACAGTTGCCCACTATGATAGGCAAGGACATTTGCTGGCATAGCTCAGGCAGGATGAGTCCCCGATAGCTCTTGGAGATGTGCCTGGCTGTGGTGACGGTAGATTGCACCACCAGTATATCCATCCCGGCATCCTTGGCTATAGGAGCCAATCGTTTGGTGTTGGCTGGAGTTATAGATACGGCACAGATAGCCCCAGCCCGTTTTATTGCTCCAATGCGTTGGCTAATAAGCTTTTCCTTGATAGGCTCGGAGTAAATTTTTTGAAGCAGAGAAGTAACTCTTTTCTCAGGAGTTTGAGCAATTTGGTTTAAGATATCATCGGGGTCTTTGTACCTTGTTTGCATACCTTCTAAATTAAGGACAGCTAGCCCGCCAAGCTTGTTAAATTCAATAGCGAAAGCGGGGTCAACGAGAGCATCCATAGCTGAGGTTAGAATGGGGATGGAAAAGGTGTAATTTTTTAATGTAAAGTCTATGTTGGTTTGGTCAGGATTAATGGTTACATCTCCGGGGACAAGCGCAACCTCATCAAATCCGTAAGCGCGTTCCAGCTCTTTGAATTTAGGGTGAGGCATTTGTCTTTCCTTGAGAGAAATTGTCACGCATTATACAAGCATAGCGGGCTAAAGTCAAGGCAGGTTAAAATGTCACCCTGAGCGTCAGCGAAGGGTCTCCAAATACTTGGCGGACTCTCTCTTGGGCGGAGTTAGATTCTTCGTCTTAGGGTCAGAATGATAGAGGGTTATTAATTGTTCTAAAGTCAAGGAAACTTGTAGATAAAACTATAGCTATTGAGTATAATCTTAAGTCATGCCTGTTCTTTATATCATTGCTACGCCCATCGGTAATCTGGAGGATATTTCCTTGCGTGCTTTACGTATTTTGCGAGAGGTAAAACTTATTGCTGCCGAGGATACACGCACTACGCGCCGATTGCTTAATGCCTATAATATAAAGACTCCATTGACCAGTTATCATGAGCATAGTAAAAAAGCTAAACTTGATTATTTATTGGATTTTCTTGAGGAAGAAGACTTGGCTCTAGTTTCGGAAGCTGGCATGCCAGGGCTAAGTGATCCTGGTTACGAAATTATAGTTGCTGCCATCGAGCATGGGATTTCTGTGGTACCAATTCCTGGTGCTTCAGCAGTGATTACCGCTTTAGTGATTTCCGGGCTGCCGACTGACCAATTCCTTTATCTCGGGTTTTTGCCCCGCCGTAAAGGACAAAGGCAGCGACTCCTCAGCTCGGTAATCGATGAACCAAGAACTATAGTGGCTTTCGAAACACCCCATCGCCTTAGGAAGGCATTGAGTGATATTGAGGAAATTCTGGGAAATAGAAGACTATCTATATGCCGTGAACTTACTAAAATACACGAAGAGATTTTCCGGGGCAGAGTGAGCCAGGCTAGCGAATATTTTACCGAACCAAGAGGGGAGTTTAGCCTCGTTATTGAAGGTAAGACTCGAGCCTGGTTAAAATCTCAGGAAAGGAGCTAAAATGCGCCGTGGTTGTATTGCTACAGGAAAGGTAGAATGTGATGGTTGTCATAGTCTTATTAAATATGGAGAGCGCTATCTTTTAATCAACGGGGAAGGAGATGAAAAGCAACGTTTTTGTGTTGATTGTTGCCAAAACCGTGGTTACATTTCATACAGAACGGAGAAGGGAAATCAGATAATCACCTTTCTCCCCAGGGAATAATATTTGGCAATCATCATTTAGAAGCCTTGGTTTATGACAATGACACAGGGCAACTAATCAAACCCAAAAAACCTGCGACTTTTTTGAAGGTAAATTAATGTTTTACAATAGATTGACTTTTAGGGCCTTTAGGGAAAGAATGTGAGCGAGCGAATTTTTATCGGTGTTGCCTGGCCTTATGCCAACGGTCCTCTACACTTAGGCCATATCGCTGGTGCGGATCTACCTGCCGATATTTTTGCCCGCTATCATCGTCTTAAGGGCAATAAGGTGCTGATGGTTTCGGGTAGTGACCAGCATGGAACGCCGGTTACCGTTCGTGCCGAGCAAGAATCCACCACTCCACAGGAAGTGGTAGCTAGATATCATCAACAGTTCATCGATTGCTGGGAAAAATTGGGGATCTCTTTTGACTTGTTTACCACCACCGACACTCCCAATCACACTCAAGTTGCGCACGATATATTCCTAACTTTGCTTAATAATGGCCATATTTACAAAGATAAGATGCTTCAAGCTTATTGTCCTAAGTGCCAGAGATTCCTTCCCGACCGTTATCTGGAAGGTACTTGCCCTCACTGTGGCTTCACCAAAGCAAGAGGTGATGAATGTGATGAGTGTAGTAAGCCTTTGAACCCAGAGGAGCTTAAAGATCTTCGCTGTTACCTTTGTTCTACTCCGCCTCGCTTCGAGTCTACGGAACATTTTTTCTTGCGTCTTTCTTCTTTCCAGGATAAGCTGGCTGCCTGGATACGAGAGCAAACCCATTGGCGGCGCAATGTGCTTGGCAGCACGTGGAAATTCTTGAACGAAGGATTGAGGGACAGGGCAATAACTCGCGATTTAGACTGGGGAGTAACTGTGCCACAGCCAGGCTTTGAGCGTAAGTGCCTGTATGTTTGGTTTGAAAATGTGGTCGGTTATTTATCGGCGAGTAAGGAATGGGCAAATGCCGGCGGAGATGATACCGCCTGGCAGCCTTTCTGGCAGGGTGATGCCAGGAGTTACTATTTCTTGGGCAAGGACAACATCTTCTTCCATACTCTTAGCTGGCCGGCCATGTTGATGGGCTACGGCAGGTTGAATCTTCCTTATGACGTTCCGGCCAATGAGTTCTTGACTATTGAAGGCAAAAAGCTCTCTACCAGCCGCAATTGGGCCGTCTGGCTCGATGATTACCTGGAACGGTATGATCCAGATGCCTTGAGGTATACTCTGGCGATAAACATGCCTGAGACCGCAGATAGCGATTTTTCCTGGCGTGAATTCCTGCGGCGTAACAATAATGAGCTGGTAGCTACCTACGGCAATCTTGCTCATCGTGTTTTGACCTTTGCCCATCGCAATTTCGATGGAGCTGTGCCTACACCTGGTGAACTAAATCAACGCAGCCAAGGCTTGCTTCATGAGGCTGAAGTTACATTAGACGGTGTGGATAAGCTACTCCATCGTTGTCAATTTAAAGGGGCGGTTAAAGAAGCCATGTCTCTAGCCCAAAAAGCTAACCGTTATCTTGATGAACAAGCTCCTTGGCAGACGATCAAAACAGAACGAGAGACTTCAGCTAAATCCGTCTATACAGTCCTCTCTGTACTGGCAGTGTTGGAAACTGTCTTCTATCCATTCATCCCCTTCAGCTCCGAAAGGCTTCATTCCTTCCTTGGATTTGATGGCAGTGTGGTAGAAACAGGTTGGAAAGTCCAGTTCTTACCTCCAGGACAGAAACTTCGTCAACCCAAACCGCTATTTGTCAAGCTAGATGAAGATATTGTCGCCAGCGAAACCAGTTGGCTTGGCTCTCCGAAAGAAAATCAAGGAATCTGAATCTTGACTTGAAAGTTGTTTTGGATTTAGCTGGGGGCTGATTGAGGTGCTAAACCTTCAAATATTTTGTCGAGCTCAGGTTCATCCAGAGTCTCACGAACTTTAAGCTCTTCAGCTAGCAGTTTTAGCTTTTCTTTATTCGCAGTCAGAATCTTCTTGGTGGTTTTATAGGCCCGCTGGATAATATTGTGCACTTCTTCATCGATTTCTTGGGCTATCTTATCGCTGTAATCTCTCTGTTCGCTGATCTCACGACCCAAGAAGACAAGCTCCTGCCTTTGGCCAAAGGTTCGTGGGCCTAGTTTTTCACTCATGCCATATTCTGTAACCATTTTCCTAGCCAGCTTAGTTGCTTGCTCCAAGTCGTTTTGAGCCCCAGTAGTTATTTCCCCGAATGTAATTTCCTCGGCAACACGTCCTCCTAAACTTACTGCCAATCTATCATCAAATTGTGACTTAGTCCATAAATAGCGGTCTTCAGACGGTAGGAAGCGTGTCCATCCTCCCAACATCCCTCGAGCAACAATAGAAATCTTGTGCACAGGGTCGGCATTAGGTAACATCCTGGCAGTTAGGGCATGGCCGCTTTCGTGGTAAGCAATGATTTCCTTTTCTTTGGGGCTTATTACGCGGCTTTTCTTTTCAGGTCCAGCTATAGTCCGGTCGGCAGCATCTTCAAGTTCCTTTAGTGTGATATCCTTACGATTGCGCCGTGCAGCCAGGATAGCTGCTTCATTAATTAAATTAGCAAGGTCAGCACCGCTGAACCCTGGCGTTTCTTTAGCTACAGTTTCAAGGTTGACTTCCTTAGCCAGCGGCTTGCCCTTGGCATGTACTTCTAGAATGGCCTTGCGGCCTTTTATATCAGGTAAGTCAATAACAATATGGCGGTCAAAACGACCAGGGCGAAGGAGAGCAGGGTCAAGGATGTCTGGGCGATTTGTGGCAGCTATGACAATAATGCTGGTATTGGTATCGAAACCATCCATCTCGGCCAGAATTTGATTTAAGGTCTGTTCTCTTTCGTCGTGTCCTCCACCTAAGCCAGCACCACGGTGTCGGCCTACGGCATCGATTTCATCAACAAATAAGAGACATGGTGCATTACGCTTGGCTTGTTCAAACAGGTCTCTGACCCTAGCGGCACCAACACCCACAAACATCTCCACAAATTCACTACCACTGATAGAGAAAAAAGGCACCTTAGCTTCTCCAGCTATTGCCTTAGCTAGCAAGGTCTTACCTGTTCCTGGTGGTCCTACTAGGAGCACTCCTCTGGGTATGCGTCCCCCTAGTGCATGGAATTTCTGGGGAGATTTGAGGAATTCCACTACTTCTTGAACTTCTTCCTTTGCCTCATCAGTTCCAGCGACATCGGCGAAAGTTACATCGGGCCTCTTGTCAAGAGTCAACCGGGCACGACTTTTGCTGAAATTGAAGGCTTGTGTGCCAGCGCCGCGGGCGGCACGGAAGAACAAGAAATAAAACAACGCACCCAGCAGCACAATGGGTAGAATTACTGTTAATGCTATGGTTCCCCAATCAAAGCCACTAGGTTCAACAACGAACTTTATTCCTTCTCCTTCTACTCCTAGAACTACCCCTTCATCTTTGAGGAAATTGACTAGTTCATAGGTAGTGCCATCAAAATACGTTGTAATTGTGACTTGGCCATCTGCTAAGCCTTCGACTGTCTCGCCATTCTGATTAATGGTGTCAATTTGCCCTTGTTTGGCTATTTCAGTAAACTCAGGCAAGCTTACTTTCTCAGGCCCCTCACGTGGTATGAGGGCAATTACCAGAGCCACTATAATAATGAGCAGTAGTATGTAGAAAAACCCGCTGCGCCACCATCTAATTTGCATATCTTTATCCTCGGCTCAATTATAGCAGATATATTGCGAACTGAAAAATTCCGGTCTCAAATTCTTAAGTAGAATAGTCTTGCAGTAGACTACTAATGTCGAGTACATTATTTTCAGAATATACATGGCAAGATAATCCTTGGTCAAATGTTACCACTAGTGATATAATTTGGAAGGAGGTTAGTGCTTTTCTGGAAGCGGAAGCAATAGCACGTTTGGCTACCGAACTTGCTTCTGAGAAGCAAGCAAGGGATATCGCTATGCTCGATGTCAGGGCTTTGTGCTCTTTCGCGGATTACTTTGTCATCTGTACTGGAGATACCAAGAGGCATATTGAAGCTATCTGGCAAGGTATTNATGANNTNTTGAGNGCTAAAGAGGTTGTAGCTCATCACAATGAAGGGACTTCTGATTCAGGTTGGATGCTNNCNGATTTNGGTTCGGTTATTGTTCATATATTTNCCCCACTAGAGCGCGATTATTACCAACTGGACAAGCTGTGGGACAAAGCTACCCCTNTAGTTAGAATTCAATAGATCCACGTATCNAGCTCCCGGTCATAGTTGAAAATTTCCTCTATTGAGAAAAATAAGTCTATTTCCTTTGAGGCATTTTCCAGTGAATCAGAGCCATGTACCAGATTGTGTACAATATCAATGCCAAAATCGCCCCTGATACTGCCACTCGAGGCTTTGGCAGGATCAGTTTCTCCCATCATTTGTCGTATTACTTCCACGGCATTTTTACCCTGGAAGATGACGGCGATGAGTGGGCTAGAAGTAATGAAATTTACCAAATCATCAAAGAAAGCTTTTCCTTTATGAATGGCGTAGTGACGTTCTGCCAAATTTCTATCCATATGCAACATCTTCATAGCTACGATTTTGAGCCCCTTCTTTTCGAGGCGAGAAATTATTTCACCAGCTAATCCTCGCTGTATNGCATCAGGTTTGATAAGAACTAAACTTCTCTCCATGATTTTAATCTCCTTCTTCGTTATCCTAGCTCCTTTCTCAACTAACCCATTATGAATTTGNTCTTAAATTAAAGGCCCCCGCGCAAATCACAAGATTTCCGTAGGTANTTTAAACCCTCGTGAGCAGGGTGATCAAATCCACATCTTCTAAGGAGTCAACAATTTTATCAGCCTGTTCGAGCTTTTCCTGGGGGTGTGTATTCGTTATGGCCAGGCATTTCATTCCTGCAGTTTTAGCTGCTTGGATTCCCAGGGGCGAATCTTCAATTACTACGCAATCATCCGGGGTTACTTCCAGTCTCTCAGCGGCCACAAGATATATCTCGGGACTGGGTTTGCTTTCGGATACTTCTTGACCGAAAACAATACAATCAAATATTTGTTCCAAGTCAAACTCACCAAGAACCAAGTCGATATTCTTTTTAGGCGCTGAAGAAACTAGGCCTAGTTTGAAATTCCCCTTCTTTATGGCATGCAGCAACCTTACTGCTCCGGGAAACGGCTTGATGTTTTTTGTCGCCTTACGTCGAAAATTTTCTTCTTTCTCCTGGACCATGATTTTGACCTCTCCTTGAGGGAATTCGCTGCCCATAACGCTACCTACTATGAAGTCATTTCTTGTGCCAAAGAGCTTGGTAAATTCTTCTTTGGTTAATTTTATCCTTCTTTTAGCAAAGGTTTCTTGCCAGGCAGTGAAGTGGAAGGGATAGGAATCGGCAATAACCCCATCCATGTCCCAGAGGATTGTTTTTTTTGACTGTTTACGGACGTAAAACAAGAAATCGCCATCGACTATGACCGTATTATCCTTGAGAGCAAGCACTCCTTTAGTTTCCACTAGTCGTCTTGTCAGTTTAGTGACCCAGGCAGAGGCTTGGATTGGTTCGTTGATGGGTGCTATGTGTCTAAATCTTATCTCGCTCTGGGCAGTAACGCCGAAGTCAATCCCATGGCAAAGTATGGCGTAAGCAGTTACCTCATCAAGGAGGGTGTAGAGAATACCACCGTGAACCACATCATTCCAGCCTTGATGAAACTTCCCGGGAGTGAACTCCGCGGTGACTTTTTCTCCATCGTGAACAGGTTTCAATTTTAACCCAATAGGGTTTTCCTGGCTACAGGCAAAACAAAACCTTGCGGCATATTCAATATCTGGTCTGGGAATTTCCATCTTCTAGTCTCCCTTGCTCCACCCTGCGTGACAGAGGGGGTGTTTTATCCCTGGGCTTGGTTATATGAGGGGGGCGAAGGTATAATGGCTGTAGGGTGACTGGGTCGTCTTGTTCTCCTCTGCTCAATTTTCGCCAACCTAATATAGCCAAGGAGCTAGGCCGAGAATGGTTATTACTTTGCGAAATTATAGCTTGCCTACGCAAGTTTTGCTGTATTTCGCTTATTATGTCGGGAGGGATTTCACCACAAAAAAGCGTTTTTTGTTTAATTCGATAGCACAAAGTTTTCACTGTGGTTAGATTTTCTACCTCCAGACATTGCCATTCATTATCTTTCTGCCGGTAAAGGGCGGTTGCTATTTCATCGCGACCAGCCTTGTGAATGGGACGTAGGGGCAGTCCCGTAAAGGCAAAGAGATAGGCTTCAGCTTCTAATGTATTTACACCAAGCAGAGGAATATTTAAGGTAAAGCTGAGCCCCTTAGCAGTGCTTATGCCCACTCGGAGTCCATTAAAGCTACCTGGACCTTTAGCTACAATAATTGCTTCTATGGAGTCTACCTCCACCTTGGCTTGTTGTAACAAACAAACTAAATTCGGCAGCAGTTCTATTGTATGGTTTTGTTTCGTTTGCCAGGTTAGTGAAGCCAATATTTCACCTTTATGAGATACGGCAACACTGACGATGCTAGACGAAGTATCTAAACATAATTCCATATTAAAAAACTAATTTCTACACTTCAGGCAACTCCCTTTGAAATAAAAAATTGAAAAGGAAATGCACAAGTGTGGATTAAAAGTTAGAAGGTTCAGCATTTTATACTCAGAGCCACAATTCTTTTTCCTTTTTAAGTTGTTCTATCATTTCACAGTAGCGTTTGCCTTGAGGTTTTAGGCAAATAGACCGTCTTGTCTGAGAGGCAGAAATATATTGTATGGTGATAAACAAATTACCCCGGGGTACTACTTGCAGCCCTTTCTCTGCCCATTCAACCACGCAGACTCCGTCGCCATAAAAATACTCCTCCAGCCCCAGGTCATCAATTTCCTCAATGCGGTCTAAGCGATAGAAATCAATATGGTATAAGGGAAGTCGCCCATGATACTCTCTAAGAATGACAAAAGAAGGGCTAAAGGCATATTCTTTTACATCCAGCCCGCGAGCGATGCCTTGAACCAGACAAGTTTTGCCCGTTCCCAACTCACCTACGAGAAGGAAAACATCAGCTCTTTGAGCCAGTTCCCCCAGATAGCTACCTAAAAGCTGAGTTTGTTCAGGGTTATGCGAATTTAACTTCAGGGACTCCATTTTTAAAGTGTTCCCATCCCCCTTTTTTATAAGGGATGATATTTCCCTCGCTATCCAATATAGTCACTCTCGCTGGTAATTTTTCTTTTGTTATGTAACCGATTACAGCCATTGGGCAGTTTAGGGCTTGCTTAGTCCTGGCAAGAGTAGCTCTGTCAGCGGTAAAAAGAAGCTCATAATCTTCTCCACCACATAAAGCCAGCTCCTGATAGTTAGGGAAATTTGCTTTTACTACAGGATGTACTGGCACTTGTTCTATTTTTACTTTAGCGTTGACTTTACTGGATTCACATATATGTTCAAGGTCAGCAATAAGCCCATCGCTTATATCTATAGCGGCCTTTACTCCTTGTTCGATTAAGATTTGGCCTTCTTTTACTTTTGGTATGGGTTTAAAGTGGGCCTGCCTCAGGATATTGCTTACTTTAGGATCTGAGATGGGTTTTCGCTTGAGCATTTCTAGGCCAGCTGCCGATAATCCGAGGTATCCTGTAACAGCTATTTGTTCACCAGAAGAAGCTGTTGATCTCTTAAGTATCTCTTTGCCTTTGGAGCAGCCTATAATTGTTACAGTGATAACTACTTTGGGAGCAGTAGCGACATTACCTCCAACTATCGCCACTCCAAATTCACTGGCCATATACAGCATGCTGTCAATAAACTTGGAGATGTCTTCCACCTCCAGTTCGACGGGCAATGCCAGAGAAAGCAAAGCGTATTTGGGAATACCGCCCATGGCAGCTATATCGCTTAGATTTACAGCCAGTGCTTTCCAACCTAATTCTTCCCAGGTAACAATGTCTAGGTCAAAGTGTACGTCCTGGACTAGAGTATCTGTAGTAGCTAACTCGATGTGATTGTCACTTTGCCAAGCAGCAGCATCATCACCAATGCTCACCAAAACTTCTTGCCACGGAGTGTGTCCAGAATTTTCGTATCTAGCGTTGCCGTTGCGTATGAGGTTAATTAGGCCAAATTCCCCCAGCTCAGATAGTTTCATCGGTGGAATTATAACACTGGCTTTGTTCAACATTCTAGCTGTAGGTAGAATACATGGCGAAAGCACAGGTCTTGTTGCCATTTTGTTCCCTATGGTATAAAATCTAGGTATGCATGATTATGAGCTAGTAGCTGTAATCAGTCCCGAAGTCGACGAAGAGGGAGTATCTAGAATTGTAGACAAGGTGACCCAGTCCATCAATAACCGTGGTGGGGCAGTGGATGAGATAAAGAACTGGGGAAGAAGAAAGCTAGCTTACCCTATAAGGAAATTTATGGAAGCTGATTATGTTCTAGCTCGGTTTAAGTTAATGCCAAGATCAGTTAAGGAACTTGAAGCAGAAATTAATACTTCTAGGGACATCCTGCGATATCTTGTGGTAAAGGTGAGCGATTGATATGGCAAGCTTAAGCAAAGTCATACTCGTTGGCAACCTCGGTTCTGATCCAGAGATGAGGTATACGCCCAACGGGAAAGCAGTTACTTCTTTTCGAATGGCTACTAATCGTCGTTACACTACTCCTGACGGAGAAAGCAAGGAAGAAACAGATTGGTTTAGAGTCAGCGTTTGGGGCAAGCAAGCCGAGCAATGCAATCAGTTTTTAAGCAAAGGAAGACAAGTCTACGTTGAAGGAAGATTACATGCTCGCAATTGGGAAGGACAAGATGGGCAAATGCGTACCAGCCTTGAAGTGACTGCAGAGCGTGTACTTTTCCTTGGTAGGCGAGCTCCGGTTTCGCTTCCTGAGGAAGGGGAGCTTGAGCCTGAAGACTTGCCTTTTGACTAGAATAAAGGAGAAAGATATTTGGCTAATACTGGAAGATTAAGAGGCACGAGAAACTTCATTACCAAGCCAGCGATCTGTCCTTTTTGCAAAGGAAATATGAAAATCGACTATAAAGACGTGTCTTTATTATCTCGCTATATTTCTAGTCAGGGGAAGATTGTGTCGCGGCGGAGGAGCAGAACCTGTGCTAAACATCAAAGAAGCTTAGCACATGCTATAAAGAGGGCTCGTTACCTCGCTATGTTGCCTTACGCACCAAGTCATATTTGGAAAACAGGAGGCGTCGGGCTATCACGTTCGACATTTTGAAGAATGCCAAAGCGGACTTATCAACCGAAGAGGATTTCTCGAAAGCGCAGCTTAGGTTTTCGTGCTAGAATGGCCACTCGAGCTGGAAGACGAGTGCTTAAAGCAAGGCGCCTTAAGGGGAGATATAGGTTAACTCCAGTTTAACTCTATCCTGTGAGGGAGTCTCGATCTTTAACTAATAGAGCTCAATATACTTTGGTTTATCGACAAGGTAAAGATTGGGCAGATAGATTGCTAGTAATGAAGGCGATGCCTAATGGTTTAAGCCTAAGTCGATATGGTTTTTCCGTGACCAAAAAAGTAGGTAAGGCAGTGCAGCGTAATCGCTTGAAGAGGTTACTCAGGGAAATAATGAGGCTGCAATCGCTAAGACCTGGATGGGACATTGTCTTTATTGCTCGGTCTGTAGCAGTCAATACGGACTATCACCAGCTAGAGAGAGCAGTAACCAAGCTTTTAACTCGAGCACAACTGTTGGAGAGTAATGAATGACTCAATTAGCTCTGGGTTTAATTAGATTGTACCAGAACACAGTGTCGAAGATGCTCCCTCCTGTTTGTCGTTTTCAGCCTACATGCTCCCAATATGCTTTTGAGGCAATTAAGAGATATGGTTTCGCCCGAGGCAGCTGGTTAGCTACCAAGAGGATAGCTCGATGTAATCCCTTCTCTGAAGGTGGGTACGATCCAGTACCTTAGTTATAGAATGAAGCAACCAAAGATATTATTCCTCGTTGTAGTTATAGTTGTTCTTTTACCATTGACACTGATTTCCTGTATTTCAGGTAGAACTCAGTTGGCAAGGGGATGGTCGGGCACTATAGTTCACGATGGCATTGTTTATGTCGGCACCGTGGATGGCAGAGTGGTGGCGGTAAATTCATCAACTCAAAGCCAACAATGGTCTTATTCTATCGACCCTCCTGCCACTATATATACTACACCACTCGTGAATGGTGATTTGGTTTACATTGGCACTTATAGTGGTCAGGTATATGCCTTAACGATAATCGAAGGTACCGATAGGTGGGTTTATCCGAGATCTGGTTCAATAGGATCTATCGTGGGTAGTCCAGTTATAGCTAATGAAACTATCTATGTTAGCAGCTCAGATGGCATGCTTTATGCTTTGGATACAAAATATGGCGACTTTAAGTGGAAATCTGAGCCCTTAGCTAACAAGCTATGGACAAGCCCCACGGTTACGGGTGATACCCTCTATGCCAGTACTTTCGATGGTAATATCTATGCCGTATCGGCAGAGACAGGCACGCTATTAGATTGGGCTTTTGAATCAGAAGCAGGCTTTGCTTCTACACCGGTGATTTATGAAGATATCATCTACGTGGGGTCGTTTGACCGCCATCTCTATGCTGTAGAAATAGGTAGTGATACGCCAATGTGGAAATTCCCTGAGGAGAAACCAGCCGATAACTGGTTCTGGGCGGCTCCCATAGTTAATGAAGGTATTGTTTATGCCGGGTGTCTCGATGGCAGAGTTTATGTGATTGATGCTGAGTCGGGCGAAGAATTATGGCAGTTTGAGAGCAGCGATACACAAGGTAAGCTTGTTCCAATAGTTTCGTCGCCTGTTTTGATGGATAATCTACTAATAGTAGTCGATGAATCAGGCGCTGTATATGTTTTTGACCTCAGCACTGAACTCGAGGATGAAGCAGTGCCCTTGAAGGCCATCTCCATTGGCGATGATGTTGATGTTAAAAGTTCCTTTTGTGCTCAAGAAGGTCTAGTGTATATTCGAGATGAAGATAACTGGATACATGTTGTGGATATTGATAAGGGGGAGGTGAGTTGGAAGGTTTCCTTGACTGTTGAAGAATGAGGGTCGCGTCCGATGAGTTTCATAGAAGTTTGGAATTTAATCATAGCTAACCCGGTACTTAATGTGCTGGTTGCCTTGAGCCATATTCTAGGTGGTAGCTTTGGCTTCGCAATCATTGTCCTTACCGTTATCGTTCGTTTAGTCTCCTGGCCTCTTACCAGGCGGCAGCTCAAGTCCAGCAAAGCTATGCAGGATATGCAGCCGAAGATTCAGGAACTCCAAAAGAAATATGGTAAAAATCAGAAAAAGCTTCAGCAAGAAATGATGAAGCTTTATAGGGAAGCCGGTGTAAACCCTCTGGGTTGCATATGGCCTATGTTGATTCAGTTTCCTATGTGGATTGCCCTCTATCAAGCCATTATGAGCGCTTTAGCTACAACGCCCGAGAGCTTACTTGGTTTAGCTCATCGTCTTTACTCCTGGGACATAGTGAGTCAAGCGATTCCGTTAAGCAGTAAGTTTTTATGGCTCGATTTAGGACAACCTGACCCATATTTTATTCTAGCCATCATAGTTGGTGGCACAATGTGGGTACAGCAAAAGATGATCCAAGCACCATCCGTTGACCCAAGACAAGCGTCTACAAGCAGGATGATGATGCTGATGATGCCCATCATGTTTGGCTTTTTAACCTTGATGTTTCCCAGTGGCCTGGCTCTCTATTGGGCTGTCTCCAATGTGATTGGCATCATAACTCAATATTTCTTCACTGGTGGCTGGGGTTACCTTAAATTTCGTTCTCCATTTCAGTCAACACAGTGAAAATAGAACCAGTATTGTAGAGATGATCGCAAGTTGTATTGGTAATAAGGCAAATTACCAAAGGGAAACCGGACTATGGAAGGGATTGAGATAGTAGCTGCAACAGTAGAACAGGCGATAGAGAAAGCAGAGGCACAACTAGGGCTAAGCCGAGACCAATTTGAGATAGAGGTTATTCATGAAGGGAAGTCGGGAATTTTGGGAGTAGGAGGTAGAGAGGCTTTAATTAAAGTGACTTCAATAACCCCACCGGAAGGTGACGTGGTTCAGGTAGTCATAGAAGTTTTAGATACGTTACTTGAATTGCTGGGTATAACAGGCACAGTCGAAGTGCTATCCGATGAGATACCCCTGGCTTTGGATATCAAGGGTGACAATTTGGGTATCTTGATTGGGCGACGAGGTCAGACCCTAGCTTGCCTGGAATATATTACCAAACTCATAGTAGTTGGAAGGTTAAAGACCTGGCTGCCAATGACAGTTGACGTTTCCGGATACAAAAGACGCCGTCGTGATTCTTTGCAGAAACTGACCTTGTATTTAGCTGACCAGGTGAAATCAAGACGTCGTGCCATAACTATGGAGCCAATGCCTGCTGACGAACGCCGTATTGTTCATCTAACTCTAGCTGATAATCCCGAAGTCACAACCCAAAGCATAGGTGAGGGTGAGAGTAGGAAAGTGGTTATTCTACTAAGACAGGGTTAGCCATGTTCCGGGAAGTAAACACCAAGATTAACTTTCTTCAACTGGAAGAAGATATCCTTCGTTTCTGGAAAGAGCACGAAATCTTTAGTAAGAGCATTGAAATAAGAGAAGAGGGGCCACATTATGCCTTCTATGAAGGCCCACCCACAACGAATGGCAGTCCGGGAGTCCATCATGTGTTGGCTCGCCTATATAAAGACGTCGTTTGCCGGTACAAGACGATGAAGGGTTATCATGTACCGCGCAAAGCAGGGTGGGATACCCACGGCTTGCCAGTTGAATTGGAAGTGGAAAGCTTTCTTGCCCTTACCAGTAAAACTCAAATTGAGGAATATGGAGTGGCTCGATTTAATGACCACTGTCGCCAGAGTGCCTTTAAATATATAAAAGAATGGGAAGCTATGACTGAGCGTCTTGGGTACTGGTTGGACATGGAATATCCTTATCTAACATTAAACAATAGCTATATTGAATCCTGCTGGTGGATAATAAAAAAGCTATGGGACAAGGGCTTAGTCTATCAGGGCTATAAAGTAACTCCGCATTGTCCCAGATGTGGCACATCCCTCAGCTCCCACGAAGTAGCTCAGGGCTATGACGATACTGAAGACCCGTCAGTTTACATAAAGTTTCAATTGCAGGCGAGCTCGCTTGCGAAACAAAGGAAACTCCATTCTTTTTTATCGCCTTCTCGTATAGCAAGTAAACAGGTATTTCTTCTGGCCTGGACAACGACACCGTGGACGCTGCCAGGTAATACAGCCCTAGCAGTGGCTCCTGAGGCTGAATACGCTGTGGTAGAGGCAGACGATGGATATCTCATTCTGGCCGATGCTCTACTTGAGCAGGCAGGGCTGGGTGGATATAAGGTAGTAGAGGTGGTAAAAGGTAGTGATTTGGTAGGGATACACTATGAACCCTTATATAGCAATATTGAAATTCGTTACGTCAAGGAAGATAAGAGGGCTTATCGTATTATTGGGGGTGATTTTGTGTCTATGGAGGATGGGACGGGGATTGTACACATAGCCCCGGCTTATGGCGAGATAGACTTCGAAGTAGGCGAGAAGGAGGGTCTACCCCTCGTTCACACGGTGGAGCTGAATGGGATGGTAACGACTAATTTGGTTACAGGTTTTACACCAAAGGCACGGGAATCTATTCAGAAAAGTGAAGCCCCAGTGATTATTGGTCCAGCACGAGAGAAACTGGATTTACCAGGTGCAGGCAAGTTTATCAAAGATGCCGATAAAGAGATTCTTGATGACTTAAAATCTCGTGGCCTACTCTTTCGCAGTGAGCGGATTAGACATACATACCCTTTTTGCTGGCGGTGTGAAACACCTCTTCTCTACTATGCTAAACCAGCTTGGTATATAAGGACAACAGCGGTGAAAGAGGCACTCATCTCGGGCAATACCGAGATAAATTGGTACCCTGATTATATCAAGCATGGTCGTTTTGGTGATTGGCTCGAGAACAATGTTGATTGGGCCTTTTCCCGCGAAAGATATTGGGGGACCCCACTCAATATTTGGCGATGTGAAGTTTGTAGCACCCCTGAGCTTGCTACTTATCATTGTGTTGGTAGTCTGGATGAATTAAGAGCGCAGTCAAGTCTTAGTGGATTAGCCATGCCTTTAGATTTACATCGTCCTTATGTAGATGATATAACATTTGCCTGTCCTAAGTGTGGTGGTAGAATGAAGCGTGTTCCCGAGGTAATTGATTCTTGGTTTGACTCTGGAGCTATGCCCATAGCTCAGTGGCATTATCCGTTTGAGAATGAAGATAAGTTTAAGCAAAATTTTCCCGCCGATTTTATTTGCGAGGCTGTGGACCAGACTAGGGGCTGGTTTTACAGCTTACACGCTATATCTACTCTACTTTTCAATCGCCCTTGCTTTAAGAACGTCATTTGCTTAGGGCATGTTGTAGATGCTCAGGGTGAGAAAATGAGCAAGTCCAAGGGAAATGTAATCGATCCCTGGGCTGTGATTAATAACTTAGGCGCAGATGCTCTAAGGTGGTATATGCTAATTTCTACCCCAGGAGAAGATAACCATCGTTTCTCTACTAAGGTACTTGAAGAAACCATACGTAAATTTTTCCTCACATTGTGGAACACCTATTCCTTTTTCACCCTTTATGCCAATATCGACCGCTTTGTTTCGCAGCCCTTGATAGCTGACAGCGATCAGCCAAAAACTTTCACGGAGCTGGATAATTGGATTAGTTCAGAACTTAATCGGTTGGTAAGTGAAGTTTCTAAATTGATGGATAGCTACAATCCTACTTCTGCGACACGTAAGATTGAGGGATTCATAGATAATCTCTCTAACTGGTATGTAAGAAGAAACCGCCGTCGATTCTGGAAAAGCGAGAATGATACCGATAAATTGGCTGCATATACTACACTGTATCAATGCCTGGCGACTTTATCTCAATTGTTGGCTCCCTTTGTGCCCTTTATTGCTGAAGAGATTTATCAGAATTTATTTGGCTCTGTTAATCCTGAAGCTAGAAAAAGTGTTCATCTAACTGATTTCCCCATAGCGGATAGGAGTAAAATCAATGACAAACTGAATAGCGCTGTTGAACTAGCTATGAAAATATCCAGCTTGGGGAGGGCGGCACGCGCTAAAGCGGGGATCAAAGTTCGCCAGCCATTGAGCAAAGCTGTGGTTAGGATAGAGACAAAAGAGGAGAAAAAAGCCTTAGAGAACCTTGCAAATGAAATAATGGAAGAGATAAATATTAAGCAGCTTATCGTATTGCATGAGGTAAAGGAACAAGAAGAATTCTTTTCAAACACGACAGATTACAGTGTGGCTGACGATGCTAAATATTGGGTAGCCATAAGTACTGAGTTGTCCCCTGAGCTAATTGCCGAGGGAGTAAGTAGAGAGCTTGTGCGTCATCTTCAAAATATGCGTCGCAGTGCCAGGTTTGATATCACAGACCATATCACTACCTATTATCAGACAAAGGAACCACTCATCAAGCAAGTAATAAATACTTTTGCCGGCTATATCAAGCAAGAGACACTATCCGAGGAACTCCTTGATGGTTTACCTCCCGATATAGCTTACAGTGAAAAACACCGCATCTCGAATAGCGAGGTCTCTCTGGCAATTCAAAAAAGAAATCCTAAGCACTGAATACGAAACAATAAACAGTGTCAAAATCCAAATGACCAAAGTAGCTTTGAATCTGGAGTATTCGAAATTTGAATTTGTTTAGTATTTGAAGCTCGGGATTCAGGATTTGTCATTCCTAGGAAATTGGGCGTTCTACTAGTCGAGCTGAGGTTCTTATCGTATCGTCGCCTCTGACGAAGACTATTTCTACGTTTTGTCCAACTTGGCTGCTTCGGATGGCTTGGACAAGGTCGGTGACATTGTCTATTTCCTTATCCGCAAAGCGGATGATGACATCGCCCACTCTTAATCCTGCAACCTCTGCCGGGCTATCAGCAACTAGTTCCACAATAAGCGCTCCCTCATCTACCGAAAGATTTTCTGTTGCAGCCAGCGAAGGGTCTACGGTAGATAATGCCACTCCTAACCAGGGGTAGGTCACATGACCATAACGAATTATATCCTCGATGATAGGCTTAGCTTCATCGCTGCTCATGGCAAAGCCCATACCTTCCACTTCGGACGCAACTATCTTAACGCTGGTAATGCCTATTACTTCACCAGCCATGTTCACCAGTGGGCCACCACTATTGCCGGGATTGATAGCTGCTGTGGTTTGAATTAAACCGTAAAGGATGTTTCCTTCAACATTCATAGATACATTTAAGCGGCTAACTATGCCCTGAGTTACTATTATTCCTTCCCCCAGAGCATTGCCAATAGCTAGCACCCACTCGCCAAGAATTAATGAGTTTGAGTTTCCCCAATAGGCGTAAGGCAAATCTGTAGCATCTATCTTTATCACAGCAAGGTCAGATAAAGAGTCCGTACCTACTGTATTTGCAAGGAGAGTTCTACCGTCGACCAACTCCACATAGATGTTCTGGGCATCTTCAACCACATGGTTGTTGGTGGCAATATACCCTTCATCATCGATAAATATACCGGATCCAGCAACATATTCCGTATATTGACGACCGAAGAAATCAGAGACGACAATTTCTGTGGTTATGGAAACCACTGAGGGCATTACCTCGGCAACCACCGGGCGGAAATCAGGCAGAGGAGTAGCAGATTCATTATCAAAAGGAAACGTCCAATCGGGATCGGTGTATTGAGTTAAACCATCAGACTGGGATGTGTTAGATGTTGGTGAACAAGATAGAGCCCAAATACCGATGCCTAACGCTAACGCTACCAATACTACAATAGCTATAATGCATTTTTTAGACATTCTTGCCATGCTTATTGTAGCATTTCTACCTTTCCCAGCAAAAAAATACAGGCATCCATTAATGCATAATAACCTGCTCTTTGTTTTAGTTCTGTTAAGCCTCATCGCGAGAGACACACTATGCATTCATGTTATCTTTCCGTAGTCTGGTTCAACCTTCTTCAGTATTTTGAAAACCAAACTGTATTTCAAAAATTCCCGGTCAGAGTTTACGTGATTCAAATCAAGTATTGACATATGCCCTACAACATGGTATCATCATGCCCGCCATAAATGTATCAAGCTAAAAGGAGGTATTAGCCATGGCAGTAGACGGCACTTATGACATCGAAATGACAACCCCAATGGGCAAACGTACTTCCAAACTTACATTGAAATCCAGTGGCAACGCATTGAGCGGTACCGTTGCCAGCGATTTGGGTACGGTCAATTTTGACGGTGGAACAGTGGACGGCGATAGTGTTGCCTTCTCAATGAACGTCAGTGGTCCCATGGGCCAGATGAAATTGGACTACTCTGGAAAGGTTGAAGGCGACAATATCTCTGGTACAGTCCAGTTGGGACAATATGGTTCCGCACCATTCACTGGAAAGCGTATCTAGTAGGGCCTATCGTACAAAGGTGCAGTTAACCTTAACTGCGTAGAGGTACGGACTGCTAATAACAGTACGTTGGGAATTTTGCCCTGAACCAAATATCTAGAATTCAATTTAGGGCCCATAGATGCTTTTTATAGTTTCCAGTGCGCAAAGAATGTAAGGGGCCCCCAAAATCGGTGGTTGAAATTGCCACCCCAGCTACAAAAAGCTATCTCCTTGTATTAGATTAAATGGNAANAATAGAACTCCCAAGAAGTGGCAACAACAGTTCAGCCAGAAGCTGAGGTGGAAGAGTAGGGGCGATTTANNAAACAGAATANCGATATTCAGGAGCGAGCTCTAAATATTTGGAACTCGCTCTTTCAATTACTCATTATACTGCTTTGCTATCCACCTAAATAAGCG
>JGI2173J19968_10000167_pt1 | contig 21978 bp, 23 predicted proteins | sample DeeMarSWOR136_30_FD_19968 | JGI IMG/M metagenome (IMG submission 19968) | reverse complement strand
GCCCATCACCTAAATAGTGTCCAGGAGGAAGATAAGTGCCGAAAAAGATCAACATAGCGCTAGCCCAGATACGCTGTAAAGTTGGAGACAAAAAACACAACGGAAACCTAATCAAGAAAAACGTCAAGAAGGCAAAAAAAAGGGGCGCGGACCTTGTAGTTTTTCCTGAACTCTCTCTGACTGGCTACTTGACACGAGATGTCACTTACGAACTCGCAGAACCGATTCCAGGACCTTCTACCCGCTTACTAGAAGAAGTAGCCAAGACAGAGAAAGCATACGTAGTTTTTGGAATGTTGGAACGGAGTGACAGAGTACATGCGGTTCTTTACAACACAGCCGTTCTATTGGGCCCAGAAGGATTCATTGGAAAGTATCGAAAGATGCACTTGCCGACCCACAGTGTCTTTGAAGAGAAGCGCTACTTCAGACTGGGATACGAGGCACCAGTCTTCGAGACAGACATCGGAAAACTGGGGCTAACAATCTGCTACGATGTCTTTTTCCCAGAAATATCGAGGCTTCTTAGGCTGAAAGGTGCACAACTCTTAATCTGCATATCAGCTTCACCAGCAGTTCGGCGCAGATTCTTTGAGGTTCTTACAGTTGCGAGAGCTGTTGAAAACACAACTTTCCTAGTCTACGTCAACCTAGTTGGCATCGAAGACGGACTACAATTTTGGGGTGGAAGCAGGCTAATAGCACCAAACGGCAGCATAATTACACAGGCCAAGCACGACGAGGAGGACTTAGTATTGGGGACCATCGACTACACCGATTTAAAGCGCGTAGAAGTCTTCGTGCCTACTCTCCGAGACTTGAGACCAGAATTATTCGACTCCTTGAAAGAGCAAGCAGAAAGGATATGAGGTCTATTCATGAACAAAATCCACATCATTCGCAACGAAGACGTCAACAGAGTGCTTGTGGGAGTGCCGAAAGGACACAAGCACAGGCGCATCTGTATTGCGCTGCAAAGTGGGCTCTCTTTGATTTTTCAGGAAGCCACAATAGCGAATATTCTCCGCGTCTACACCACGATCAAAACCCACCCTAGTATCCGAGCTCAGAAACTCCAGATTCAAACTTTATCGACAGACCAGAGAAAGGAAGGATATGCGATTCACCAGTTGATAGAGACGCCTACGACAAGCGAGGAAATTGAAACAGAGTTAAAAGAACTCCTTGAAAAAAGTGAGCTCCTACCTTAATTCCTTGACACTTCTCTCAATACGATCTAATGCCTCTTCAATTTTGTCGTACGCAGTGGCATAAGACAAGCGTACATAGCCCTCGCCGCACTTCCCAAAAGCGGACCCAGGCACAGTCTCAACCCTTCCCTTAGCACGTGCACTGAGTAGATACTCAGCAAATTCTTCAGACGACATGCCGAAATTCTTGACATTCGCAAAGATGTAGAACGCTCCCTTCGGTAGTACGCAACTAAAACCTTCAATCTCATTTAGCCCAGAATATAGAAGCCGACGTCTCCTATCAAACTCACCCACGATATTTCCAACAAATTCTTGGGGCCCTTCCAGAGCTGCTAAGGCGGCGTATTGAGCCGGGCCATTCACACATGCAATAGAATGCTCATGAATCTGCGCCATGGCAGCAATCAATTCTTTGGGGCCAAGAGCGTAGCCAATACGGAAGCCAGTCATTGCATAAGTCTTAGAAAATGAGTTTACAACTATCGTTCGTTCTCGCATCTCAGGGAAAGCCGCAAAACAGAAATGTTTAGCATCGTCATAGAGAATCTTTTCGTAAACCTCATCTGATATCACAATCAAATCACGCTCTACGGCAAGTTTGGCAAGTCCTGCAACATCATTATAGCTCAGAACTGAACCGGTTGGGTTGTTAGGAAAATTTGTGAGCATCACACGTGATTTATGTGTGATCAGTGATATCACACTCTTCGCATCAAACCTGAAGTCATTCTCTTCAAGCATGGGGATCGAAACGGGAGCGCCACCAGCCATGAGGATATCAGGCTCATAACAGACAAACCTCGGATCAGGAACCAGCACTTCCTCACCGGGATTCACCAGCGCCATTATGGCGAGAAAGATTGCTTCAATAGCTCCATTAGTTATGATCACCTCAGAGTTCGGATCATACGATAGGCCGTAATCGCGCCTCGTCTTTTCCACCAAAGCCTCACGTAATTCAGCAATTCCTGCAGTCGGGGTGTAGTGGGTCTTACCTTCATTCATGGCTTGCGTTGCACTTTCCAGAATATGACGAGGAGGAGCGAAATCTGGCTCACCCATCCCTAGCCTAATCACATCCGGAAGACTTCGTGCCAACCTGGAAAACCGTCTGATCCCTGACGGCCTCACATCTCTCAACCGTTCGGATGTTAAGAAGCGCCCCAATATCGTCCACTCCTCTGAATAGCTTTATCTCCTCCTGTATCATTTAAAAGGTTTACATTTGTATACGTCTCAACCAAATCAGCCGGAAATTCGACAGCGCTTCCCACATCAGAAACCGCAAACCTTTTCTTAGTTGTATACAAAACCGTATCCTATCAGACTGATTGGTTGGTGCAAAGATTAAGCTTAAAGAAGCACGTCCAAAATTGGCTAAAAAGCTCCATTGATGACCCTATTGGCAAAATATTGATGGAAAACAGCAATTTGACCAAAATACAAATGGAGACCCTTTTAATCGACGTTTTAGCTGAAAATATAGCGAAAAAATCACTAAAGTACGAAGAAAAGGGAAGATTACGATCAACGAAGGCTGGAGTGAGCCGCGGCGCCTTCAACAGAACCTTGAGACAAGCTAGAACAAACGTCATCCAAGCGATCTACACCGTCCTCCTCCTCGGATACCTAGGAGTCTTCGAAGGCACACGCCTAGATTCATATCTGGAAATCTCAAACAAACTACAAAGTTACATGAATGCATACAGAGAGATTCTAGGCACGGAAGACGGCGCCAACGAACATTTGAGAGTCATAAATATGCTCCGCGAAGAGCTCAGAATGAGCCTAGAACGGCTTGCAGAGCCCAAGAGCATGTCAGACAGAGTGTGATATCACATATCACAACCGTCGACGACCGTGGTGGAAACAGACTTCATAATAGGAAATGATCCCGCAAGTACACACCAAACGTTAAGATGTGCCTTGATCCGAGCATGCAGAACTCTAGTAGATCTGAAATAAGCTCATAGAGGACGCGGCTCCAATCTCACTACTCCATCGTCCTTTCGCCTCGTGATACGTGATATCACAAGTTATGCGTGTCACCGTAATTCTTAAGTTAGATTTCAGACCACTTAATGTGAGGTGTGATGTCTCGAGACATCACACCGCATCAAACTCATATCACAATATAGCCATCAACTTGAAGAAGAGGGAAATTGGGTGTATCTAGATCTGCTCTTGATCGCCGCAATCCTTCTTTTTCTGGTGGCCCTTGGTGCCTCCGTTATGTATCATAAACGAATAAGAAAAGTTGAAGCGGAGTACGGCAAGGCACGAAATGTTGTAAGCGATATAATAACAAGCTTCAACAGCCAATTAGACACACAAAGAAAGAACCTCGCCACTGTTGCGCAAAAGACGGAAGTGCTCTCTTCACAAACTGAAAGGGTTACAAGAAGCATCGAAGGATATGAGAGACGATCGACAAATTTCGCGCATAAATTGGATGCCGTTTCGGATGCCGAAGGGAAAGTGGCAACCCAAATCGAAGAACTGTATAAAAGGGTTGAGAAAGTAGATGAGGGGCAGAAAGATATCTCACGGAAATTTGAAGAACTTGGAAAGGCTAGACCTGAAGCTATGGCAATGCCGAGAGCGAGTATAGAGGCGGCTATCCCTATCAGAAAGGAAAGGGCTTTGGCTCCTTTAACTGAGACTGAGCTTAGTGTTCTTGAGATTCTTGCTGAAGAAGGTAGAATGCCGGCGCCGGAAATAAAAGAGAGACTCAGGTTGACGAGGGAACACACCTCTCGATTGATGAAGAAATTGTACGTAGATGGCTATTTGGAGAGGGACACCCGAAAGATGCCCTACGTTTACAGNATCAAAGAGGAGATGCTAAAAATCCTTAAGAAGAGAGCAGCGAAGACGACAGAAACAGGTCTCTAAGTCGTGTTTTCCGAAGTAAAGGATTCTCCTGCTCGGCGAATCCTCTTGAGCCTCTCATCCATCTCGGAAAGCGTTTTGGACTCAGGCAGTCTGTAGTCGACTTTCTCCTTTTCATCTAGATACTCGGGAAAGTGGATAACCTTGATTGGGACCGCAAATCGGATTTTCGGCTCTGAGATAAGCAACGCCTCTCCAACATCGAGCATCTTTACCTCAGTGTCGCTGTACTCAAGATAAGGTGTGTTTTGTGTAAGGTAGTCTCTATCGCGGCGCAATTCCGTCTTCATAACGGCTTTGGTCCAGAGCTCAGCGAAGACGTTAGGATTTATCCTGGAAGGCCGCGGAGTCACAGCGTTCAGCCCGACACGATACTTTCGGTATGTGAGTGCGATGTCAGAAAATATGGTTTTAGGTAGGTTGGGGTCGAGAAATTCATGGGCCTCTTCAAGAGTTATAAGTAGGGTCGGAAACTTTTTCCACTCTTCAAAATTGTCTTCCCACATACGCTTGTAGAAGAGGGCCACGCTCGATGCTGTGAGACAGGTAACGTTATATTGCTCTTCGGAACTCAGACCTGAAATATCAATCAGACAAGTGACACCTTTGCTCACGTTTTGAACTACATCATCGACAAAACTGTACTCAGAAGGCGGGAAGAGGTCTGGAGACAAACTTGAAAGCTTAAGCATGAGAGCGTCTATCACAGCTTTGCCTTTGTATTCGGTGAGCCCAGCCACTCCTTTGTACCCGTCTCTACCGTAGGCTTCCTGCAACTGTTCTATCCAAGTACTTCCCAACCGCCTATAGAGTTTTTTGGCCACCCTGACTTGGTGATGTGTAATGTCAGGAAAGAGCGTTGAAAGTTTCTGAGGGTGAATTGTATACAGGCCAACAAGCATCTTCCGCTCTCTGGCAGAGTAGTAACGAACTCTTGTGTGAAAGAGAGGATGATCCCTAAGGCCTCGTTGGGGCCTCAGCTCCTTTCCTTCAAGAAGTTGACCCGCAAAGTCGAAAATTAGACCTACGGTCTTTGGACTTGAATCTATAATCCGAGCGTTAAGCATCAATTCGCAATTCGTTTTTCCACACCCTGTCATTCCAAACATGCCCATCATCAGAGGTATAGCTTCAACACTCACGCCTACAGGACCAAGCAGTTTTTCTCCAGAGCGCAAATGCCCTATTTCCAACTCATCAGCAAGCTTCAACGCCGAACAGTCTTCTGCACTAGCCGTGAACACTTTGTCTCTATAATCGGGGTTGAAAGTGGGAGAGTGTATCTTGTCAGCGCTTCTCTCTAGGAAAAGGATGGACTCAACACTTCTATAACGAGAATAAGGACCGAACGCCTCTTTTCCCTCTGCTTCGCGTAGTTGTTCGCCAATTTCGAGTGTGGACCTGCTCTCAGCGTTCACAACTCTTGCATAAAAGCTTCGTTCACCAGAATCTATCCTAACTATCTGACCGAAAGAGAGGTTGACTCCTTTGTCAAGGAAGAAGAAGGCTTTGTCTCCCTTCACTTCACGAACGAATCCCACCGATTCAGACACGTTCAATCCACTCCCATTGAAATGGATGTTTTACACCATGAAGCTCGTCTGGGAAATCGCATGCGAGTTCTTCCATGTGAAGTACATCCATTAAACCAGCATCGGCCAACGTTTCCTCAACCTGGTATTTGTAGTGTAGGAGTTTTGAGTTAGATGGAGTAGAAAAATCGTGAGCAAGCCAAAGAGTCACCGGATAGCCAAGGCATCTAGGATCTTCAGATATGGAGGTTAAAGGAGAAATTAGTTGATTTGCTTCGTAGTTGGTTAAATACTCCATTATGTCACAACGGAAAGCACGCGGGCTGTCTCCACATAGTTTAACGATGGAAACATCGCCATACAGGTGTTTGTCTTTATTGGCTTCTTCGACAGGGTGATAAACCCAAATGGGATACGAAGAGAAGGCACAAGTTGTTGCTGCTATGAAGTCTCTTCCTTTTTCATCATGCAACGTTGAAGACTGCTTACTTACACACAGTAGATTTATGTTCCTCCGAAGAGATTCCTCATAAAGTGAAATCCAGAAGCCTCTCTTCCCTCCAAAGAAGCTTCCACCATCTAGAAGAATGTAGTCTCCTTTATCCAAACTACGAAGAGAATCTTGGTCTGCTTCGACATTCTCTTCGTGAAGGAGTCTAAGAGCCATCTTACTTTCTAATTCTATTCTTCGGTGAGTTAATGCATTACCGCGAGTATGAGCATCTCCTATTTCAGTACATACTTTCTCTTCGTAACCCCAATGTACATCGCGTCTCTTTACTAGAGCGTATGCTGCTCGAAATAGGTAGACCCCCCAATTATTGGCTCTCTTCAAAGTCCTAGTTGAACAGTCTACAGCCATAAAATGCACGCCGCAACTTTTCATTTTTTTCAAAGGCTTCATTTTGGACTTGTCAGGCGTAACTGCTATCACAGGTTCCCTCCTAACTTCATGAACTCCTACCAAGCGTCCCACGTTAACGTATTCACCAAGTTTTTTCTTCATCTGTACTAAATCTTCGCTTAGTTTGCTCATTACGGTTCCTCCTCAAGAGCTAACTGGACGTTAGATACAGTTCGTAACCTAAACATCCCATTTATCGTTGAAATTAGCTACTATTTATTGCCTTTGATAAAACTCAATGTACTCCGTGATATCTCGGTTATCATTCTATACTGCCGACGATTGGAAGTCTCGTTTCTGGCAAGAATCCCGCGGTCAGCCATTCTGGACAGATAGGTGGAGACTGTGCTCAAGCCGATCGGTTCCTTGAATTCCTCTTCGTAAACGAATTGGACATCTTTGGAGGAAAACCAAACAATCGGAAAGTGTTTCTCAACCATTAGACGCAGTTTGTCAAACTTTGTGAGATTCGGAGTCTTAAAGGTAGAAGTAGAATCTACGCTAGGTATGCCCCCAAGCAATTCTACAAGATCAACCAAACGAAGAGCCTTCTCCCTGGTCACAGCGCCATCGAATGTGACAGCATATCGGTTTCCGCTGCTGTCAAAGACCTCCAATCGTATCTTTCTAGCTGGCATCCCAACACCCGCAAGCAAAACCTATACAAGTTTACAGTTCACAAGTTAAAGAGTTACGGTGAAAACGAAAGTGGGAAAACCCCAAAAAGAGGCGTTAAAAGGATAAAGACCGAANGTCACGTTTTTTCTACTTCACGGAGTTCACTCCACCGCCCTTATTTGAAGGGAGAAGGAAACAGCGTACATCCTGACTCTCCACTGGAAGGATAGGGGTGCCTACTTCACCCAAAAAAGGACAAAAACAGATAAATTTTACAAAATGCAGGGCAATCTGCAAATCATTAACAATTAAACTTCACACATCCCCGCCCCACAATTCTCCAACATTTTGCTACACATACGGACGGAGGGCGTGCTCTCTCACCCCTACCTTTCTACTCTACATCACCCACGGAAGCGGGTGCAGTATATTATAAGCTGGGGGTTGCGTTCTCAAAATTTTTTGTGGAATTAGTTAAAAGTATTTTACAAAAACTACTAAATAACAAACACTTGCTTACCATTAATGGGCTATTCCTTCTTAAGGAATCATACTACCCCAAAAACACACCTACTAGAGCTATTCCAAAGGAAATCAAGGGGTGCGCCCCACAAGGATTTTCTCCAATGGTAACTGCTGAAAGCTTCTTGACGAGATTTGGTTCCCTTTCTATTTTTTTCTCACTTGAGTTTAGTTTTTTGTATGGTAGCTTTTATGTTTCCAGTTGAAAGTGAGGCCTAACGTTTGCTCTCAGTCTGCGGTGATCATTATGGGTGAGTCTGGAGTACTTGATGATGTCTTTGAACAGTTCTTGAAGAGCACCCCAATCTTTAAGGACAGAAATGTGCTCAGGCATGATTACATCCCTGATAGACTTCCGCATCGTGAAGAGCAGATTCGTTTCCTTGGCGAGACGGTTGCTCCTCTCTTGAAAAATTCCCGGTGTTCTAATGTATTTCTTTATGGGAAAACTGGAACAGGAAAGACCGCTGTGACGAAGTATGTACTTGGAAAGCTTGTTTTGAAAGCACACGGATTAGCCCCTGTCAACATTTGTTACGTGAACTGTCGATTGGTCGGCACCGAGTACAAAGTGTTCTTCAATCTGTGTCAAGCCCTAGATGTCAAAGTTCCATTTACCGGCTTGTCCGTTGGTGAAGTCTTTGATCGCTTCAGGAAAGGGTTAGATTCGGAAGAGCACCTATTCATCATCGTTCTCGACGAGATCGACGTCCTCATAAAGACACGAGGAGACGTTCTGCTTTACGAATTGACGAGGATAAACGAAACCCTTCTTAACAGCAAGGTATCAATAATAGGAATATCCAATGACCTACGGTTCAAAGAGCTACTGGAACCTCGAGTCCTGAGTTCCTTGAGCGAAGAAGAAATAGTCTTCAGACCTTATGACGCAGCCGAACTTCAGAACATCCTTATGGATCGTGCTAGAATGGCCTTTTTTGACGGTGTTCTGCATGATGGTGCTGTGAGTCTTTGTGCTGCGTTAGCAGCAGCGGAGCATGGTGATGCTAGACGAGCCTTAGATCTTCTTCGCGTGGCAGGTGAGCTAGCAGAACGGAAGGGAGAGCCATCCATCGCTGAGGATCACATAAGAAGAGCTGAGAAGAGGATGGAGCACGATCGGATTCTGGAGGCTCTGAAAAACCTTCCCCTTCACTCAAAGCTCGTTGTCTGCGGCGTGTATCTTTTGGGTAAGGTTAAGACTAACTATAGCGTTACTGGTGACATATACGAGACTTATCGAGAACTCTGCAGCGAGCTACCACTTTCGCCGCTAACTCAAAGACGAGTAAGTGGTTTGATCAACGAGTTAGACGTCACTGGGTTGCTAAATGCTCGTATTGCAAGTATGGGGCGATATGGGCGTACCAAAAAGATTTCTTTAGGAATAGGGCGTAGCCTCATCAAAGAGGTTTTTGCCAACGATGATAGAATTGGACCCTTAATCGACTATGCCCCTAAATGCTTTGCAGAACTTTCAGGTAGTAAGAGTTGAGAATAGAGGTCTAGAGAACTAATGGCCTGTTACCTATAAAAGGACGCTCAGTTGCTATGCTTTGCCAGAGTAACTATATTGAGGTCTTGATTCTCCATAGCGAGGAGCACGGCAAAAGAACACCGGAGCAACTGACATGACCTAGGCGATAAACACTCTAATTACACACACCACCTACGTTTAAAAGCATACAAACTAACATTAAAGAGGGCACAAAACAATGGATTGGTCACCTATTCTAGAAGAATGCGCTCAAAGAGTAAGACGAGAAGCGCTGCCATTCTTCAACACCCAAAATGCGGACATAAGCTTTGGCAGAGGCGCAGGCGGAGATACTATGAAAAAGATTGATCTAATCGCGGAAAAAGCTATCGTCGAAACGCTAGAAGAAAGAGAAGCCTCAGTTATCCTCATCAGCGAGGAGACCGGAACCAAGAAAATCGGTGACGCCCCTCACAGGCATTATCTTACGACAGACCCTATAGATGGTACAACCAATGCTATACGAGGAATACCATTCATAGCCACCTCACTGGCAATTTCAAAGGTACCCTACCTACAAGACGTAGAAACAGCCCTCGTATCTGACCTCTTCCACGATGTTACTTACACTGCCAGCCGAGAAAAAGGGGCTTTCAAAAATGGAAGTAGAATAGAGCCTTCCGCAACATCATCCTTGGAGAGGGCAGTAATGGGCGTCGATTTGAAGGCATTCAGAACAATGGAACTCGTCAAACGCCTAGGGAGAGTGCTAGAGAAAACCAAACACCTACGACACTTGGGAGCCAACGCTATAGAAATCTGTTACGTAGCAGATGGCTCGACCGACGCATTTATCGACCTACGAGGAAAGCTACGAGTCACAGATGTTGCTGCCGCTTACCTCATACTACGTGAGGCAGGGGGCATTATGGTCGCCCCAGACGGAGAAGAGATGAACGTCCCATTAACCGCCACCCAACGGGTGTCCTTCATCGCGGTCGCAAACAAGGCGATGTACAAGATTATTAGAGAATCTATAGACTCCAGCTAGGGTTTGGTGACAATCCCTTACCTAGACCTCCAGCAAATCTGTTTTAACTGGCAAAACCTTCAANATCCATAGCTAGGAGTATGCTGATACCNTGCACTCAGTGACGCCCGTTAGACCCTTCCCAGCCCTACTCATAAGAAGAGGTTCTAGGCGAGTTCTAGTAGTTGCAGATCTACACATAGGCTGGGAAGCAACACTCACCCAAAGAGGAGTTCACGTCCCTTCCCAGACTCCGAAAATCCTAGACAAGGTGTTGCGGCTCGTCAAAGAAGTCAAACCCACGGAAATTATCTTCCTCGGGGACGTGAAACACACAGTCTCCGGAGTCGAAATCGAAGAATGGCGCGACATCCCCGACTTCTTTGACGCCATACAGAAAACAGTGCCAAACGTCCAGATCATTCCCGGTAACCATGATGGAAACCTTGAACCCCTTCTACCCGAAACTATCACGATTCTCCCACCCAAAGGAATCGCTCTTGGAAGTGTCGGCCTATTCCATGGGCATGCGTGGCCCGCTCCAGAACTTCTGAGTTGCCGTGATCTTGTTACTGCCCACGTTCATCCAATGGTCGTATTTCGGGACCTCATGGGCTTCAGGATTACAAGACAAGTCTGGGTAAGGGCCGAGTGTAATAGTCTTGAACTAGCCAAGCCCTTGCTGAAGCATTTAGGCGTGCGAATTGACCAAGATCTTGCGAAACTCCTACAGGATAACTTCAACGTTAAGCCAAGGTCCTCGCGACTTTTCATAATGCCTTCCTTTAACGATTTTCTCGGAGGCCAACCGGTTAACAAGAAAAGCCTTGGCAAAGACAGGAAGTCCAGATCTTTTATTGGTCCGGTCTTACGTTCTGGGAGCGTCAACATAGAAGACGCGGAAATCTACCTCTTAGATGGAACTTTTCTAGGGGTCATTAGTCAATTGCGAGGCCTTAGCTAGAGCGCCATACTTTTATAGGCTTCTAGCACATCCGTTCTCACTGTGGGTCGATTCGGAGAGAAACTATGACAAAGCCCTCTGAAGTTTCCATGCTTAAACGCGTCTGCAAAGAGGCTGAAGCCGAGGGGCGGATAACTGGTGAGCGCCTCACACGACTTTCGATAGCGTTTGGTGCAAGGTTTACAAAAGCTTGGAAAGCATTGAAGGAGAAGAGGGTGAAGAAATACCTTTTCATGCCAAGCGAGAGAAAAGTTTGGATTGTGGTGGGCAGAGAACGTGACTACCTAATCATGCCTGCAGCTGAGTTTTGCTCTTGCGACGATTTCTACTTCCGTGTCATGGATGGAGAGGTGCACCTGTGTTATCATCTAATAGCGCAGAAAATCGCTGTTGCTTTGAAGTGGTATGACGAGATTGAGGAAAGCGATGAGCTTTACGACTCATTGACGAAGGAGTGGGGAGAGATCACACCTTAAATAGACCATCATCTTAGAATACAGAATGGAGGAGATTCGTTGGATCCAGGCGCATACTTCATAATCTTCATTCAACTATTGGTTGTGCTGACTTTCATTACGTTGATCTTGGCCTTCCTGTACCTGATTTACGGTAAAGAAGAAAGGACCTCCTAATTTTTCAATGAATGTTTCGCGGTGTTCGTTTTCGCCCAATAATGAACATGACGATTCCTAAGATCGTCAGGACTACGGCGAGCATTACAGTCCAAAGAGAGTAGGGCCAAGGCCCCCACACAATCGGGATCGGCCCCACAAAAATAACAGCGCCTGCTGCGAAGGGGTCTCCCGAGAAGATAACTGTGATTGCAACTAGTAGTGTCCCTATCAACATCAACGAAAGGCCGATGAGATACAGTTTTAAGGGAAGTGGCCACATGGATCTTTCCGATGCTTGAGCGGGCGGCTTGAGGCTCTTATGACAGTCTGCGCAAAGCCATGTCTGCGGTTCAAAGCAGACTTCACAGATTCCACGACCGCACTCTTGGCAAACGTATCTAGCTGACCTGTTACGACACACGGCACATGTTTTGGCTTGCATGTCGGGTTCCCCCTCAACTGAAGGTAATGTGATAGAGAGCTGTGACGAACAGCAAAAGTGCGATTATGACTATGGATAAGACAAGCAAGAGTTTAACCGATTCCTTGTCTGAACCAAAAGCAATTGGGAAAGGGCCAATAATAACCGCGCCTCCACCTTTAATTTCTCCTCTGCTTTTCGCGGAAGCAAAGAATAGGAGGAGAGTAGCAACAAAGATTATGACAAGCCCCACAAGTACTAGCGCAATTCCTGTGTAGAAGAATGACTGCCAGCTCATATAATGCCCCTTCTTCAACAATCTTTTGCAGTTAGAAGAGGAAGAGAGCTCAAATAAACATTAATAAATTGCTACCATTTTGTTGTTCTAATTCTTAGTGAAGCAAAGATGGGGTTCGAAGAGCTTGTTCAAAAGATTCTAACGTCTCGGCGAGATCTTACCCGTGAAGAACTCCTTGAAATGATTGAGAAGAAAAAGAGAGGAGCAAAGGAATTCTTTACGGATGAAGCCGCTGCACGTATTGTAGCCTTAGAACTAGGGTTGGAAATCGTTCACAAGCCTCTTCAACTCAAAATCGCGATTGGGGATCTTGTTTCGGGTTTGAACGACGTAACCGTAATCGGGCGTGTAGTTTCTATATATCCTCCTCAGACGTTCACTCGTCAAGATCAGACGGAAGGGAAATTTGCTCGATTAGTCATTACGGACAAGAGTGGAAAGCTACCAGTGGTTCTTTGGGACGACAAAACTAGCCTTGTTGAAGTCGATAAGATCAAGCTCGGACAAATGGTGAAGGTTCTACATGGATATGTGCGAGAAGGGTTGGATGGAAAAGCGGAGTTGCACATCGGTTCACGTGGAAGAGTGCAGGTGTTACGTCCAGATATCGGAGAAGAAACTCTCCCGGTAGGATTAACAAAAATAGGGCGCTTGGAGCCGAACATGCATCATATAGATGTTCTGGGCAGAGTTACGGAGGTTGGGAATGTGCGGGAGTTTAGACGATCGAGAGCTGATGTAGGGCACGTATCGACGTTATTGATAAAAGATGAAACCGGATACGTTCACCTTAACCTTTGGGAAGACAAAGCCTTCTCGTCAGAAGCCATCAAATCTGGCGACGCAATTTTGGCTCGTGGGGCATATACTCGGAAACGGGTCGGGAAACTGAACCTCAACATTGGAAGACTTGGAACGCTAGTTCGGAATCCGGAGGTGACCGGCGCGGACAAGCTTCCACTCTGTAAGGAAGAAAGAACAAAGATAGTCGAGATACGAGATGAAGATGGACCAATCACAGTCAAGGGAGTTGTTACCAGTACGCCTACAATGAGGGAGGTTGTTACTTCGAAAGATGAAAGAATCCCAGTAGTGTCCTTCGATTTGAAGGATGATACCGGTACAATCGGGTTTTCTGCTTGGCGAAGACTAGCTAAGGTTGCAAAGGACTTGACTGTTGGCACTGGGATAAGAATCAGGAACGCATACGTAAGAAAGGGCTTCGGAGATGAACTGGAACTGACTTCACGCATGTTCACTTCCGTAGATGTCATGTCCAAGAGAGAGGAAATTTTATCTTAAGACCTCCTTCATATATGCTCTTCTCATGCTGGTGACCGAAACGTACCAAAATCAGATAACACTTCCCCTAGATGAACTGCCAACCAAATGGTACAACATTCTACCTGATCTTCCCGAGCCTCTTCCTCCACCCAAAGAACCAGAAGAGGGGCCCTCTCGGTTAGACTTCCTAGGTCGGACAATGGTTGGAGAGTGTTTGAAACAGGAGGCTTCAAGTCAACGTTGGGTCCCCATCCCAGAAGAAGTTAGGCAACTGTACATTCAAGCCGGTAGACCAAGACCGCTGTATCGTGCTAGGAGACTTGAGAAATACCTTGGGCTGAAGAAGACGAGAATTTACTATAAGAGGGAAGACCTGTCTCCTACAGGTTCGCACAAGACGAACACGGCTATCCCTCAAGCGTATTTTGCGGCGAAAGAAGGAAAGACCGCGTTGGTGACTGAAACGGGGGCGGGGCAGTGGGGAACCGCGCTATCCTATGCCGCTCGATTAATGGACCTCGAGTGCATCGTTTTCTGGGTCAAGTCGGTTTACGACTGGAAGATCGATCGCAGGACCCTCATGAAGCTTTTTGGGGCCACCGTTCACGCATCACCAAGTAAACACACCAAGACTGGTCGCGAAGTTCTTGCGAGAAATTCTGAGCATCCGGGGTCCCTTGGCATTGCTGTTTCTGAGGGGTTGGAGTACACAGGAGAGCAGGAGGGAAGGGTGTACTGCCTCGGGTCAGTTTTGAACCATGTTCTTATGCATCAATCAATAATCGGCCTCGAAACCATCAAGCAGTTTGAGTTGGTTGACGACAAACCAGATCTAATCGTCGCTTGTCTTGGAGGCGGCTCCAACTTCGGAGGTATCACTCTTCCATTTGCTGGAGAAGTCCTAAAGAAGAAGCGGGAGTGCGAATTTTTGGCGGCGCAGTCGATGGCTGCTCCAAATCTTGTCAAAGGTAAGTATCGCTACGACTTTGCAGATGTGGGTGAGCGTACTCCCCTTCTAAAGATGTTCACTTTAGGACACAGGATAGAAATGCCACCTATCAAGGCGGATGGCTTACGGTATCATGCTGCAGCTCCTATTGTGAGTCTGCTCAAACACCACGGAATAGTAAAAGCAACCGCGTATCCAATAGACGAAAAGACAATCTTCGAAGCTGCAAAGATATTCCTACAATACGAAGGATGGCTTGCCGCCCCAGAATCCAGCTATGCGGTGCGGGCAACTATCGACGAGGCTTTAAGGAACGAAAAAACAGGTGAAGAGAAAGTCATTTGCATGAACATTAGCGGACATGGATTCCTCGATATCCCAGCTTACTTCGAGAAAGCTCTAACGTGAAGCGAAGCGCAAGTGTTAAGGATTTGAGTTCCTACTACATACGACCTATTTTTCCTTTTCGACCTCTCTCGTTACGTCCCCGATTATTTCTAAACTAGCGTCGACAAGTTCCTTGGTTATTATGAGTGGTGGCGCTATTCTAAGTGTAGAGGGGCCGCATGTGATTATGGCGACTCCACGTTTCCAGCACCGTAACATTATTTCTTTTGCCTGATCGCTGCCGGGTTTCTTGGATTTTTTGTCTTCAACGATTTCGGCTCCAATCATTAATCCTTTCCCTCGAATATCCCCAACTATCTCACATTCTTGTTTCAGGTCTTCGAGCCACTTCATTATGTGGGTACCCTGCTTTGCAGCGTTCTCTAGAAGATTCTCTTCTTCTATTACGTTAATGACCGCCGAGGCGGCGACACAGCTTAGGGGATTTCCGCCGAAGGTGCTTGCATGGGTGCCACCCTCCCAGTCCATAAGACGGGCGCGAGCTACTGTTGCGCCTAAAGGCAACCCGGAGGCGATCGCTTTAGCGATGCACACGATGTCGGGATTGACTTTCCAGTGCTCAATAGCGAACCATCGTCCAGTTCGTCCCATGCCGGCTTGAACCTCGTCGTCTATCATGAGTAGACCATATTTATCAGCTACTTTCTTTAGGCGCTCAAAGTAACCTGATGGTGGAACGACATATCCCCCCTCGCCTTGGATGGGTTCGAAGAGGATGCCTGCGACCTCTTCTGGGGGCGCGAATTTCTGTAGCACCATCTCATCGATGTAGTCTACGCACCAGTAGTCGCAGTCTGGGTATGTCAGCTTGAAGGGACAACGGTAGCAGTATGGATAGGGTACGTGTATTACTCCTGGAAGGAGGGGAAAGAAGTATCGTCTTTGTGTGGGTTTGCTCGCTGTAAAGGATAGTGCGCCTAGTGTTCTCCCGTGAAAAGCGCTGATAAAAGCTATGAAACGGTGTTTACGGGTGTGCCATTTTGAAAGTTTGACAGCTGCTTCTATCGCTTCTGTTCCGCTGTTTCCGAAATATACCTTTTTGTCGAATTGTCCAGGAGTGATTGAGGACAGTTTTTCTGCTAGTTCTAGGACCTCTCTATAGTAGAAGTCTGTATTTGAGTAGTGTAAGAATCTCTTGGTCTGACTATTTATTGCATCGATGACTTTCGGGTGGCAGTGTCCTATATTCAAGCATACTAACCCTGAGTTGAGGTCGATGTACTCATTCCCGTCCACGTCCTTCACTATGCAACCTTTGCCGGATTCGATAACGAGTGGGTAGAAACGAACGTAAGAGGGGGAAATCAGAGCCTCATCTTTCTTAACAAGTTCTCGTGCCTTTGGACCTGGCGGACGGGCAATAATCCTTGGATACCGAACCATAGGTTTCACCTGTGGAAATATCCCTTTAGTGAGATAGATTCTTATAACTCTTCACTTGGCTATTGCAGAGTTTGGAAGAAACGCTATTAGGTAGGCTTCTATGACCGATAATCACAATGGAAAAACGTGAAAAACTCAAGTCACTTGCAGAATTACTTTGACCCAGCTTTAGCTACAGTTATCTCAAACGTTGATATGTTTCTCGTTCCGCCTTCTTCTCGCTGAATTTCCTCTGTGCCAATGGTGATATCTTCTACTTCCAAGTCTTTGACAAATGCGCGGCGAAGCAATTCAATTGTATCCACTGCTCTACTGATTGCTCGTCCCCTTGCCTTGACCGTAACCTGTTTCTCTCCGGTGTTGAAGAAGGTTATGCAGGCAACGACGTAGTTCATCACAGGTTTTCTGCCGATGAGGACAGTGTTTTCACCTTTTGGTTCTTTGGCTGGTTTTTTCTTTTCTGGGGTTTTTTCGGGCTTTTCAGCCTTTTCGGGTTCTGCCTTCTTTTCTTTCGCCATGTTTCTTTCTCCTTATTGACAATGGTTCTTGCTGTGAACTAGCTATACATCGAGTTGTAGCTTCTTATACTTTTCCCATGTCTCGTCGATCCATCCTTGGATAACCAGAATGTCCTCTTTTGTTAGGTTTTTGAAACGCCCTTGCATCTTTAGATATTCTTCCACAGGTTTACGCTTGGCCTTATCGACTAACGCGGCACTCGGAGTGTTGAGTTTGAATTTTCCGTTTTCAATCTCAAACAAAGCCCACATTCCTGTTCGAACAGCTAACCGTCCCATCTCAATGGTTTTCTCCGTTGGGAATCTCCATCCTGGTGGGCAAGGGGCCAGTATCTGGATGTACTTAGTCCCCTTCGTGGCCTTTGCCTTTTTGAGTTTGGAGACTAGGTCTTGGGGATAAGACACGCAAGCTGTTGCAACGTAAGGAATCCCGTGGGCCGCCATTATTAAGGGAACGTTCTTTTTATGCTGTCTTTTTCCTGTGGGCGTAGTAGTGGTCCAAGCTCCGTAAGGAGTTGATCCGCTTCTTTGTATGCCGGTGTTCATGTAACTTTCGTTGTCGTACATTACATAGATGAAGTTGGTTCCCCGCTCCGCAGCACCCGACAGGGCTTGTATACCTATATCCGCAGTGCCACCATCTCCGGCCCAAGCGAGCACCGTCACATCCTTCACGCCTCTCTTTTCATACGCGGCAACAACTCCAGAAGCGGCAGCGGCAGCAGCTTCGAATGCGATGTTTAGACATGGCGCTGCGAATGCTGTGAAGGGAAATGCGCTCTGAATTACAGACGTGCAGCAGGCTGGAACTACAAAAACCGTTCTTGGACCCAAGGCTTTGAAGGCAAGTCTTATCGCTATTGAGTCGCTACATCCCGCGCATGTGGCATTGCCTGGGAGGAAGTACTCCTCCTTCGAGAGTTCTTTTAATGTAACCATTCTTCTCACTTTCTCAGACCGATCCATTCAACTTCTTTGTCGATTCTTCCGGCTTGGAGTGACTTTAGTGATTTGCGAGCCATCTTCTCAACGTCGATGTAGGTGACGTCTCGTCCACCTATACCGGCTATGAAATTTCTCAGTAAAGGCGCCTCTTCTTTCCCATAGAGTGATGCCTTTACTTCTGTGAAGAGAGGGCCCTCCATGCCGTAAGAGACCTGTCGGTCAATCACTGTGAGCATGTGAGCGCTTTCTGCGAGGCTACGAATTTCTTCTTTGGGAAAGGGTCTGAAAACACGGACTCTAGCTACGCCTACCTTTAAGCCCTGTTTCCGAAGGCGATCAACTGCCATTTTCGCCTCGCTTCCAATTGTTCCCATAGCAAGCAATATCAAATCGGCGTCTTCACACATGTACTGTTCCATATGTCCCCCGTACTGGAAGCCGAATCTTCTACCGTATTCTTTGTCGATTTCAGGGATCAACTTCTTGGCATTCTCCATAGCTTCATACATGAAATAGCGGAACTCCATGTACCAGTCAGGGTAGACGATGTTCCCATGACTCATTGGATCGTCAACATCCAATAGCCAGGGAGGGTTGTAGGGGGGTAAGAAGGCATCAATCTCCCTTTGATCAGGGATCTTGACGGGCATGAAGGTGTGGGAGAGGATGAATGCTTCCATGCAGACCATAGCTGGCAACAGAACGCGTCTGTCTTCGCACAATTTGTATGCTTGAATAATGGTGTCAAAAACCTCTTGGTTACTGGCACAATAGAATTGAATCCAGCCAGTGTCTCGTTGTGATAGGGAATCACTGAAGTCTGCCCATATGTTCCAGGGTGGGCCCATTGCACGATTTGCCACGGCCATAACGATTGGAGCGCGCGTTGCAGACGCCCAATGGAGCATTTCATGCATTAGAGCTAATCCGTGGGCTGAGGTTGCCGTGAATGTGCGTACCCCGCTTACTGCAGCTCCTATGCAAGCTGCCATGGCGCTGTGTTCTGACTCAACCCTGATGTACTCTGCGTCCATTTTCCCTGTTTCTACGAAATCAGCGATTTGTTCAACTACTGGCGACACTGGGGTGATGGGGTATGCAGCGATTACTTTTGCTCGAGCGGCTTTGCACGCGTAGCCAGCAATGTGATTCCCTGTGTCAATTATCGTTTGCGACATTAGACGATCTCCCTCTCCATAATTATGGCGCCCAAGCGGCACTCGTTTGCGCAGATTCCGCACCCTTTGCAGTAGTCGTAGTTGACTTCGGGTGTGTCATCTGCTCCCCTTGTGATGCAGCCTTCGGGGCAGAAGATCCAGCACAATAGGCAGCGGGTACACTTTTTCGTGTCTATTACGGGGCGAAAGGTTCTCCAGAATCCGGTTTGTCCCATGCTGGCAACTCTAGGAGAAGAGAGGGGCGTTATTGGTAAGTCCTTCATGCTTTTAGGTTCCTTAACCACTGTTACTACCACTCTTACTGCTCGTGATGGAGAAGTATAAGTAAAAAGCGGGGATGAAAAGGATTTCGATTTGCAAAGTCAGGATCAATCTCTGTCGTGTACAGAAAGATATATCAGAACGTGTGTTTATTCACGCTCTTCAAAGCCGAGCTGAAGATAGGAGAAGTCAAGCGTGGCATACTTTAAAGAGATCAGATGGCATGGAAGAGGCGGGCAGGGGGCATGGACCGCCAGCGAGCTTCTTGCAAGGGCTGCTGTGAAGGAAGGGAAGTATATTCAATCATTTCCTGAGTTTGGGCCAGAACGAATGGGAGCTCCAGTGTGCGCCTACACCCGGATAAGTGATAACCCCATCAACGTACACTGTGCGATCTACGAGCCAGATGTAGTCGCAGTCCTCGATTCAACCCTACTAAAAGCAGTTCGAACAACTGAGGGGCTTGATGAAGATGGTATTCTCATAGTGAACACGCGCGAGGGTCCTGCAGAACTCCGGAAACGCGTGGGTCTTCTTGGGCGAAGAGTCTGGACCGTTTCTGCAACAGACATCGCAGTCGAAATGTTGGGGCGCCCGATTGCTAACACAGCTATGCTCGGGACCGTAGCTCGTGCAACGGGGATTGTTGATCTGGAGAGTATGCGGGAAGCTGTAAATGAGAGGTTTCCGCTTAAATTGGCCGAGAAAAACGTTGAAGCCATGAAAAGGGCGTATAGAGAGGCGAGATCTGGATGAGCTCCAACAAGAAGAAAGGGTGGAAAGAGCTTCCAATCGCTGGCGTATGCTGGATGCCAAGTACAGAGTACCTCACTGGGGACTGGAGAACGTACAAGCCAGTGCTAAGTCCGGAAAAGTGCACCAAGTGCTTATTATGCCACCTCTATTGCCCAGATGGAGCCGTTCTCTGGAGCTCCAAGACTGAAGAGGTTACATTCGACTACGACCACTGCAAGGGATGTGGCATATGTGCCAACGAATGTCCGGTAGGAGCCATTGAAATGGTGCTTGAATGAAGGAGGATGAAAAGAGATGGCGTTAGTTAAACAGGAAGTGATTCCGCTTAATGGGGACGAAGCCGTAGCCTACGCAGTTAAGCAGTCAAACGTAGATGTAGTAGCCGCCTATCCGATAACTCCGCAGACCATAATTGTTGAGAGATTCAGCGAGTATGTACACGATGGAGAAGTAGATACAGAATTCGTGTGCGTTGAATCTGAGCATAGCGCCCTGAGTGCTTGTCTCACAGCGGCTGCCACTGGTGCAAGGGCTTTTACTGCGTCGGCATCAGCTGGGTTGGCGCTAATGCATGAAATCCTATACGTAACGTCAGGTTGCCGGGCACCAGTCGTCATGGCCATAACAAACCGAGCCCTATCGGCCCCGATCAACATCCACTGCGACCACGCAGACAGTATGGTGGAACGAGACGCATGCTGGGTGCAAATTTACGTTGAAAACTCGCAAGAAGCTTACGACTCAATCATACAAGCGTTCAGAATAGCCGAACACCAAGACGTGCTCTTACCAGTAATGGTGATGTTAGATGCTTTCTTCCTCAGCCACACGCTAGAGAGCGTTAAAGTGCTGCAAGATGAGACTGTCAACAACTTTGTCGGGACTAGGCAAATACCATTAGTAAGAACTCACGAAGACAGTCTAGCACCATTCAAGCTCGACCCAGAAAATCCCATGACAATGGGGCCCCTTGATCTATACGACTACTACTTTGAACATAAGAGACAACAACACGACGCGATGCAAAGAGCACCGCAAATAGTCAAACAGGTACATGATGAATATGGAAAGATAAGTGGACGTAGATATGGAAATGGGTTGATAGAATCCTACCGCCTTGAAGACGCAGAAATAGCAACGATATGTATCGGCTCAACGGCTGGTACAGTCAAAACCGTCGTAGACCAACTCCGCAATAGAGGAACAAAAGCTGGATTGCTCCGCCTACGCACCTACAGGCCCTTTCCACAAGACGACATAAAAAAAGCGCTGGAAAGCGTAAAGGCCATAGCGGTCATGGACAGAAGCCACAGCTTCGGCGCCCACGGAGGGCCGACATTTCATGAGATACGCCACATTCTTTACGATGCCCCAACACGTCCAAATGTGGTGGATTATATATACGGTCTTGGAGGAAGAGACATGCCACAGAACCTCATAGGCGAAATCTACAGAGACCTACAAAAGATACTCCGGGCAGACAAGGTTGAGAAGCCTGTGCGATTCATAGGGGTGAGATGATGAAGCAGGAAGTCAAAACGGGGGCGTCAGAATGGCGATTCACTACAAGAGAGCTCGCAGAAAAGTCTGAACTTCTGATGCCAGGGCATCGTGCATGCGCGGGATGCGGTCCAGCAATTGCATATCGCCAGATACTGAAAGCTACACGCGGCCCAGTGATAGCTACAAACGCCACGGGATGCATGGAAGTCGTGACTACCATCTATCCATACACCTCATGGAGAATACCTTGGATTCACACGGCTTTCGAAAATGTGGCGGCCAACGCATCTGGGATTGATGCAGCGCT
>JGI2173J19968_10000164_pt1 | contig 22095 bp, 22 predicted proteins | sample DeeMarSWOR136_30_FD_19968 | JGI IMG/M metagenome (IMG submission 19968) | reverse complement strand
GTGGCATATGGGATGAGCTCAGCATAGCTCATGCCCCACTCGTGCGAGAGGGAGAGCGCCGCCACCGTGGCAAAGACTAACATGAACAGGTGGTCGTAGAAGTGGCCGATGTTTAGAAAGACGAAGTGAATTCGATTTACCACGGCTGCTCCTGATGTTCCTCAACCGCGCGCGCGATTAACCATCCTCGTGAAAAGCAAGCTTCCACCACCTCATATGTACCTATGATAAGAGGACAAAATCAAGCCCTGTCTGAACCGCCTTGCCCTTGCAGACTAACGAGGAAGATTGAGAGAATGTGAAATGACAAATGAAGATGTGACCCCTACGTCCCCTCATCGGAAACTCCGGTATCCGATCTATGGAAATATTTCGCGAGCAATTGGTATATTTTTATCTACCGAAGAGATTTCGGTAAATCCAAATGGGAGTAAATTGAAGGGGAAAGGAGGAAGCGCAGCATGTCGAAGTCGGAAGATTATCTGAAGGAGGCATTTGCGGGAGAGTCCCAGGCAAACAGAAGGTATCTGACCTATGCAGCCAAGGCCGATCAGGAGGGTTACCCGCAGGTGGCCCGGATGTTCCGGGCGGCCGCGGAGGCTGAAACCGTCCATGCGCACAACCATTTGAAGGCCCTCAAGGGGATCCGGAGCACAAAGGAAAACCTGGAAGCTGCCATCTCCGGCGAGACCCACGAATTCAAGGCCATGTACCCCGAGATGATCGAGGCGGCCAAGGCCGAAGGGAATAAGGAGGCGGAGAGGACGTTCAGTTACGCCAATGAGGTGGAGAAGATTCACGCCCAGCTCTATACGAAGCTTCTCGATAGCCTCGGCACCTCCCAGGAGACATATCCCTACTACGTCTGCCCGGTTTGCGGATATACGGCGGAGAAGGAGGCCCCGGGCGTCTGTCCGGTGTGCGGGACTCAGGGGAAGATGTTCAAGCGAGTTGACTAACCCCTAATCCGACATGACGGGGCAGAGGGTTTGAGAGATCGGGTTGACCCGGTGTCATGCTGAGGCGGTCCCTTTGGACAAAGGAGATCAACGTGACGAAATCTAGCTCTAAAAAACGGCTGGTACTGGTTGGAGGGGGACATGTCCACCTCCTCTCCCTGAAGTCTACGGGACAATTCATCCGGGCAGGGGCCGAGGTTACCCTCATTGGCCCGGATCGCTTTCACTACTATTCGGGTATGGGCCCCGGCATGATTTCCCGCATCTACCGGCCCGAGGAGGTGAGGTTCGACGTTCAAAGCATGGTGGAATCCCGCGGTGGGAAGTTCATCAAGGGCAGGGTAGTTTCTTTCGATCCGGCCGACAGGAAACTCTTTCTTCAAGGAGGCGGGGAGATTTCGTATGACCTGGCCTCGTTTAATATCGGAAGTCACATACCCACGGATCGGATTCCAGGGGCTGAAGGGGAAGGAATTCCAGTAAAACCTATCCAAAACCTGGAATCGGCCCGGGAGGCGATTCTGGCAAAATCTCGAGAAGGGACCGCGAAGGTGCTTATCATCGGGGCCGGTCCGGCGGGGGTGGAATTGGCGGGGAACATTTGGAGGTTCGGACAAAGTGAGAACGTCCGTGCTGAGATCACCCTGGCAAGTTCCCGAGCCCGAGTTCTCCCGGGTTTTCCTGAGAGGGCCAGTCGGATAGCCCAGCAGTCCCTCTCAGGGCGGGGGGTGAAGATTCTCTCGGACTTCCGTGTCGTATCCATGACCCATGGGATTGCCCACTCCCAATCCGGGCAGGAGGCCTCTTACGATGTGGCCATCCTGACCGTGGGCATCGTTCCCCAACCGATCTTCGCCGATTCGGGGGTCGAGTCCTCAGAGGACGGGGCCCTCTTGGTAAATGACTATCTCCAGAGCACGAGTAACCCCGATATTTTCGGAGCGGGGGATTGTATCGCGCTCAAGGGAAAGCGATTGGATAGGGTAGGGGTCTATGCCGTGCGGGAGGCGCCGATTCTGTTTCGAAATCTCTTGGCCACGGTCAAGGGGGAACCCCTTAAGGCATTTAAGCCCCAAGAACGTTACCTCCTTATCTTCAACCTGGGGGATGGATCAGGCCTTTTTGTACGGGGGTCTTGGATTTGGAAGGGCCGATTGGCTTTTGCCTTCAAGAACTATCTGGATACGAGTTTCATGGCGAAGTTTCAAGTTTCGGGGGAGAAGGGGTAGCAACCCAGGAGGAGCGGTCATGAAATTCTTGGACCTATTCAGCCATGTGAAGGCCATGAGTTCCGATGAGGCCAGGAAATGGCTCGAGGAGAGACCTGACGGGTCATACACCTTGTTGGACGTCCGGGAGCCCGAGGAATACGAAGGGGGACACATTCCCGGGGCAACGCTCATTCGGCTTTCAGAACTTCCCGACCGGCTCTCGGAGATCGACCCTCAAAAGCCCGTGCTGACCTACTGAAAGGCCGGAGGCCGCAGCCGGTCGGCTGCAAACCTACTATCGAACCGGGGAATTGATGCCACATCGATGGCGGGGGGGATTGATGCCTGGAACGGCCTCGTTTCCAGGGCGGAGGTCGACCAGGGAATTTACCTCGTCGAAGGAGGCGAAGCCCCAGAAGAGGTGATATCGTTGGCCTACGGCTTGGAAGAGGGGGCTCATCGATTCTATCGGTGCCTTTCCGGGCAGTCCGCCGGTAGTGAAGCCAGAGACCTCTTTGAAAAGCTCGCAAAGGCGGAAATTCAGCACAAGGAGAAACTATGGGATCAATACAAAGCAGTGACGGGAAGTCCCGCGACACGAGAGTCCTTTGAATCCGGTATAGTCGTCAAAACCATGGAGGGAGGGAAAGCCGCGGATCAGGTGCTGGCCCAATATCCGGATTGGATTCACGATGCTCGCGAAGCCCTGCAGCTGGCCATGTCCCTGGAGACTGATGCCTTGGACCTCTACCTCCGAATGGCGCAAAAAAGCCAGAACGAGGAGACGAAGGCGGTCTTTTACGACCTCGCTGATGAGGAGAAAACACACCTCCGACAGCTGGGGAAGTTCCTTCGAGGGGAATTATCCCCTGGATAATGAAGCATGGGAAGGCCCGGATTTCGGTCCCGCAAGGAAAGGAGGATATCCCTATGGCCTTTTCAATCGAACACGTTAGCATCCGGTGTCGGGATCTTGAGACCTCCCTTGATTTTTTTCGACGGATGTTTGGGGCAGAGGTCATGTTAAGGCGAGAGCTTGATGAGTCCAGAAAAATCGTTTATCTTCGAATAGGCGATAGCATGCTTGAACTCATGGAGATGGGCCCCGCGTCCGAGCCCGTGGATCCGAGGGAACACTATGGAGTCCACCACATCGGGATCAAGGTCGACGATTTTGAGTCCGTGTACCAGGACCTTGAGGCCAAGGGGGCCGATTTCATCGACGAACCCTTTGAGCCAACTCCCGGAATTCGCTTGGTTTTCTTGAGGGAGCCCAACGGGGCTGTCATCGAGTTAGCCCAGAGAGACCCCAAGGTCCTTGAGGATGCAATGGCCAAGGGGGCCGTTAGGTGGTAGTGCTTCGGGTTGCAATGATTGGGAAACTAGGTTGTTAATATATATAGTGCGGCGACGTACCACCCAAAGGAGGGGATATGGCAAGGAGGAAGGGGTTCACCAGGCGGGAGTTCATTAAGGGCGTCACTACAGCTGGGGTATTGGCCTCCCTAAGCGGAGCGATCGGCCCCAGATCCGCCTTCTCTCAAGGGGGTAAGTCGCGAATTTTTCGCGTAGACCAGTGCCCGGTACATGACGGGCAGCTTCGTCACGTGGGCCTCGACACCTTGCTGGACCTGCTTGCGGAAAACGGGGTGGAATTTTACCGAACCGACAGCGATCATCCCTGGGGAGGACCTAACGGTATCATCGATAGGGACGACGTAGTACTCATCAAAGTAAACTGCCAGTGGAAGTGCCGCGGGACAACGAACACCGACGTCTTGCGAGGATTGATTCACCGAATTCTTCAGCACCCCGAAGGCTTCAACGGCGAGGTGGTCATCTTCGAAAACGGCCAGGGCGAGGGGAGCTTCGATGGCGATCCCAATTCATGGGGATGGTATGCTCCTTGGCCCCAAATAGATAATGGTGTCTACGTAAACGCCGAGCAGGAGACCGTCCTTACCGTGGATTACTTGGTAAACACCGTTTTTAAAGACTATCCCGTAAGCTCCTACCTTCTCGATCCCATCCGATCCGACTTCATCTTAGATTCGGATCACTCGACCGATGGCTACCGAATGGTGTCAGATGCTTCCTACCCCTGCTTTACCACCACGGGAGGACACCGGATAGAGTTGCGCGAGGGAATCTGGAACGGGTCAGGGTACGACGCCAACCTCAAGCTCATCAACGTCCCCGTCCTGAAGACCCATGACGGTACCGGCATCACGGGCGTTCTAAAACATTGCTACGGGATACTTTCGATGGCTGACGGCCATTACGACATCCGTCACTACAACGAATCGGGGACGCAATGCGGGAAAATGTGGAGCCTCGTGAGAATTCCCGATTTAAACATGCTCGATTGCATCTGGGTAAGCCATGAGATGTTACGTGGCTACCCTCCGTCGGCGACTCTTCGCACCAATATTCTGCTCGCCGGGATCGATCCGGTGGCGTTGGATTACTATGGTAGTAAGCACGTCCTCTTGCCGCTCGGTGGTAGCAGAGCGTATAGGCACGATCCCGATTCGTCTCCTGGCCTCATAAATCACCTCACTGGCGCGCAAGACTTCATCAACGCCAGCGGCGGAATTGGGGGTGAACCTACCCGCATGGGAGATGATAATATTGAAGTCTTCTCGGCGTCGGCCGGTGGTAGCGTGATTACTGGCGACGGGGGCGGCGGAGGTGGTTGTTTCATCGCAACAGCAGCCTACGGGTCGCCTATGGCAAGGGATGTGAGGGCCTTGAACACGGTTAGAGACCAGTACCTTTTGAGGAACTCCTTGGGGAGAGCGTTCGTTTCCCTTTATTACAGACATGGCCCGAAGCTGGCAGACCTTATCTCAAAACGTCCTTTCCTGAAAAGCATTGTGAGAACTGGTCTTCGTCCCTTGATCTTGGCTAGTAGAGCAGTGAGCCGAACAAAATAAGTTCGGAAAAAAGTGGCGGATTTCTCCCTAACATAGCCAGGCCTTTTTTCTTGCCAAGTTTCTTCCGTTCTGTTATCCTATTCACTATCGATAAAGCCAAACCAGCCTGGGAACTGGTCGTTCTTTATCCCTCTGGGGCCATTGATCCATGAGAGGAATTCGAGATATTCGGGATAAGCGGAGATTTCCTCGGTTTTCCGCAACGGAACCGGCCTCTTGTGTGCGCTACGGGAGACAGATGACGATGCGAACCCTCGATATCAGCATGGGTGGATTAAAGCTGGAGGCCAATTTCAACTTGGGGGCTGGTGAGTTAATAGACTTTGCCATTCTTACGGATGGGGACAGAATTCAGTGCAAGGGAAGGATCCTTGAAGTCGAGGAATCGAGAAACAAGGTTCAGGCGAGGGTGCAATTTACTCCCACCTCGGATTGGGAACACGGGAAATTGTCCAGATATCTTCACGCCGTTGCTCGAAAGCCCCTTCGAGGAGGGGCGATGAGCGACTCAAGGTCATCACTATTGGGCACGACGAGGCATGCGATGAGGAGGGGGGTCGAGTTGCTCACGGGCATGTTCAAGGAGAAGAGCGAAGACAGGAAGTTGCAGATGGTAAATTCATGGTTGGCATTACTGACGGATATGGAGAGAGCGGTAATCATCCTCCGGTTTGGCTTCAACGGAGAGGATATACAAACGCCGGAATCCATCGGGGCGCGCTTTGGCCTGCCCCCGGAGGCCATATGTCAAATTGAAGCGGAGGCCACAGAGAAACTACACAGGATGAGCCAAAAAAGGGAGGTCGACCTGGACGACGTAATATGAGCTGTTGGCGGAGGCGAGTTCTTCGCCCCTCTTAGGGGTTCATCCCTCTGCAATTTCCCCTCCTTATCTCCTCGATCAATTCATCAAGTTCGAGATACGTATCGTAAGAATATTTGCTGTGGCAATGCAGGTCGATTCTCATGGGAAGGAACTCAGCCGAACAGATGGCACGAAACCAGATGGTCCGAAAACACGGGTTGTAGAGTCGGCCTCTCGCGGCGGCACACATCCATCACACTTTGGCAGCGAGGATGAAACGGACAACCCGCGGGCAATTGAATCGGCGTCGGAACCTCCCCTTCGATTTTCGCCACCTCCTCGAACTCAAGTCGGTCGAGGGACGGGATGGCTGAAAAGAGGAGCTGGGTGTATGGGTGGCGGGGATCGGCGAAGATTTCCTCGGTTTCGGCGTTTTCGACGATGAACCCCAGGTACATGACCGCCACCCGCGTGCTGATGTGCTTAACAACGCTCAGGTCGTGCGAAACGAAGAGATAGGTCAGACGGAATTCCTCTTGCATTTCCATCATGAGGTTCAGTATCTGGGCTTGAATGGAGACATCCAGGGCGGAGATGGGTTCGTCGGCGATGACCAGTTCAGGTTCGGCCGCCAGGGCACGAGCGATCCCGACCCGCTGGCGTTGCCCTCCGGAGAACTGGTGAGGGTAACGGCTGGCGAAGGCCGGATCCATGCCTACCTTGGCAAGGAGTTCCAAAACCCTGTCGTTCATTTGGCGGCCTTTGGCGAGGCCATGGATTTTCATGGGTTGGCCGATGATATCCATAACCTTCTTGCGGGGATTGAGGGACGAAAAGGGGTCCTGGAAGATCATCTGGATTCGCTTTTGAAACGGGTGTCGCCTATACCCGGTCAGGCTGCTGATCTCTTTGCCATCGTACCAGATCGCGCCTGCAGTGGGCCGATGGAGCCCGAGGAGGGTTTTTGCCAGGGTCGATTTTCCGCACCCGCTCTCGCCCACAAGGGCCAATGTCTCGCCCCGATGGATCTCCAGGCTGACGCCGTTGACGGCGTGGACCACTTGATGCAGGAGCCGCAGGCGCCCCCGCTTAAGTGTGATTTTCTCGAAGATGTTCTTCTGGATGGGGAAGTGTTTGGTCACTTCCTCGACCCGCAAAAGGGGGGTTCCATCGGGGGTGAGTCTCACTATGACCTCCTGATGCAGGCCACCCAGTGGTTCGGGGAAACCTCCTCCAAGTGGGCTCTGAGGTGACATCCATCGGATCCCTGCTCACAACGGGGCAAAAAGGGACAGCCTTCGGGCATATCGATCAGATTCGGCATCATCCCCGGGATCTGATCGAGCCGTTTCCGCCTCTGTTGCCGCCCCGGGATTGAGCGGATAAGGCCTTGGGTATATGGGTGGAGCGGACTCCTGATGATCTCTGTTTTGGGGCCCTTCTCGACGAGTCGGCCCGCGTACATGACACAGATGGTGTCACAGAATTGCCCTACCAGGGCGATGTCGTGGGTGATGAGAATCATGGCCGTTTGCCTGTGCTTGACTAGGTTGCGCATCAGGGATAAGACCTGGGCCTGGATTGTGACGTCCAGGGCAGTGCTGGGTTCGTCTGCGATGATGAGCGCTGGGTTGGAGGAAGTGGCAATGGCGATGACTACCCGTTGGCGCATGCCCCCGGAGAATTGGTGAGGGTAATCGTCAATTCTATCATCGGGTGAGGGGATGCCGACGCTGCGGAGCAGGTCAATGGCCCTATGCCGTGCCTCCTTCAGGCTCATATTTTGGTGGAGGAGCAGGGCCTCCACGATTTGCTGCCCGATGGTGAAGACCGGGTCCAGCGAAGTCTGCGGATCCTGGAAGATCATGGCAATCCGATTCCCACGGATCCTTTCCATCTCTTTTTCCGACTTGGCGAGCAGGTTCTGGCCCTCGAAGATGATCTCCCCGGCAACGATCTTCCCGGGCTCGTCGATCAATCGGAGAATGGAAAAGCCGGTGATGGATTTGCCCGCGCCGGATTCACCCACCAACCCGAGAATCTCCCCTTTCCTCAGGGAGAAGCTGATATCATCGACGGCTTTGACGACGCCCCTCCGGGTGAAGAAGTAGGTCTTCAGTCCGGATATCCTAAGGATTTCGTTGTTAGCGGCACCCATCATCTCTTCAGCCTTGGGTTGAGGACGTCCCTGAGCCGGTCACCCAGGAGGTTGATCCCGAGCACGATCAAGATCAAGCCAAACCCGGGAAATACCGATATCCACCAATAGCCGCTAAAAAGAACCTGATAACCCTGGTAGATCAATGAGCCGAGGGATGGTTCCGTTATGGGCACACCCAGCCCAAGGAAACTCAGGGTAGACTCCAGGATGATGGCGTTGGCGATCCTGACGGTGCCGATGACGATTATGGGGGCCATGATGTTGGGCAGGATTTCCCGGAGCATAATGCTCACCGAGGATACCCCGACGGCCCGCGCCGAATCGACGTAGTCCTTCTCCCGCTCGGAGAGCGTGCTGCCTCTGGCCGTCCGGGCGTAAAAGACCCAGTTGACCACGCTGATGGCGACGATGATCTTGAAAAGCCCTTGGCCCCAGAGGGCCATGATCACAAGGGCGATGAGAATGGCCGGGAATGAGAGCTGGATGTCGGCAATCCGCATGATCACGGCATCGGGTTTTCCGCCCATATAGCCGGCCATAAGCCCCATCAGGGTCCCGAACAGCGCCGACAGCAGGGTACTCATCAGGCCAACATAGAGGGAAATGCGCAGGCCATAGAGGATAGCGCTGAACATACACCGTCCCTGACCATCGGAGCCGAGCATGAAGGTTTGGTAAGCCCACTCGTTAAAGATGGTTGGCCCCCTGTAGCTGTTTTGGAGGAAGAGCTGCTTGAGGTCGTATGGGTTTTGCGGGCTAACCAATGGGGCCAGGATAGCAGCCAGCAGACATATCACGGTTATCCCCGCGCCGATGAGGCCCGACTTGCTCTCCTTAAATTCCTGCCAGAATTCCGACTGTGCCGCGCTGAACATGGCAGCAATCCCCCTCAGCTCAACCTGATCCGGGGGTCGAGGAAGGTGTAAATGATGTCGACAATGAGGTTCAGGAACACGAAAATCAGGGAGACCACGAGCAGATAGGCTAACACCACCGGCTGGTCGAGGTTGTGAATGGAGTCGATGACCAGCTTTCCCATGCCGGGCCAGGCGAAGATGCTCTCCGTGACGATGGCAAAGGCTATGATGTTACCCAGTTGCAGGCCGACAATGGTCACAACCGGGATCAGGATGTTCTTGAGGGCATGGATGAAGACGATACGCTTCTCAGAAAGGCCCTTGGCCTTGAGAAACTTGATGAAATCCTGCAGCAAGACCTCCATCATGCCGGCCCGGACCAAACGGATGATGAGGGCAAGCTGGAAGATGGCAATGGTCAGAGACGGCAAGATGAGGTGAGTGAAACCGCTTGCGGTGATAAAGCCGAGGCGCATTCCCCAAATCACTGCCGTCTCGCCGCGGCCAGAGGATGGCAACCACCCCAATATGACCGAGAAGATCATGACCAGCATGATCCCGAGCCAGAAGACGGGAAGCGATATACCCAGGAGGGATCCGGACATGATCGACTTGGACAAGAAGGCTTTGGGCCTAATGGCCGTGACGATTCCTGCGGGTATGCCCATCAAGACGGCAAGGAACATGGCAAAGAGAGCCAGCTCCAGGGTGGCTGGAATACGCTCAACGACAAGGTTAATGGCCGGCTGGTTGAAGATAAATGAGGTGCCCAGGTCCCCACGAAGGGCGTTCTTGAGAAAGGTGGCGTACTGGGCGTGAAAGGGCTTATCCAGGCCGAGGTGGTGCCGGAGCTGCTCTGCCTGGAGGGGCGTGGCCTCAGGGGGAAGGAGGAGTTCTACCGGATCCCCGCTGTGGTACATAATGACGAAGACGACGAAGGTGACGCACAGGATAACGATAATGCTCTGGAGTAATCTCTGGATGAGATAGCCCAGCATGGGACCTCTCAAGCGCGGTGGATCGAGCCGAGGGCGAAAACCCTCGGCTCGATGTCAGCTCACTTCGGCCAGGCAAAATCGCGGTAATAGAAGTAGTGATCCGCCCGCGGCTTCCAGGCAATCTTCTTCGAGATTGCATAGAGGTCAACCTGGAAGTGCAACGGGATGAACGCCTGATCCTCCAGCAGGGCGATCCGCTGGGCTTCGATCATGGCTTTCAGCCGTTCCTCGGGAACAACTGTTGCGGAGGCCGCTTCGACGAGTTCGTCCACCTTCGGGTTTGAGTAGCGGCCGCGGTTGTAACGGCCGTAGCCTTTCTCCTTGTCATAGGTGTGGGCGATGCCGTCCAGGAAAGCGCTGGCGTCCCCGTCGCCGCAGGACCAGCCGATGAGGAAGAAGCTCGTCTCCCGGCGATCGGTCATTGGGAAGAAGGTGGCCTTGGGGATAGCGTTCACCTTGACGGTGATACCGATCTTCGCCAGGCTCGAAGCTATTGCCTGGGCTATCTTCTCATCGTTGACGTAGCGGTCGTTGGGCGAATCAAAGGTGACCGTGAATCCATTGGGATAGCCGGCCTCGGCCAGGAGCCCTTTGGCCTTTTCCGGGTTATAGGCCGGTCGTTTGATGGTCTCGTCATAACCGAAGACGGCGTTGGGGTAAAACTGTCCCGCGGGAAAGGCGAATTTGTTCATCACGTGCTCGACGATGGCATCCTCATCGATGCCCAGGTAGATCGCCTTCCTCACCCGCACGTCCATTAAGGGGTTCTTCCCCGTGGAGGTCTGAACTTTGGGACTATTGGCCCGATCGTGGTCCATCTGGAGGTAGATGAGCCTCAGCCCCGGCCGTGAGACCACCTGGACTTTTTTGTTGGCCTTCACGCGATCCACGTCCCGGACGGGTAAGTCGTCGATGACGTGCACTTCAGCGCTCAAGAGGGCAGCTGTTCTCGTGGCGTCGTTCGTCAGCGGTCGAATGAAGACTTTCTTGATCTTCGGGGCGCCACCCCAGTAATTCTTGTTCCCAACCAAGGTCAAATGGTCGCCCTTAACCCACTCCTGGACGATATATGGGCCGGTACCGTTTTCGTGGGTGGGAAGGTAATCATCCCCATGGGCCTCAACGAATTTCTTGGACAGGATTACCACCTGGGCGAGCTTCCGCGGGAGGATCCCGAAGGGCTTCTTGGTGGTAACCTTCACCGTATGGGGATCAATAACCTCGACCTTGTCAACCTGGCTGACGGTGGCTTTGAAGCCGGATCGCTCCCAGTTCTTACACCGTTCGATGGAGAATTTGACGTCCTCAGCGGTGAATGGATCACCATTGTGGAACGTGACCCCTTTGCGAAGATGAAAGATCCAGGTGAGGTTGTCCGGGTTTTCCCACTTGGTGGCCAGGGCCGGCAGCACCTTTAACTCGCTGTCGAATTGCACCAACCCGTCGTGCACGTTGCGATTGAGGGAGTTGGTCGGGGTCTCGTTGTGGAAGTAGGGATCAAGGGACCGAGGTTCCGAGGATCGCCCGACAATGAGGGTTTTTTCGGCGGAGTCTGCCTCGTTGGATCCCATGAGTCCCATCCCAACCACGACCATGAGAACAATGATTCCGAGGGTTTTGAACTTCATAGTGCTCCTCCTTTCTTGGATGGTTTTGGTTTATCTTCAACCACGAGCCGGCCCATAGGCTCTCACCCTTTCACCGTGGCGAGGAACTCCGAGAAATCGGCGCCCAGTATCAGGCCGATGAGTTTGCACCGCTCAAACAAGCTCTCGGTGAAAATGTATTCCCTCTCGCTGTGGCCGTAATTTCCGTATGGGCCGAGCCCGTCAACGGTGGGCACGTCGAGGTTAGAGGTGAAATTGCCGTCGCTAACACCGCTGTTATGACCATGGCGTAACCGCCATCCGTTCGGGGCGACGAGCTTCTTCAGGATTACGAACAGGTGCTGCGAGGCTGGGGTTGCCATCATGGGGGGTCTGCCGATGCCGCCTTCGATCTTCGTGTGGGTTCCAGGGGTGTAAGAGGTTTGGGCCACCTCTTTGATCCTCTGGATGGCCTTATCCCCCTCGCGCTCATTTCTGAACCTGAGATCAATGCTCGCGGAGGCAAAGGGTGGCACGACGTTCCGTGCCACTCCCCCCTCGATGGTGCCTATACAGACGCTAATGCCCTTTTTCAGGTCGGTGATCCCTTCCAAGGCCAAGATCTTGTGGGCCAGCTCCCTGATGGCGCTTGCTCCCTCATTGAGCCTGCATACGTGAGCCGCACGGCCTCGAACGGTGAGGGCGAACCTGGCCGCCCCGGAGCGGGCTGTCACCACGGTCCAGCGGGTTAATGCCGGCTCCATGATCAGTACGAAATCGGACCTTCTCGCCTCAGCCTCAATGTAGGGCCTCGACGAGGGAGATCCGACCTCCTCGTCCGAATTGATAATGACGGTAACCCTATTGGGAAAAGTCCCGTTGGTCTTCAGGAGGGACTCGAGACCATAGATCAGACAGACCAATCCCCCCTTCATGTCTAATACACCGGGCCCGAAACACTTGTCCCCGCGTTGTTTGAATAAGAGGTGAGGCCCTTCTGGAGGAAAAACGGTATCGGCGTGTCCGATGACGAGGACTTTCGCTCCAGGGGCCGGTGGGCTCATGGCTATGAGGTGGGAGCCGAAGTTCTTCTCACTCCTCCGTGTGCTCGTAAATCCCATAGAGTCGAGGGAGGCCTGGCATATATCTATAACCCGGCTGACGCCATCGGGATTTCTCGTGCCACTTTGGATGTTTACCAGTCTCTCAAGATACCATAAGATCCTCGGCCTCAATTGATCGATCACTGCGTTGAGCTCGTTGGGTTGCACCGCATCCTCCTCGTCCCGAATCGGCATGAAAACAACCCTCCCCTTAATAGCACAATGGCGAACAAAGTCAAATGATTTGTGAAGGAATCTTCGAACTCTGTCTCGGTTACTGTGAATTTCCTCGTTACAATTTGGTATAGTTTACTAATGTCTGGGAAATTGGTGCCATCTTAAGATGCTCATTGGAGGTGATAGCATGGATTTTACGAGGAGAGAAATGATGAAGGGTTTTGGCATGGCCAGCATGGGTTTAGGGCTCGGCGGTTTATACGGCACGGCCTGGGCCTCAGGAAAGAAAGAGGGAGGGCCTGCCGCCCAGGGGGAATGCAAGCTCCTTCCGCTTCCCTATCCCAGTGATGCCCTGGAGCCGTGGATCGATAAAGAGACCGTGACCATCCACCATAACAAACATCACGCCGGATACGTCAAGAATTTCAATAAAGCCTTGTGGAAGTTATCGGAAGCCAGGGAGTCAGGCGATTATGACCTGATCAAGCACTGGTCACGGGAGCTTGCCTTTCAGGGGTCCGGGCATGTCCTGCATACCCTCTACTGGACCAATATGTCGCCCAGTGGGGGAGGAGAACCCAAGGGTGAACTCCTGGAGGCGATGCAGAGGAGTTTTGGGGGAGGCGACCGATTTAAGGCACAATTCGCCGCTGCCACCAATGCCGTTGAGGGAAGTGGGTGGGGAATCCTGGCCTTCGAGCCCTTCAGGGGTTATCTCGTGGTCCTTCAGGCGGAAAAGCATCAGGACCTGACCATCTGGGGTGTCTACCCCTTGTTGGTGTGTGACGTTTGGGAGCACGCCTACTATCTCAAATATCAAAATCGACGTGCTGAGTACGTGAAGAACTTCTTCAACCTTATTCATTGGCCTGAAATTGAAAATCGCTATAAGATGGCAAAGGGACTTGTGAGATACAGGTAATACAGGGATTTATGGGTCTGTAGTCATCATTATGGCAAAATGGACCGGGAGAGGAAGAGATCAATGACTCATTGGAAATGTTCCAACTGCGAATATACCTTTGAGGCCGAGGCCCCACCAGAGAATTGTCCTTCCTGCAAGCAGGCTTGTACCTTCAGCGACGTGACATGCTACATTCCGGAGTGCGGGGGGCCGGGGAATATCGACCCAAGGCTGGTGGGCAAAGGGGAAAAGCCCGCCAGTGATTGATGGAAGAGGTCCCTTGCCCGGTATCCCCCTCCTTCGTGATCGAGGCGGCTGTGCGGCCTTTTCAGCGGATCTCTGTAGCATTCTGAAAACGAGCTCTGAGCGGATTGCGGTTCTGCGGTGTTGCAGTCGGAAAGGCGAAAGAGGTTAGAGGTTGGAGGCGGAAGGGAAAATGTCAAAGTTCAAAATCCAAATGACAAATGGCGATGAGTTGGTTGGTTGCATTAGTTTGATTGGTTTTATTGGTTAAAAATGGAAAGTTCAAATGACAAATGATGGGGTCCGAAACACGAGCACGAAAACGATCCTCTAACGCGGTCTGCCGTCCGTCGTCTTCGGTCCTAATCATTACGAACACGAACAACGGACACGGACACGAAACAAGAACACGAACACGAGAGGCAATGTCAAACTTCAAAGTAGGGTCGTTAGAAGGAGAGGTAGACCTTGCTGAAACTCTTTAACTCACTTGGCAAGAGGATAGAGCCATTTCAACCGGTAAACGCGAAGGTGGTCAACATGTTCACCTGTGGCCCATCGATCTACCAGAGGGCTCATATCGGAAACTTCAGGACTTTTCTCTTTGAGGATGTCCTGGTTCGGTATTTGGAATACTCGGGTTACACGGTCAAGAGGGGGATGAACTTCACGGATATCGAGGACAAGGCGATCAAGGAGGCCGATCAGAAAAAGATGACCGTGAAAGAGCTCACCGAGAGGAATATCGAGGAGTTCTTGGGGGAAATGAACCTCGTGAGGATGAAGGTACCGGATTACCTCCCCAGGGCTTCTGAGGCCGTTGAGGGCGCCGTGGAGATTATAGAACGCCTCCTCGACCGTAAGATCGCATATTGGCAGGGTGGAAATATCTACTTCGAACCCTTGAAATTCCCGGGATTTGGAGAGCTCTATGGGCTTGATATGACCAAATGGCCTGCCAAGAAGAGGCGGTTTCACCGGGATACCTATCCGGGAATGCAGTGGAACCTGGGCGACTTCATCCTCTGGCACGGATGCAGAGAGGGGGACTCGGTTTGCTGGGATACGAGGATCGGGAAGGGGAGGCCATCCTGGAACATCCAGGATCCCAGTATGATCAGCAAGCACTTTCAGGAGACCCTTTCCATTTATTGTGGCGGGTTTGACAACCTCTTTCGACACCACGACTACACCCGGGCAATCCTTGAGTCGATACGACCGTATCCCATGGCGAAGTTTTGGCTGCACTGTCATCACCTTCACGTGAATGGCCAAAAGATGTCGAAGAGCAAGGGGAATATCTACTATACGGATACGCTGCTGGAACACGGATACGATATCGGTGAAATACGGTTTTTCCTCATCTATGGCCATTATCGTGAAACGCTCAACTATTCTGATAAGAACATGCGCTCGGCAGCGGATAAGCTGAGAGCATTCAGGGAGATGGTCAACGCGGTAAAGGGTAGGGTAGCCCAGGGGACTAAGCCTGCCGCAGAGGCAGTCCAGAGAATTGGGCGAGTCTTCGCCGAGCGGATGGACGACGACCTGGATGTAAGGGGAGCCATCGACGGCCTCCATGGGGCATTAGCCGAACTTGAGCTTGAAGATCTGAAGCCCGCTGATGCTTCGGCAATCGTGAAGGCCCTGAAGGAAATTGACGGGGTCCTGGAGGTTATCTTTTAATCTGCAGAGGAGCCTTAAGGTTCATTCTCACAACTCTATAACAGACGTCACGACGTCGCCTTACAGCCCGATTCTTGACTTGGTTGACGAATTGTGATTGAAACATATGACAGCTCCATCTCAAAGGGTTCTATCGACCGCATATTCATTGGGCCAAATTCAGGTGAGCACATGAAGCCTAAGATTGGAAATCTCAAGCAGATTGGCGTGGTACATTCACCATACCGTGAGCGAAAGGATGCCCCTTTCCAGGGAAAGCATGCGAACGATGAGAGCACACTCGAAGTATTCGAGGATTACGAACCCGCGCTCCTTGACATCGATCGGTGCTCGCACCTCATAGTGCTCTACTGGCAGGACAGGGCTGACAGGAAAATTCTCCGTACGCGCACGCCGTGGGGGCCGGAAATCCATGGCGTGTTCGCCACGCGTTCGCCTAACCGTCCTAACCCGATAGGCCTTTGTGTGGTCGAACTTTTGCAGCGTGACGGGCCTTTTCTCAAGGTCAGGGGAATGGATGCATTGGAAGGATCGCCCTTGATAGACATCAAGCCTTACTCGTCTGAAGTGGACTGCGTTCAAGATACCGTCATCGGCTGGCGCAAATGATAAGATTGTTGCGATCAAGCCTGAATCTGAATATAACAAGGTGAATTCAACACCCTCTATTGGCACGCCCAATTCCTTTGATGCGCGTTAGAGGCATGCCATATAGGCCCTTTCTTTTTCAAGGCCTGCATAGCCTCCCTTTGAAAAATACATGGGCGGAATCGACCCGGGGATCACACTGCCGTGGTCTGAGCAATGCCACTTTTTATTGTCTCATTATTCCGTTACAAGAAACGCCTTCCGAATACCTGTCAAAATATCCAGCGTTGGTATTGAGCTGTGGTTTGACGATGGATATACTAGGTGTCAGCACCACGGATAGTTAGTTCTTGACTCTTGACGGGTTTCAATGAAATTGAATATATGGAAATCTTTTCATTGCAGGGGGTAGCGGATGAAGGGACTGAGTACTCATGAAATTATGGAAATCGCTCTGGAATTAGTTGGATGGGCTGAAATCCCTGCTGATTCGGGCGTCCATGTTCCCGGCAAAGATATCAGGAGACTCATCTTCACCATGGATGCTAACGTCGGCCTTCTCCACATGGCGAAGCAGCTGGGATACGACGCTGTGGTGGGCCATCATCCATGCGGCGTGCTTCTGAAAAGGGGAGATGTCTATCGGAGACATATCGATCTTTTGGAGGAGCACGGAATACCGAGGGAAAAGGCAATGAAGTCCCTGGCGGAATCCATTGAGGCCGCGGTACGCCGGATCGAGAATAAACGTTTTCGCATGTTATACTACGAATCCCCCAATCAAACGGTGCTTGAGGTCGATGCCGCCAGGATGCTTAACCTTCCATTTATGAATGTTCATAACCCTCTCGATGAAAAGGGGAGGAGAATCCTCCAGTCAAAGATGGACGAAGCTGTTGTGAAGAACCCCCACTTGAAGCTGCGAGATGTCCTGAAATTGATAGAGGAGTTGCCTGAGGCACGGTATGCAAGGGATGTATACGGAATATCGCCCCATATATCCATTGGACAACCCAGTGCTGAAGCTCCAAAGGTGGTATTCGTTCATGGCGCCCTATCGGCACCCCACGCCGAAATCGTGAAGTTTTACTGGGAGAACGGGTTCAAAACCGTCATCGCCCTTCACGGCGAGTTCGAGACCCTGGAGGAGTTGAGGAAGGGAAGTCAAGGGAATTTGATCCTCACAGGGCATTTTCTGGGCGATTCCTTGGGGATGACCTCCTTCATTCACGCCCTACGCGAAAAAGGCGTGGAGGTTGTCTGTATGGGAGGTATCATCGATGTTCAAGGTGCGGGATACTGACATCCTGTGCGTTTTCGAACTTCCTGGCCCATTGAAATCGTTCTTATCATCGGATCCCCAGCTTGAAGAGGGTAATGCTCCCCAGGAAATAGAGGGCGATTAAGGAGATGGATCCCCAGCCAATTCTCCAAGGGACTTTCTTGGCCCTATAGATGAGATCCATAATGACGATGTTGGTCATTACGATCCCGAGGACAGCCGTTAAAATGTGGTTCGGCGAGACATTGGCCAATATGGCCCCTTTGGTGAAAAAAATGTCCGCCACGGGAATGATGGCGATGTTAAAGATATTGCTACCCAAGAGGTTTCCGATGGCCATATCAAAGGCCCCCATTCTGACCAGCGGAATTCCCACGGCAAGTTCCGGAAGCGATGTCACGACGGCGAGCATGAAGCTCCCGATGAAGGATTCCCCCCAACCCGTGGTTTGGGCAATGGCATCAGCCGTGACCGTAAGCCACAACCCAGCACCCACGATGGCAAGGGCGCCGATGCCGAAAAAGATGTAGGCCGATTTCCCATCCTCAACTCCCCCCGATTCCCGGACGTGAGGGCCACTCTTAAGGGATTGTACCGTCTCATGGCGGTAGAGGATCTTTATCCCCAAGGCATAGATCAGAATGAGGACTACGCTCTCAAGTCCCAGAAAACCGAGGTTGAAACTCAATCCGAGGCCGATGGAGAGGATGGCCAATCCCGAGAGCAAAATTCCGAGGCTTGCAGCAAGAACATGGCTCGGTGAGAGCAAGTCGAGGATAGCCCCCCTCCCCTGAACGATATCGAAGATTGCGATCAGGAGAAGGTTAAAGAGGTTACTTCCGAAGACATTGCCGATTGCTAGATCAGGCGCTTGGACAACCGAGGTAGAAGTGACGCAAACAGTCAACTCCGGGAGTGAAGTGACCGTGGAGAACAAGATGATTCCCAGGAAGGTTTGGCCGAGCCCGGTTCTCCTTGCGATCTGGTCTCCATAGCGGGATAACTTATACCCGGAGACTATTATGATCCCGGAGGCTATGGCAAATTGGGCCCAGATCATCCTTGCCCTCGAGGTCCTTTGGAATTAGAGGAACACTACATCAGTTGATTGCCCCCGTCAACCGGGGCGGATATGAAAGCCAATAGCCCGTGGAAGGCGAGCATGAATAGGGAGGTATTCCCCAGGACTCCGAATAGGTCAGGAGCATTGATGCAAATGGAGAAGGAAGATTCTTCAACTTATGAATAAACAAGTCAATAAAGTCTGATAGTTAATAATTATTATCTCGAAATAACATGAATATCTATCTTCGGCTTCCATTGACATGGATCATCCAAAGATGGTTAATTTCCCAATGAAATCAGGCGCCCAGTACACTGGGAGGAGGGGTTGGAGTGAAAATGCTTGAAGCCACCAACAGGGCTCTCGGCACCTGGTTCATCGAGGGTTTTGACGATACGGATAATAACAAGATCCGGATTCAGCACGGGCTCGTAGCTGGATGGGTTTCCATCGCCGCTACCCTGTCCCTGTTTGTGCTGAAGATGGTTCTCGGGTTAATGGCTGGGTCGATATCGGTTGTGGCGGATGCCTTCCATTTGCTGTCCCACATGGCCAACTCTATTATCTTAGTAGTCAGTTTCTGGGTTACGTCGCGGCCTGCCACGGCAAAAACACCCTTCGGCCACGGCCGGATGGAGCATGTGGCCCACGGCCGGATGGAGCATGTGGCCCCCCTCATCATGTCGGTGTTCCTCTTCGTGTCCGGGATACAGATCGGGGAGAGATCAGTTCATCAGGTTCTCGAGCCGCATGAGGTCCACTACTGGTCCGCGTTGCCGTGGATACTTCTTGCCACCATCCTGGTAAAGGAGTGGGTTGGGCAGTTCGTTCGGTACCTCGGGAGGCGGGTTGACTCCCATGCCATTTTGATCGATGCCTTCCACCATCGAATTGAGGCAGTGATCACCCTCACCGTCATAGGAGGCCTGGTGGCCGGTCACCATTACCATCGCCCTGAGCTGGATGGTTACATCGGCGTCCTGGTATCGGCCTGGTTACTGTATCTTGGCTTCGACCATGGCAGGGAGGCGATAGTCCCGCTCCTGGGGAAGGCCCCAAGCAAAGGTATGATCCAGCGGATCCGTGAGACCGCGAAATCGGTTGATGGGATCGGGGACTGTCACGAGATCATCCTCCACGACTATGGATCGATGTACTTGATCTCCGCTCATGTTGAAGTCCCCGTGAAATTCGGTGCAGCTAACATGCACGAGATAGCGGAGCGATGCGAGGCCAAGCTCCGAAAAACCTTTGGTGGCGAAGCGGTGTGCCATACGGACCCCCTCCTGGAAAAGACTCCGGAGGTGCTGGCCGTTGAGGCTCAATTCAGGAAAATTGTGGAGAAAACCCCCGATATAACCGGTTACCATGATTTTCGTGTCGTGGCCGAGTCCCCTGAGCGGATCATCATCGTGGCCGATATCGATGTGGCGGAGGAAGTTCCTGAGGCGGAATTCGAGGCCATCGCCTCGGATTTAGCGTCTCAAGTGCAAGCGACGATTCCGAACATAGCCTATTCGCAATTCTACGTCACCCCCAAATTCTCTTATTAAACCCGACCTATCGTCATTGAGATGATTTGAAGCGGAGCGTCATTTCCAGGGACTCGTTTCCCCTCTGAATGACGAGCCTTCCCACATCCCCTGGCCTTTTCTGACTAAGGAGGTATAAGAGGTCAAAGAATTCACTGAGGCCTTCTCCGTCCAGTGAGACCAAGATATCCCCGGGTTGAACCCCGGCCGCGGCGGCGAGGGATCCATCCACGACCTTGGTCACCTTCAGATTCCCGTTGGACTCCTCAAACATCAAGCCCAAGCGGACCCTTTTCCTCTTCAAATCCTTATAGGCAACCATCCAGTAGAAATCTGCCGGTGCCAGGGGAATGTCGGGGAGGTTCACTTCCATGAGGCGGTCTTTCTTATCCTCGGGGATGGAGGCCTCCATGGGCAGCACGATGGTATAGGCAACCGGGAGCCGACGAAAGGCCCTCCGTGGTATTCCGAACCCATATCGGATGTGATTTCCTCCCGCCAAAACGACAACCTTTTTGTGGCGTCCCTCTTCAGTGGCCAGGTAGTTTGCCACCGTCTCGGCCATTGTTTCATCCCAGAGCACATATACCTGATAAAAGGCATCGAAGGATTTGGCCGACGTAGGAGGATGAGCCTGATAAAAGGCCTCTACCAGTTTGCGGTGGTGGGGATCTGACAGGTCCATATCGGGAAGTCTGTTTTGCCAATCCTTGGACAGGCCATCGAGTCCATGTCTTCTCACCTCTTTCACCAGTTCCGCGGAGGCATTCAAGGCCAAGAGGGGAATATGCCCTTCCCGGATGTACTCGAGAATTGCTCTGTAATAACCGTAATCCATCCCCCAGTTCGAATACCATCCGCTCCGTTTGAGAAACTCCCGTTCGCTCAATTCGCCCCTTGACCACTGATCCATGGCCTCCTGATAAGACCTCTGAAAAACTTCCATCCCCAGAGCCACCTTGCCGGGGAAACGCTCAGCCAGTCCCTTGAAAATCTCCAGCTGGACTTGATGGGCACACACATTATCGTGCGTTTCGCCGACGTAAATGATCCGCGAACCGCTGATAACGTCGAGTAATTGGGCCTTGGTTACCTTGATTCCCGTGGGCACGTGGACTATTTCTCCCACCGTTGCCCCTTCTAAGGTTCCATAGGGATTTTCACGTGGGAACCGCGGTATCGTGGCGCATCCGAACAAGGCCATCATAAGGACTACCCCTGCGATCCATGACCTCATGGAAACCATGGAGAACCCGGACAATATCAATGAGCCACCTTTTTTCATTGGATGATAACACTATATCTTCAGCCGTGTCCACGATTTGATGGCTTTGACCGTGTATACTTCACCAAGCGGGAAGGGAAAGGTCAGGGGATTACTCGCAGTGCAACGGTGTTCTCGGGGAATGGGCAAGTTGCATTGGAGGAGGGGATGGATTATGTTTTAGCGCTGAAGGGGTTCAACTGGACGCGGATATCCTCTGCGAGGGTCACTTCCGTATCTACCGAACCAAGGAAGCGGTCCGAGATTACATAATGGGTTACATCAAGATGTATGCGGGGGACGATGTCAACCCGTAGGGCAAAAGGAGAGGCCTTTTAGATGTCTGAGCCTGGGAGGTTTAGATACCTGGCGTTAGAAGAACTTGAAGCAGACGCCAGGGCTCGAGGTCTGGAGATTGAATTTCATCGGAATCTCAGCGCCTTATCTAGGCCCGCGAAAATAGGGGTTCATCGTGCCCCGAATTCCCTGGCTATTCACCCCATAGAAGGGCGCGATGCTGATTCCCATGGGAGACCGGGGAGATTGACTTTCAGGAGATATGAGAGATATGGGCGGGGAGGGCCAGGGCTTATTTGGTTTGAGGGCACTGCAGCTGATGCCACGTTGCGAAGCGGCGAAAGCCAGCTGCTCCTGAACAGGGAGAACCAGGGGGATTTTGAGAGGCTTCTGATTCACACTAAAAAGGTTGCGGAGGAAGAATTTGGTCCGTCTCATAAGCC
>JGI2173J19968_10000163_pt1 | contig 22096 bp, 26 predicted proteins | sample DeeMarSWOR136_30_FD_19968 | JGI IMG/M metagenome (IMG submission 19968) | reverse complement strand
GCCCCTCTTTATAAGAAATGTAACTGTGGTCTATCTGGTGATTTAATATCAAAGATATATGGAAGAGATGATATATCTTTATACACACCAAATGGAAGAATTATTCTTCCAGCTTCCTTTGGAGAAATTTTCAGTAAGGTCCTATACGAGCTAAGAACAAATAAGTTGAAGGATGCATTAATAATACAGCATTCTATAAAAAAAATTGAGTTACAAGTGGTAATTGATGAAAAACAAAGAAACATTGGTCCATCTGTTGAAGAGATATTCTCTGTCTTAATACATGGTTTGCAGAATAAAATTGGCTCTGATGTTGAAATAATAACAAAAGAAGTTAAAAAAATAGATAAAGAAAAGCCTAGGATTATACAAAAAATAAACCGAGATAATATAAAAATAACTGGTTATGCCTAAAAATTTACTTATTGATAATTTAATATATTAATAAAAAAAACCTTATTTTAGCAAAAATTATATAAGAAGATAACCGTTAATATATGTTAAAATATAAAATAATGGGAGGTATAACAAGATGAAAGTATCATTATGCATTGGTGATTTCTGCATACCTAACAAATGCCCGGTTGTTGATGTACGAGAAGATAAGGTTATAATTGGAGAGAAGGATAATATCTGTACACTAACAAAAGAGCAATTTGAAGTATTAAAACAAAAGGTTAAAAGCGGTGAACTCTAAATAAAGAAGGAATTCTTCCTTCAAAATTTTTCTTTTTTTTAACTTATTTTATAAACCCAGGTTTATTTTCATTATATAACGTAAATGCTTCTTGCATCAATTCTGTTAAGAAGTCTATTCTTTTTTCAGGATCTTGTTCAAATATGCCATATAAAGTTGTATAGTATGGTTCAATAATACCACTATGAGCATAATTAATTGTTACAACACTAAACATTGGTAAACCATGAATATGGTCTTTGTCATAAATTTCAAATGTATCTAACCATTCCTGGGAGGTTGCTTCATCATCTAGATAAATATAATAATAAGGTACAGGTTGATCCTCAAAGCTTGTAACCTTATGATATGATTTATCCTTCTTAGGTTGAACATTTAGAAATTCCAATATATAAGGAAACATAACCTCACATGCTGCACAAGCATCCTCGCTATAATGCAAAAAAATCGGTCCTTCTCTTAAACTTTCTAAAATAAAATCTGGATGTGATTTTCCATTTCCTGTATCAAATGTAAAATCTGTAGATGTCAAAGGGTATAACTTTATACAGCTTAAACATAAAACTTCCACAATCCCCCCTTGTGTAACTTCATAAATATCTGTATAATAAAGCATTCCAACTAATGTAACAGAAACAATTAAGAGGAGGCTTACCTGAATTGCAAATAATTTTTTCATTTAAAACTTCCCCCAGGATATTGCATCCCTTGGGCAAATGTTTATACATTTACCACATAGAATGCATTCTGGATCTCTGTGCATGTTTGGAACATCAATTCCCATAGGACACTCTAAAACACATGCATTGCAATGTACACATTTTTCTAGATCAACATCAACATGAATCATACTTACTTTGTTGAATGGTGCAAGAAAGGCTCCAATCGGGCAGAAATATCTGCACCATCCTCGTTCTACCAAAAATATCAAAACAATAAATAAAATAAATATACCAATAGCTGGCCAAAAGAAAGAACTTGGTACAAATTTATAGGGATCTAGAATTATTATTGGGATAGTCCCTGTAAGAACCCCTATTGGACAAACATCAGTAAACATAAACCCAATAAATATTGGTATCACAATGACAAGACCTATAAGCATAAAATATTTGGTGAATCTTAGATAAGGTTCTATCCTGTGTCTACCGATTTTTTTAACTATTGGATATTTCTTAAGTTTTCTTGCAGGACCACTTGTTGCTCTTTGTAACAAACCAATTGGACATGCCCAACCGCATATTGCTCTACCGGTAAGTGTTCCAAAAAAACCTAAAATTAGAATTGGATATAAAAGTTGATCTAAAGCAAAATTTCCCTTATAAACACTTTTTTCCATAGACCTCAAGGGACAAGCTGACGAAGCTGCAGGACATGCATGGCAATAAAACAAAGGAAAACAAAATCCGGTTTTTATACCTAAAGCTCCTAAATTAACAGAAAAAAAAATGAGAATTTGAGACCAAAGTCTTTTCAATTGAAATTTCATCTTGATCTCTTTCTTCTCAGATAAAATATTATAATTAATGTTGCAATAAATAGTGGAACAAGTTCAAAACCTGGAATTCCTCCGTTTCCATCTCCGTCACCACCATTTCCGCCATTGTCTCCACCATTTTCAGCTGGTTTCAAGGTTACATTTTCAAAATCGGTTTCTGTTTCATTTCCATTACTAGTAATTATGAAAGAGTATCCAAAGTATGTTGCCTTATTATAAGATAAGTCATGAGTGGCTGTATATTCTCCGTTTACATAATCCATCTCATAGGTTTCTGTTGGCATACACATAGTAGGATCGCACTCATGGATTTTCATTGTAACTTCGGTTATTTCATCCTCACTAGTAATTGTTGCAGTAATTGTCACTGTTCCCAAAACTTCAGGTTCCGCTGGTTCTATTGTTACATCTTCAACAACCGGTTCAGCATATACGATAGCACTAGATATACACAAGCCTAATAGCACGATTGTGGCGGTCAATATCTTTTTCATATTCTTTTACCTCCAATTTTAGCTGATCAACTCATCTAATATTGGGGCAAGCATCGGTGTGTTTTCAGGAAATCCAGATTGGATTTCTCTAAATTCATGCACAGGTGCCTTTTTATAATAGATTCTCCCCTTTTGGTCAAATACAGCAAGAGTGAGAATTGCACTCTCATTCATATATTTTTCTAAAATACTACCACTATCGTTATTAAATATCCTATTTAATTTAAATCTTATCTCTATAATTACTTAAAAAAAATTACTTCGATTATTGGTAGTAAAAACTAATTTTCACCTTTATTAGTATTATAAAAATAAAGGTAGCTTATAGGAATAGAGTTAATATTGTTATAATAATTAATTCTTTATCTAAATTAAATAGTCAAATTGAGTACTACCACAATATTATTGATATGTTTCAAGCTTCTTTTTTAGCTCACCCTTTGGATAAGCTCCGACGAGTCTATCTATTAGATTACCGTTCTTAAAAACAAGTATAGTAGGAATGCCCATTATTCGGTGTTTAGTTGATGTTATAGGATTTTCATCAACATTTAGTTTACCAAATACAACTCTTCCCTGAAGTTCTTTTGCAAGTTCTTCAATTACTGGCCCTACCATCCTGCATGGACCACACCATGGTGCCCAACAATCAATAACAATCATATCATATTTTTTGATGTTATTATCAATATCTGCATCTGTTATTTCAATCGGTGTTGTTGGAAAAATTTTATTCACAATAATTCGTCCTTTAATTTCAATTTCTTTTATTTGTTATACTTTTCTTCGTTTTATTTCTTCAAACGCCTAATCAATTATATATCATTATCCTGTAACCATTTTCTAATTCTTAAATAACCAATAGTTTTTTGACCATCAATCCATAAAATTGGAGCAGTCTTTTGTAGGTCCTCAAAAACACCATGCGATCTAGCTTGATCTAAATGTTCATCATTCCAATCACTAATTTCATGTGGATATGTTATGATTTTTATATCATCTCTATTTGCAAGTAGTTCTTTTGTTTGTGTACATTTCATACAGTTTTCCAAAGAAAATAATATTTTTTCAACCATATTTCCATCCCTGAGTATATAATTTTTAATATATGGGCCAGGCCGGAGTTATTTTCTCCAACAGATAGATTTGTGTCAACCTTACCCGAATTTTATCTGTTGGTTGACGTATGGGGGTATTAATAATGTGTAATTTAAATACTGCGATTAGAGTAGACGCTAAACGGTACAAAATAACTAATGGACAATTGAACGAATTGCACGATTTATATCACATAGAAAATAATTATAATAAACTTAGGAATTTTGCAGATCTTTTAGATCTGATAACATAGAAATCAAGGTTTTAATATGATTAATAAGTCAATATATGATAAAATGACTAATTATGAAAAAGAAGTAGCTAACTTACTAAAAAATCTTGAAATTAGATGGTCTTATGAACATCCTGTTTTTGTTTGGGATGAAAACTGGCGACCTAGGGTTTGGGCTCCGGATTTTTTTCTTGTTTCCTTTGGAATTTATGTTGAAGTATGTGGATCTGAAGATTTTGATTATGAATATAGAAGGAAGATATTTGATAAAAATGGTTATAGAGTCATATTTTTACATTTGTTCAAAGAGTCAAATAAGTGGAAGCATCATCTTATAAAATATCTCAAACTATTTAATAACCATAGAAATTACAAAATGAATATTGCCCTTGGAAAATAAATATCTGATTTATATTTAATTTTATTTTAAAGCTTATATTAAGAGGGGAAGCTTATAAGCCAAATCTAATTAGCCGTTTTATTCCTAATATAAAAATTACTGAAATTTAAACGAAAAGTAGCTAAATGAAGTTGACAGAATTTATCATCCATCTGTCTTGAAATTACGACTCATAAACGTATTGAACTCAAAGTATTATTTTATAAATAGATTCAGTAGTTTTTCTAGAGTTGGTATTCTTTCTAACAATCTAAAAAGCCATAAATTATTATAGATTCTATTATGAGGTACTGTAAATTCAAATGGATCTGACCATTCACTCATAACACCATGAATATCTTTGGCTCTAACTTTTAATAGACCAGTTCCTGTAGTCGTCCATCTATGTGATGCAGTGATTTCTTCACCAGAATGATATGGTCCAAGCCATCCACTATTAGAATCATCACTCCAGTCAAAAATATAATAGACATCGTCTCCATCAGGATCAATAGTTGAAGCTGTAAATGTATGTTTTGCATATATTTTCCCATAGCTGGGGCCATCAAGTTCTGGTTTCTCTGGTGGAGTGTCATCTATCATATCAATTTTCATAATATAATAATCAAGAGCATAACTATTTATTTCATCTGCATCCCCTCCAAGTATATATCCACCATCAGTGGTTTGCTGAACAGATTTAAGCTTTACAAAATTATATTCAAATCCTCCGATTATTGTATCCCATTCTACGTTGCCATTTGCATCTGTTTTAATCAACCAAGAACATGGATAACTATCACTGCGTTCCCTTGCAATGATAATATAACCACCATCATTTGTTTGTTGAAATTCCTCAGCAAACCAATAGTCAGAAAAGGGATTATAATATGTTCTATTCCACATTTCATTTCCCGCACTATCTGTCTTAATCAATACTACTGGAGTAAGGATTGAATATATACTACCTACTATTGCATATCCACCATCAAATGTATGTTCAACTGAGTCAGCTCGAAAATGATAACCCTCCCAAGCAAAGATTTTTTGAAACTCCTCAACACCATTAGAATCAACTTTAATTAAAAATACTGCTTGATAGTCATCTGAAAAATATCCTGTTATTATAAAACCATTATCATCGGTGACATCTACATCGGTTGCTACAGGTGCCCCTGGAAAAGACCATGTTCTCCACCATTGCGCAGTACCATTTGGATATGTTTTTATCAAAATAGGCACTGTTAAACCTTGATCACCTGATGTAACATAACCCCCATCTGGAGCTTGTTGAACTGAAAATAATCGTCCTGCATTATAAATTGATTCACTCCATTCAACACCACCAATATAATCAATTTTACATAACCATCCTTTACCTTCGGCATTATCTCCTGAAAAGATATATCCACCATCAATAGTTTGCTCCACAGAACGAGCAACATCAAGTCCATTCGGGTCATAGATTCCATAACTTTCTGCCCATATCATTTCACCATTTTCATCTGTCTTAACAAGCCAAGCATCAATCCAACCAAAAGGACTATAATACCAAGATTCTCCACAAAGAATATATCCATTGTCAGATGTTTGTCTAACCGACTCACATCTTTCAAGTGCATGTTCTCCACCGAATCTTTTTTCCCATCTTATCACAGGTGATTTACCAGAGGATGATTCATGTATTGTAATATCAGATTTGACATTATATCCAATCACTACTGGCCCTGTTGTTGAGATAATGATCAATAGTATAACTCCAACTACCAGAGTTTTACCAAGAAACTTACTCTGATCATTCATTTTAACTTTGACCTCCCTCAATATTTTACATCCAGTTGCGAAATTTAAATGTTACCATAACAATAAATATAGTATTTATTTTTAAAAATTCTTATTTCTTTTATTATTTACGCCTTATTTATCTGTACCCAAACTCCTAGAAAAACAGCACTTTTGACGCAAAAATACTCATATATTATCTTAGCACTTTTATATTCTTATACATATTGATCATCAATTACATATAAAACATTTATATACTCTTCATCTGATTAAACTATTGAGAGAGTTGGAGAATATGAAGAAAACTATCCTTATCACACTCTGTTGTGCAAGTCTAATATTAGTTACACCATTGACTGGAATTGCACAGGAGAACACAGTTAGCAATAATCTACCTGATAAACCAAATGATGTTGATGGTTTAGTTGCTCAAATTCGTGTTGTAATAGATGAGATATTGCAAAAATATGGGCATATGCCAATGGTTAGAAGTCTATGTGATGCTATCCTTAATACATTAGGTTTGTTTGTATTGTGGGTAATCTGTGAAGTTATCTTTATTATTTGTCTCCTATTTGCTCCAGTTGTATTTTTTCTTTTTCTTATGCGTTTAGATTACATTGCTCAAAATATATTTTGGACCATTCTTCACGTTGTTAATATTCTAGACACTTATTGTCCAGATTCTTTTCCACAGTCATTCAAATCCATATACACAATGTTAGAAACAAAATATAATTTAACCGACCAGTTTAATGGTTGCCCTTGCCTACAAGAATGAAATAAAAAGAGAACTTTTGTTACAAATGTAATTTATCTTAAGTTAGAATTGTTTAAAATTTTTTATCTGAGTTTTTTAAAAAGAAAAACTTAAATTATACAATCGCATTGAGTTGATAGGAGGACTTGAGTATGGAGAAAATTATATATTTTTGTAAAAATAGAAGCATAATATGGAAACTGATAATCTCAAGTATTGCACTACTAATGTTTATACTTGTATTGATGCCTTCTGTAGCAAGTGTAGACTCTAAATTTAAATTTTCCGTAAGCATAAAATCAAATGAATTAGATTCTGATGATATTGAAATTATTCCAATAGAAGCCAGTAGTCATTATGAATATGGTCGAAAAGCGGTTGAAACATGTTATGATCTTTTTCAGATGATAAAATTTTTTTCTAATTTAGGATATTTATTAAATTGGAATGAACTTAATGAAAGTATAGTCGCTTGGGAGGCTGACAGTAATTTCTATGATTTAATAGATGAATTTGAAGGTGTTAGAGATGAATTAGGATTAAAACATATAGAAAGAGTTCTATATATGGGACGTTGGTTAGCAGGTACAGGTATACTTAGTGGTAAATGTACTACAACTGGTGCAACAGGTTTTGCAACAGATCCACCAGGTTCTACATTTATACATCAAAATATTGATAGTAAGGCTCCTGATTTTACATGGGAAGATGCATCAAAACACATTACTGTTGCAAAAATAGATGGAGAATATAATTATGCTTTCTGGTTAGCTCCAGTTATTCAAGAATGGCCATTTTTAAATGAAAAAGATGTAGGATTTGTAGGAAATGGATTAACATTAAATGATACTCGTTATGTTGATACGAGTGATGATCTTACAGATTTACCATCGAGTTGGCTTCAAAAACGTTCTATGATGGAATGTGATAGAGTAGTAGATCCTGTGGGAGAGAATTTAAATGATGTAAAAGACTTGTGGGAGAATGCAGATAGAGTTTTATAATACAACTAATAGCACTTGGATTCTTGAGCAAGAAGTTGTAAATGAGACGACACCTAGAATGATTAATGCTAGTGATGTGCTTGCGTTGGATACGATTTTTAATCCTTATAATATAAGTACAAGTAGTTTTACTAATGGAGATGGAACTTATCTTGTATATGTTGCATTCCGTGATCCTGATGGTGATGTATTAGTCACAGATGATGAGGTAGAATTGAAAGCAACTTATGAGTTTACAGTAATCTAAGAAGTATAATAAGATATAACAGAATATAAGATAAATAAAGAGCTAAGAATAATAATTGTAAGAAAAAAAATTCTATCTAAAAGAAATCATAGTTCAGTTATTTTACGTATTACAATCTTTTTTTCAGCGGGATAATAGTCTACCCTTACTTTTTCTTTATTTTCAAAGTTTGCAGCATTAGCGATTTGTTTTCCAACATAGATACGATAGGCACCATCCTTATCTTTGAATACCTTACCTATGTCAACAATTGGTTTTTCAGTCATTTCTTTACAAATCTGTTAACTTCTTTAAATAATTATTCTTTACAGATATTTACATTTCCGTAATATTTATATACCCATAAATATTACGTTTCTGTAAAGATTTGTAAAGTATGAAGGAAACATATGAAAGTCACAGGCAGTATATGGAAACAGTTTGAGAGATTTATGCTTACAAGATTACACTATGATCCTCAAACTACAATTAAAGATAGAATGCGAAAACTAAGACATTTAGAAAAACAAGGAATTGACTTGTTAAATTTTGATCCTGAACAAGTTTATGACTATTTTGCAAAAAGAATTGAGGGGGGAACTAGTGGATATCAATTAAATCACTATATAAAATCATTGAATTCATGGTGTAAATTCAAAGATATAAAAGAAAAATTTACATGTTATAGAGAACATGAAAAACCTATAAAGATTGCAACAACAAAAGACATTAGTCTTATATTAAGAAATTGCAATCGAAGTAAAAAAGGAAAACGAACAAAAGCAATCATATATCTTTTAGCAAATAGCGGTATGCGAATTGGTGAACTATGCAATCTAAAGTTTGATGATATCGACTGGAATAAAAATGAGCTTTTAGTTACAGGAAAAGGTCAAAAAACTAGAATTATTCCAGTTAAAGATTATGTATTACATGGTAAACAACATCCAAGTTTGTTTAATTATATTAACTATCATAGATGTAAAACCCACAAATCATATGTGTTCACTCAAAAATCTGGAAGAATGACTGAAGCACAAGCCAGGAAGGATATAAAAGAAGTAGCAAGAAAGGCTGGAATAGGTTGGATACATCCTCATTCTCTAAGACATTTTTATGCAACTAATCTATTAAAACATGGAATTCATGTAAAAATTGTACAGATTATTTTAGGTCATTCAAATATTAAAACAACATCTCGGTATCTTCATGCAGTAGAATATGATATAAGACAAGCAATAGAAGGAACATCATTTGATAACATTCTATCTCAGGGGGTATTGTCAACTAATCATGATTATTCGACTATCTTGACAAATTCTATAGGTGAATTTGAAAATGGGCCAGGCCGGAATTGAACAGGCGATCTCCGCGTTGTAAGCGCGACGTCATAACCACTAGACCACTGGCCCATTACGTTTAACCACGCATTTGAATTTGAAACCATGAAATAACTAGGCTATTAAATGATTTTTCATAAAAATTATTCAACTTAAAAACTTTTAAAAATGAACAAAATGAAATAAAAATCCTTAATTCAGATTTATATAACTTTACTACATGGTGGTCGGATATTCATTTTTTTGTTTTTTATTGGAAATATATATTATGATTGCGTTTTTTATTTTTAGTTTCTTTTTTGGTAATCTTGAATGATTACAAATAGCAATTAAAATTTAATCCATAGATTCTTCTGGGTAAAAACCTATATAGTATAAAATCTTTAAGAAATGTAGGGAAGGAAAATGCAAAAGAAGATACTCATAGGCAGTATTGCATCTGTGATTATACTCATTCTTGTATCATTTACTTCTGTTGTTGGTTATAATAGTGTAGAATCTGATGTAAAAGATTCTCCATTGTTTAATATTAGGAGTAGTATAGCAGACAAGAGCAGCAGATCATATCAGATTTTAATTGAGCCTTATAAACTGAACAATTTGAATCCAAAGACCATTAATCTCACAGCAGAGCAGTACAATACCTTGAAACAATATTTTGTTATGTTTCGCGAACGGCTAAACAATACCTTGGAATACGACAAAATCGTGAAATTATATATAGAGGCCTTAACAGAGCTTGCAGATCTCCACATAATTCCACGCGATAGCCACTTTAACCTGGTAAAGAACTTACTCCTGCAAAAAAATCCAAATCTGAGATCCACACTTGCACCTAATGATGATGACTTTAACATTTTAGCGCTCATCTCTGGAAGCGTAACCGGACCGGGCAATTTCCTCCCACCTCTTTATTTAATCCTTAATATTCCAGCATATGCCTTACTTTGGATAATACTTGCATTTTCTGGTACTTACAATATGCCTTTACTTTTATATGCGATGCTTATAATAGGTTCCATCGCGGAATTTATATTGAACGTTAATACCTATAGCCCATTTTCGTTTTTTAACAACATCGAAGGTCCAACCAAAGGATGGGTCCACAGTCTTGGTCTCAATGGCATCAAACAGTGGAGCGGGAATCTAACAACAAAACCTCTTTTCTTTAGTGTCCCAATAATCATCGGTTTTACCGGATACAAAATCCTGGATAAACAGAACGGGAAACATTTCTTTATTGGTACTTGCCTTTACGTAAGAATCCATGTTTTTTAATTTTTATACATTAAATCTAAAAAATAAATTTACAATTTTTAAAACACACGCCAGCACTTTTTAATTCCAGGTTAACCAAACGTTTATATATAATAAGTTATATAGTAACTATAGGTGATATATAATGAATAATCCAACTACCATTCAATTAGACAAATCTGTTGTGAAATCACTTAAACAAATTAGAGAACATCCCAGACAAACATATAACGAACTAATTATTCGTATGATAGAGCTTTTTAAAAATGTAAAAAAGAGAAACCAATATGATGAGTTTCTTCATAAAATACAACAACAGAAAATGAAAGAACTATGGGATAACAAAGAAGATGAGGCATGGAATGATGCTTAAATCAGGTGATGTAATAATCGCCCAAATACAATTTACAGATACTTTTGAAATAAAGAGAAGACCTGCTCTTGTTTTATTTGAAGAATTTGATAACGTTGTTGTTGCTGGAATTACAAGCAATCTTGAAATGAATGGTATACCTCTTACTAAAAAGGAAGGTGCTGTAAAAAACAGTGTGATAAAATTAAATTATATTTTTACAATTTCAAAAGCAATGATTTCTAAAACTTTATTTCATTTAAACAAAGAGAAGAAAGGAATTGTTTTTGATGAACTTACAAAAAGGTTAAATGAACTTAAAAAATAAATCAAATTATTAAAAAAGAAAAAAGAAGTTTTTTAAGGAGTCCGTGGAAAATATCGCAGAGTTCTTCGTCGAATTTTTTGTCGAAAAATTAAGAGAAAAGAACAACCTAATAACCACCAGACCACTGGCCCGTTAATTTTAACCCTGCATATGAATTTGAAACCATGAAATAACTAAGGTATAAAATGATTTTTCGTTAATATTCTACTTACCTAAATGCTGAGAATCAGCAAGTTTTGGATAATGTCAATTAATCTACTCTAGTCTAACAGATATAAGCATGATTAATTATGACAATTTAGATATTGAAAAAACAAAAAGATCCATATTGTTTCAAGTTTTACATTTTTTGAAACATTTTTGATGCTTATCTTTATATATAATAATAAAACTTTGTAATAATGTGAAAGGTTCTTTTAAAAAATATATTAAAATATTAGATTTATCAAGATTTAAAATAATCTTAATTTTAATTATTATATTCTTCCTTATTCTTGGAGGTTTAGCCCCAGCACTTAATAGTATTTTGATAAATAAAAATAATGAACTCTCAAAAAAAGAAAGTAATAACAAAAATAATGAAGAATATAAAGATACAAGTTTATATGATGATGTTTGGGCTATCGCCTCGTTTTATTGGAGACCTAAATATCCAGATCCTATGGAGAAAATAACATTTTACTCTACTAGTTTTGCATCTAATGGGTTTATATCTTCTGAGAGATGGGAATTTGATGATGGGCATAAAGATTATGGGCATAGAACAACACATACTTTTGAAAAAAAAGGTAGCTACAAAGTAACCTTACATGTAACAGCACATGGTTTTAAAGGTGGTTTTAGTTGGAATTGTAGAACTTACTATGTTACAGTTGGTGGAGATCCCTTTCCAAAAATTAAATGTAAACCTGAAAATCCATCTCCTGGGGAGCAAGTGATACTGGATGGATCTGAAAGCTCTGATCCAGATGGAGAAATCATCTCTTACAAATGGAGTTTCTATGATGTTAAAAATCCTGAAAATGTAATCGATCTAGGGTCAAGTACAGTAATCTATCATACTTGGACAAAACAAGGAACCTATGTTGTTTTGTTATATACAGAAGATGATAAAGGAAATAATAATACAATTGAGCTTACTATCGATGTATCAATTTTGAAACTAATTGATTTTGATACTTTTTCGAGAGGAATCACCTTTAAAATTAGAAATTATGGCAATATTACAGCTAATAATATAAGATGGAAAGTGGAGATCTTTAGAGAAAGCTTGTTAAAAATTAGATCTAAATCCTTATATCAAAAAAGTAATACAATTACCTATCTCTATCCTGATGGTTCTCGAACAATAAATCTAAATGATATAAGAAGAAGAATATGTAAAATCAAATTAGTTGTAACTGCTGAGGCAGATAATGCTGTAAAAATTTGCAAAACATATTATGGTCGAATTATTGGAAAATTTATTCATTTAAGTGAAGAAGAAAATAGAAATCCATTAATTGATGCCTTTAAATTCATAATACCTTTTGGAGTTGGGTTAATCTTATTGATATATATTTACAACATTATCCAATATCTAAAGATATCTTTGATTTAACAAGATTCAAATTTGATTTTGTGGAAAATATTGATTTTTACGGGAAAAAGCGTTCTAAACCATCGTTTTTTATATTAAATTACTAATAGGGAAGAATATTGGATTATATGGAAAATAAGGGAATTGTTACTGAATTATTCGCCAAACAATTATTCTATAAATAAAAAAAAGAAAAGATACTATTAGCTACTATACCACTAGCCATAATCCTTAATCAGAACACTTTATAATTTAGTATTTTGCTATGGTTTTACTAAAATTGCATTTAAACTTCTTTTGTATATGCCTCTTCCTTTACAAAGCATTCAAAAAGATCTTTATCTTTCAAATAGCAAATGGTTTCATTAACCAAAATTATCCTTCTATCCTTTTTCCGATACATAGTCTTAAAAATCATTTTACCTTGATCCATCACCTTATAAACCTTGTTTTTAATATCGTCTTTTTTATCGAAGCAGTCAAGATCATCAAGAGTCAATGTGAGAATCTCAGATCTATCATATCCTAGTTTTTCAGTCATATCTTCCGAGCATTCAACAATTTTTGTATTTTTATCAAATAAAAAACAATAATCAAATTCCTTTTTATCAATCGATTTTACTGATGGGTTCTTTGTCAATAACTTATTATAATTTTCCTTTTTAATAGGAATGTCTTCCTTTTCATCTTCTAATTCTAATTTTTTGTCACTTATCTCGGTTTTTTCTTTAGAAACGCCATTTAATTTCCTACTCATTCCTCTAAAACCAAGAAAATCATAGGAATCATCATAAAATGGAACAAAGGATGTAACAAATGACATATTGTCACCAGATTTATGCTGAAAATTAAGCTCAAATGTAGTTGGAAGATTCTGAACTTTATCAGTTTTTGTAGTGCTTTTCTTAAACAGCTTCTTTAGTTTTATTTTATCCTTTGAATCTACAAAGTCGAAAATATTTTTACCTACGAGTTCACTTGGTTGATAACCAAGTGTATCAAATATTTTTTCAGAGCAGAACTGCCAAACTCCATTATTATCAATCTCCCATATCCAACCATCAACTACTTTTAAAAGAGAAGTGTATCTAGATTCCGCTGCATTTTTCTCCTTCATGGTTTCCTCAAAAATATCTTCTTTTGTAATACCTACCTTATAAATTGCTAGTTTAAGGCTGACCATCACCCTTTTTAGTGAATTTATCAGATTATTTATTTCATAGATTTCGCTTTTTTCAAGACCAACATCTAGATTTCCTTTACTAATTACTTCAATATTTTTGGTTAATTTCTTTATAGGCATGGTAATTAGAGATGACATCATATATGAAACTATAAGAATCACAATTACAATTATTCCAAGAGAAAATGTTGCGATTTCAAATCCTTGAAATCCTCCTATTATACCTATTGGTATCAAGGAAACAGTAAAACTCATAATTATTAATAATGCCCTAAGTCTCATATTTTAAAATCACCTATTTCTTGATTTTCATCAACAACTAATTCATCCGGTTCGTCTGATGGTGTCTCCCTAAAAATCTTAATAATTTCTAATTTAAATTCCCTTGAAATTTCCTCATTTAAGATGCGTTCTTTTTTGAGATTATCAATATAACTAATAATTTTATCTTTTTCAATTTCATTATTAATCTGCAACTCATCAAATTCTGCTATTCCCATCGGACCCAACATCGATATGAATTTTTCTTTTAATTCCTTTTCTATTTCAAACTTTGGAGAGAATAATACTTTTATTGGTTGAATCTTCTCTATCGGTTTTAAAGGAATCGTAAAATAAAATGTACTACCAGCTCCTTCTACACTTTGTATCCATATTTTACCTTTTTGAGCCTCAATTATACCGCGGCAAATTGCAAGACCAAGACCAGTACCACCAAATTCTTTGCTTCCAGCATTTACCTGATAAAATGGTTCAAACACGCGTATCTGGTCTTTAGGTGACATCCCTTTACCATAATCCTTTATACTAAATTGTATAAAGTCCCTTTTTAATTGGGCAGAGATTCCAATTTTTCCATTAATAGGGGAGAATTTAATAGCATTATGAATAATATTTTTTAGTACCTGACTTATACGATCAGGATCTGCATTTATAGTTGGTAATTTCCCAAAATCTGTAGTAAATTGAATATTTTTCTCTTTTGCAAATCCTTCCATTAGATTCAATGTTTCATAAACTGTTTCACGGATATCTGTTTTTTTAAACGAAAATTTTAGACGGGCAGACTCAATTCTTGAAATTTCAAGGAAATCTTCAATTATTTTATTCAATCTTTCAGTGTTTTTTAAAATATTCATAAGTGTCTCTCGCTGTTTTGATGTAAGTTTACCATAATATTGCTTATACAACATCTGTAATTGTACTTTAAGAGGAGTTATAGGTGTTCTCAGTTCATGTGAGGTCATACTGAAAAATTCTGATTTTGTTTTTTCTAATTGTTTATGCTCTTCATCCATAATACCTAACGCAATCGCACTTTTATTAAATGCTCTGCTCAATTCACCCAACTCATCAATAGTTGTTATATTTGTTCGTACGCTAAAATTACCTTTTTCAAGCTCTGAGGTAGCTTTATGCAGCTCTTTTATAGGCTTTGTTATTGATTTTGATATGAAATAACCAGCTATACCCGCATTTAAGGCAATTAAAAAAATTATTGCTATTGCCGTTGTACTTAGAAGTGTATTTTGTTTAATAAAAGCCTCAGAATCTAGTGGGAGAATTGAATATGAGATTAGATAAAAATAAATGATACCTATAGTAGGGGCAACAACTCCAATGATTAAAAACGATAATGTTAATTTTCTGCTCATTTTACTGAATAAGAATTTTTTAAGATTGAAATCATCATCAGACAAAACAAATCTCTCCTACTGAAAAAAAATTAAAAAAGCAAAATGAATCTAAAGCTAATAAACTATCTTTAGTCTCCTGCATTATCCCATCCTTTATTGATAAGATTATTAGTTAAATATACAAGCTTATTAAACAAGTATAGAACACTGCCTTATAAATATTATTCAAAATACAAATATTTAAAATAAAAGTTTTATCTGTTATGATTTTTACATTATGACATTTTTTCAAGTAAGATTAATATATTAGAATTTTAAGAAAGGTATGTATGAGTAATAAACCTACAGATAACAAAATACTAATTGTTGACGATGATTTAGACTTATTAAATATTCTCCAGGCATTATTTGAAAAATATAATTATAATGTGGTAACTGCTGTCGATGGTAAAGAATGCTTAAAGGAATTGGAAAAGGGATTCGAAGGGATAATAATTTTAGATGTTATGATGCCTGTGATGGACGGTTTAGAGACAATTAAAAATATGATAAATGAGGGTTTTATAGAATTCAATAAGATAATCTTATTAACAGCAAAAAAGATACAAGGAAAAGAGTTTGATGACGTTTATCATTACATTGACAAATATATTCATAAACCATTTGATATAGATGAATTGATAAAGGCTGTTGATGAACTAAGTAAGATTGAAAGAAGAAAAAATGTAAGTTTAAATTATACAAATGAAATTTAGTGGATTTAAATGATAAAATCAAATAAAAATGGGAATATACAAAAGATATTGATAGTCGATGACGATACAGAACATACAAAAATTATTAAGGATTTATTAGAAGATTGTAATAAACCTTATGAAGTTACTTGTGTAAGCAATGGTTTAGAATGTTTAGAACTGCTGGACAAACTATCTACAAATAAAGAAGCACTACCAAATCTCATAATGCTTGATATTATGATGCCTGTGATGGATGGCTGGGAAACATTTCATCATTTACGTAAAAATTCAACATATAGACGAATACCTGTACTATTCTTTTCAGCTCGCAAAGATTTTTTTGCGAAAAAATATGGAGAATTCTTTGGCACAGATTTCTTAGAAAAACCTTATAATGTTGATGACCTTTTTGAAAAAATAAGTAATATAATGAATCCTTGTTGATTATTTTTTTAAAATATTATTATTTTAAAATTGGTATACCTTGATTGCTAAAACCATTATTTGGTTCATATGGATTAAATGCAGGATCACCATATAGAGTCCTTAAATAATAATTCGGTAGTTCTTTATCCACCCTTTTTTCACCCCTCAATGCTTCTCCAACACTATAATTATCTAAAATCATATGATTTTCAAAAATACTTAACCCTGCTTCTGAACCAGTTTCTCGAGTGGCACCAATAAAACAATTACATCCAGCATGAAGCATAGTCAGTCCAATATTCATCTCTGGAGGTATCCCATCAGTACGTCCCATCAAACAAGCAGATGTCAAAAATATACTTGGTTTTGTAAAAATCCATTCTTTTGCATGAGAAACATCGATTGCTTTTGAATAAGAATCAAGGCCATACAGTGAAGGGGCGAACCAAAACCAATCTGCATGGCTTATTAATTCAATATAATTTGAACCAGTATAGGTATTAAATAACATGGCTAATTGTCTGCTATTACGAAAATCACCAAATACTCTTGGCTTGAAACCATATTTTTTGATTTCAAATGCATAAGGTATCTGGTGAAAGATTCCTCCTGTTTCACCAAAACCTTCTCCAAAGACAAAACTAAAACAGTTGTGCCAATCTGTTTGTTTTTTTGGCTCACCACACAATTCTTCATAAAATAAAGTCCTAGACAATAGAAGAGAAACATCTTGTACATTCCATCCTATTATCCTTCCAACCGATAGATTCCAATGTAGAGAATATGGATTGTCTGATGGTAGGCCTTTTTCAGGTAATCCAATCTGGGAAGGCCCGTAGTAATACATCGGAATCATATTGATTCCACCTAATATAGCCAGCCATGCAGGTCCATTTAGGTAACCATTAAGCATATTGTAATTATCTAGTAACACCAAGGAATCTTCAAGTTTATCTATTGTGTAATTTACCTTTTCATTTGTAAAATTATGAAGTTTTTCATTATACCATGGACCAGTACCAGAGCCATCAGCAGCAATTGTATAGTCATCACCTGTGATCTCAAAACCAGAATCAGCAACAAGTATTCCTCTATGGGCACTTGTAAGATATGGAGCTGTAATAGAAAGATTTGGAATAAGAGGTATATGTGGTTTTTTAAGCTTTGAAATGTTAATCGAGATTTCAAAATCAGTGTCTATAAACGAAAATCCACGCTGTGTGAAATATCCACCTTTAAAACCATTATAAAATTTTACAATTAGTGTATAATTTCCAGATGCATTACATGTTAATGTATCTAGATATGTTTCTCCAATATTATAGGCAAGACTATTGGAATATGCAACAATATTACCTTGCGGGTCATAGAGATTCATAAAGATAATAGGATCAATAAAATTGCCTTTATCAAATATTTTTCCATGGATATTTACTCTATTGATTCCATTTGGGATACTCACATTATATTGTTTGATACCTGTCCCTTGAAGATTAATCTCTCTTCCTAAAATTACTAGCTTAATATTTTTAATATGGTCTATAAATTTTGAATTATTGTAATTAATTACGTAAGGTGGGATAGTATCTGAGGGATTTGTTAATGTTATATAGTTGATAACATTAAATTTATCCTTTATAGTATTTATAACAGTGTTTTGTATAGATTCTTTAGTTTCAAGATAAGTAATGGTAATATTTGGAAATGTTAATTGGTTATTTCCAATAATATAGGCATTTTTGACATTCAGTATATTGCATACATTTTGTATTTCCATTTGATTGTTATCATAAATAAGGATAGGGATATCAAGATAACTAGCAAGTGGACTTGCTGTAAGACCTAACTCGTATGCATCCTTACCATTATATGGTATTATCATAACAGATGAGGTCTCTGTAAAAGCATGTAATGCGGCATTTATTGCAACAATTGATGGACTGCCTACTAACTCTGTTATATTATATTTGCAGTCTAGTTGTTCACCTATGACCAAAAGTTTCTTATCGTCTGTATCAAGATACTGATTAAGAAATATCTCCTGATTTTCTGTAAGTTTTTGATTATGTTGAACAAGCAATGGTAGAAGCCCCTGGGATTTAGTATCCGTATTATACCAGCAGGATAGATATGAACCTATTAAGCCAAAAAAAGGATCACTATCAGGAATAATTATTACATCTTCGATCTGTTTTCTTAATGAACTAAAATAGTATAAATCCTGTGATTTAAGATTGGATTCTTTTACGTTTTCTGCATATATTGCTGTAGGAATAGTTATCAAGATAATTAAACAAAGTGCAAATATTTTATTCATTATATATAATTACAAATGCTGATTCATTAAAAATCTTTTCTATAGTCGATAAACATTAAATTTAAAATGAAATTTCATTAAAGGTTGTCAATACTTTCAATGAACTCTCATTCATTTTTTTAATATAAGACGCAAATACAAATATTCTTTTTAAGGGAGGCTAAAAAATGAAAAAAACAAACCTTTCAATCCAATCTATCGAAAAATCTGATTTTCAAATTGCAAAAGAGATAATAAAACCAGATATAGTAGTAAATTCAGGAATAAAAGAAATAGATAATCTAACGGGTGGTTTCAAACGAGGGGAAATAACATACATCGATGGAGATAGCAGCCTAATTTCAAAGATACCAGATCAAATCTGTGTAAATACCTATAGAACATTTCATAGTGATATTATCTACATTGATGCTGGGATGTGCGTAGACCCATATAGAATTGCAAAGTATGCAAGAAAAATAGAGGTATCTCAAAGAGAAGCCCTTGAACATGTGCATATAAGCAGAGCTTTTACAGTCTATCAACTTGCAACACTGGTACAGGATATGCTGGAGCAGGCAATAAAAAGATACAAACCACAGACATTAATAATGGGCAGGTTCCCAATTTTTTATCTGGATTCCGAGGTAGAAACAAAAGAAGCTCAAACATTATTAAGAGCTAATCTACATAAAATCAAGGAGCTTACTACAAAGTATAATCTAATAACTATTTTTACAAACCTTGATAAAAGAATGCTGTCAAGTAGTAGAAATGTTCGTAAAATCCTATATAGCAATGTGGACGAAGTTGTTTTAATGAAAGAATTAGAACTTGCAACTCGTGTGCAGCTTGTAAAAAGACAAGAAAGTACAATGATTCTTCATCTGGCAGAGGGGCAACTACGCTTGCAAGAATTTGGGATGGTGATATAAGTGGGGCGTACTGTTCCAACGTTTAGAAACATAGTAGAATCCTTTGGCTGGGAATGGAATGATTTCAAAAGAGCACTAAGAAGCATTGACCGCGAAGCCTTTGAAGAGCTTATGAACCATGCGCGTAGGCATGCATCAGCAGGTAGTAACATGAGTAATCCAAATCCATTTGAACCTGTGGTTATGAGCATTTTGGTTGAACATGAAAAAACACTGAGAAAGCTTAGAGAACATGTCGAAAGGGAGCATAATTGATGTTTATCCAGATAAAAAGAAAAACGCGATGATTACATGGCTAGTAGATAATGGTAAATCCGTAAAGATAGAGGACAGTTACACGCCTAGTTTTTATGTGTATGCGCAACGCGAGGATCTTTACACTTTAGTAGGACTTCTGAGGGATTTACCACAAGTAGAAAATCTTAATTTTACCTCTAAAAAAACAGTTCTGGGATCAAATAAACAAAGATTTTTGCTAGAGGTAGTTCCAAAAAATATCGGTTTAATAAGCAAGCTTTCTGAAATAGTTGATTCGTGGGGTGGTTATCATCGTTATCAGCTTTTCAATGTAGATATACGTCTGCCAAGTAGATACCTACAAGATAAAAAGGTATTCTGCAACGCATTGGTCAAGTGGGATGGAAAAAATTTCATTCATGAAGATTTGCAATGGGCAATTGATTATAATATGCCTTCATATAAGATAGCACATTTTGATGTAAAACGTAAGGCAAAGAGCAGAATTATGTCCTTTGACGACCCTATAAAATCCATAAGGGTTAATAATAATGTAATATCTGAGGAAAACGAAGTTGACGCAATTGTTAATGCCGTAAAGTATTTACAAAAAGTTGATCCAGATATTATATACACCCATAAGGGTGACAGTATTCTTTTTCCGTACCTTTATCATCGCGCAAAACTACATAACATACAAAATTCGTTGAACCTTGGTAGAGATAAAGGAAGGTCTTTACATCCCACAAAGCAAGCTAAATCATACTTCAGTTACGGCCAAATCGTTTATCGACCTGCTTTTTATACACTTCCTGGTAGAGCCCATCTTGATACATACAACTCTTTTATGTATGGTGAGAGCGGTCTACATGGACTCATAGATATATCTAGATGCTCTAACATTCCTTTGCAGGTTTTATCACGTGTTGGACCTGGTACCGCAATCAGTCAGATACAGGTAAACAAGGCAAGAGAGAAGGGTTATCTTATTCCATGGAAAAAAAACAAAGCTGAGGATTGGAAAACTGCAATGAACCTTTTAGTGTCTGATCGTGGAGGACTTATTCTTGACCCTATTGTGGGTTTACATGAAAATGTAATCGAACTGGATTTTGCTTCTCTTTACCCTAACATTATGCTGAAGTATAATATAAGCCCTGAGACAATGCTTTGTAACTGTTGCAGAACTGTTCCCTATGTTATTGTTCCTCAACTTGGTTATCATATCTGCAGTCTTAGAAAAGGTCTCTTGCCTGAGGTTCTTGAACCAATACTTTCCAGAAGGTTTTGCTACAAGGCAAGATCTAAAAATAAAAAATACGACAAAGAGCTATTCGAGGAATTACAACAAGCTTGGAAATGGGTTCTGCTGGTATGCTTTGGCTATACAGGCTATCGTAATGCCCGTTATGGCCGTATTGAATGCTATGAAAGTATAACTGCCTTTAGTCGTGATATTATTTTAAGTGCTGTAGAGGTTGTTCAAAACGCAGGATACGAAGTGATTCATGGAATCATTGATTCATTATGGGTAAAACCACAAGAGGGTTGTATAAGTCCAAATCATCTCTCCAGACTTATTAGTAGCCATACTGGTATACGTATGGATGTAGAAG